>OHSG01000562.1_pt1 | contig 17271 bp, 13 predicted proteins | sample 1578601 | NCBI WGS metagenome assembly OHSG01 (sample SAMEA3879534, study PRJEB24766) | human gut metagenome | biome: human-associated habitat; feature: feces | place: USA | collected 1985/1987
GCCGTGTTTTTGACAATTGGTTTTGCCGTTTTTTGTATCTTTACGCCGCATTTCCGTCTGGGCTTGCATTTTACATAAATCTCACTATATGAACTTACGTAAATCTCTATATCCGCTTCTTGCCCTCGTGCTGCTGTCGATAGTCTATTCGTGCGCCAGCCCGGGCAATCCTTCGGGAGGCCCGCAGGACAAGACTCCGCCCATTTTCATCAACAGCCACCCGAAGCCGAACGCCACCAACGTCAACAGCAAGAAAATAGAATTGACATTCGACGAAATTGTGACGCTGAAGGACCCTTCGACGAAAATCATCGTATCGCCGGCACAGACCGAACAGCCGAAATTTACGGCCAACGGACGGAAAGTGACGGTGGAAATCATCGACTCGCTCCTCAAGAACACTACCTATACCATCGATTTTTCGAACTCGATACAGGACAACAACGAAGGCAACCCGCTCTACAATTTTGCCTTTGCCTTCTCGACAGGCGAACAGATTGACACGATGCGCGTTTCGGGCATCGTGCTCGACTCCCACACGCTCGAACCGATGCAAAGCGTGGTAGTCGGCCTACAGGACGACCTGTCGGACTCGGCGTTCTTCAAGACCAAACTGAAACGCGTGGCGCTCACCAACGACCGTGGCCAGTTCACCATCCGGAATCTGAAGCCGGGAAAGTACCACATTTTCGGACTGAATGACCTCGACCGCGACTATAAGTTTGCCAATCCGACGGAGGACATCGCCTTCTGCGACAGCATCATCATCCCGACAGTGGAAATGCGAGAAGCCGCCGACACGGTCTACAACATGAAAAACGAAATCGACACCATCACGAAACGGATGAAACCGCGCTACCTGCCGAACGACATCCTGCTGAACATGTTCAACGAAAACAGAACGGCTCAATACCTGTCGAAATATTCGCGCATCGACTCCACAAAAATATCCATCATTTTTGCGGCTCAGTCGGACACGCTCCCGCAACTGCGCATCATCAACAAGCAGCCGGAACCAACCGACTGGTACACGCTGGAACGCTCGCAGCATAACGACTCGCTGACCTATTGGATTACGAAACCGGAGCTGGTTTCGTCCGACTCGCTGCGAATTGAAATGCGTTCACTGCGGACCGACACGGCCAACAACCTCGTTTGGGGAACCGACACGCTGAACTTCAACTTCCAGCGTCCCAAAGCGAAAAAGCCTGAAAAGAAGAAAAAGAACGACACGGTGCCCGAAATTCCACAGATTCCGCACCTGAGCCTTGGACTGGCAGGCGGAACGACTGTCGAAGTCTATGCACCTTTATATATCGAGACACCCACGCCAATCGACTCGTTCTCCCTGAAAGCTTTCCACCTCGACATCAAGGTTGACACGCTTTGGGAAGAAGTGAAGGACTTCAAGGTGGCATTCCGCGACTCCACCATCAACCGCCGCACGCTAAGCCTGCACCCGAAATGGGAACCGGGCGCAAGCTACAAACTGCGCATCGACACCATCGGCATCACCGACATTTACGGGCTCTTCACCGCACCGTTCGAGCAGGAATTTTCCGTTCGGGCGATTGAGGAATACGGCAACCTGACGTTCAACATCACAGGTCTGCCGAAGGACACGCTGGCCTGCGTCGAACTGCTTTCAAGCTCCGACGAACCGATACTGATTGAGCCGGTGAAAAACGGCCGCGCGGTGTTCCTCAACCTGCTTCCGGCAAAATACTATGCCCGCCTGTTCATCGACCGCAACGGAAACGGAAAATACGACACGGGCAACTACGCCCTCCGGCTCCAACCGGAAGAAACCTACTACTACCCCGGCAACGTCAACCTGAAAAAGAACTGGGATGTAGAACAGACATGGGACATCTACGCAACCCCTGTCGACAAGCAGAAACCGGATGCCATCAAGAAGAACAAGCCGGAACGGAAGAAATGGGAAGAAGTCCAGAAGCCGACCACCGAAGAAGAAGAGGACGAAAGCGGATTCAACAACTTCGACGACCCGAACGACCCCAACCAGCGACGCTTCAACCAACAGCTCAACGGAAGCTACTATTAAACAACCATTCATAAAAATAAAACAAGGACAGCCTGCCGCCGCAAGCTGTCCTTGTTGTTATCCATGACAAAAATGCACATTTAACCGATTGGGCTTTAATGAAAACTATTTTAACATTAAAAATTAGTACGCATTAGCAACTATTTGAAATTTAATGCTACCTTTGCAAACAAAAAAATGGTACTATGGCAAATGAACTGTTAGGAACGACTGTTGGAAAACTGCGCAACAAACTGCACAGGCTGATGAAGCAGCGGTATGCGGCGGAAGCCGATGAAAAACTGACAGTGGAAGAATTCATCCTATTGAACATGATTCAGGCAAAAACCGACCAGATTCTTCAACTACTCGCCATTGCAACCGGTAAAAACAAGTCCGTTGTCATGCGCATGATTGACTCACTGGAGAAGAAAGGACTTGCCAAACGTACCGTAAACCCGGAAGACAGACGAGAAAACCTATTGAGTATCACGGAAAAAGGCGAAAAAGTTGTGGCGCAATACCACGAAATCGAAAAACGGCTCTCCAATGATCTGCTTGAAGACATTCCGGAAAACAAAGTGGCCATCTTTTTTGAAGTCGTCGACGCGATTTCGAAAAAGGCAAACCTTCTGTAATTTTTTTGAAATATTAGTTGCTATTGCATACTATTTACTTTATCAACGATTATATGAAACACATTGTAAAGACTATAGTTTTGAGCGGGCTATTGGCCACGGCTGTCCCCTCCACCCTATCGGCAGAGCCTTCCCAACGCTTCATGACTCTGAGTGAGCTCTACTCGCTAGCCGACAGCCGGAGCAAGACCATCAAAATCTATGAAGCGGCCGTCGAAGGAGCGGAGAAGGACATATCCGTGGCCAAAAATGCCTATCTGCCCAATGTCGACCTGACAGCATCAGCCACCTACAACGGTAACGCCTGGGTAGCTGACCGTGATTTTACAAACGGCCAAACCTTCGCTTCGCCGCACTTCGGCAACAGCTATGCCATCGAAGCCTCGCAGGTGGTCTTCGCCGGCGGCGGTATCCATTTTAATGTGGAAGCCCTCGAAATTCAGAAAAAGATTGACGAATGGAACCTGACAGCCCACCGACAGGAAATTTATTTTCTTCTCACCGGCTATTATCTCGACCTATACAAATACCGTAACCTGCTGACTGTCTACGACCGGAACATCAGTCAGACCCTTCAGGTGATTCGCGACATGAAGGCACGGGAAGCGGCCGGAGTGGCACTTGACAACGACATCACCCGCTATGAAGTACAATATCAGAACCTGCAATATAAACGCACCGAGCTGCTCAGTTCCATCGACATCTGCAACGACAAGATTGTCACCATGCTCGACCTTGACTCACAAACCGAAATTTTCCCCGACACGACACTGCTTTGCAACCATATGCCCAAACCTGCGGAATCGGAATTCCAGACACAGGCGGCCGACCATTCGCCCCTGCTTAACATGAACCGGCTGACACTGGAAATGCTGAACAAAAAGAGCAATGTGGCAAAAGCCGGCTACATGCCGCAAATCAGCCTCATTGCAGGCGACAACCTTAAAGGCCCCATCACCTACGAAATTCCCACGCTCAACAACAATATCAACACCTGGTACGTCGGAATCGGCCTGAAATTCAGCATCGGAAATCTCTACAAGACACCCAGGGAACTGTCGCGCATCCGCACATCCATCACCCAGTCGGAAATGGAACTGACTTCGGCCCACGAAAATGTGTCGCTCGACGTGCGGGCCGCCTACATCCACTACCTTGATTCCTTCGAACTGCTGAAGACACAGGAAAAAAGCCTGCAACTCGCCAACGAAAACTACGACGTCATTGCCAACCGCTACGCCAACGACCTTGTGCTGGTCACCGACCTTGTCGATGCCGACAATCTCCGTCTGTCGGCGGAAGTACAGTATGTCAACGCTCAAATCAATGTCATCTACAATTACTACAAACTTCTATATGCCTCCGGCACTCTGAACCCTTCAAACCTCAACAGCAATGAACAAGAGAACTAAGAAAATAGTCAACAACATCATCGTTATAGCCATCATCGTCAGCGGCCTTATATGGGTATGTTCTAAATTCCTGCACCTCGGCAATGTGGAATATACCGACAATGCACAAATCCGCCGCAACATCGTGCCCGTCAACTCCCGAGTGCAGGGCTACATTGAAAAAGTATGCTTCGACGACTTTCAGCCGGTTCACAAAGGCGACACGCTCGTGGTCATCGAAAATTCGGAATACAAACTCAAGGAAGCGCAGGCAAAAGCCAACTATCAGAAAACGCTGATGGAAAACACTGCCATGGAAACGGCCATTTCCACGACAGCCAACAATCTGACCGTGTCGGATGCCAACATCGAAGAACTCCGTGTCCGCCTCCGTCAGGCAGAAACCGACTTCCGCCGTTATGAACAGCTTTACGCTCAAAAAGCAGTAACGCGCCAGCAATATGACAACCGGAAAGCCGACTTCGAAGCCACCAAAGCCAAATATGAAATGCTTGTGCGCCAAAAGAAAAGCACATCCCTCACCAAAGACGAACAGACGCAACGTCTTGAGCAGAACCAGACGAACATCGATGTTGCCAAAGCCGCCCACAACCTGGCGCAGCTCAACCTGTCGTACACCGTCATACTGGCTCCATGCGACGGTGTCACTTCCCGGAAAGCCATTCAGGAAGGACAGCTCATACAGCCCGGACAAACGCTCCTGTCACTGGTAGAAACCAACAACGTGTGGGTAGTGGCCAACTATAAGGAAACGCAAACAGCCAACATCCGCGAAGGCATGCCGGTCAGTATCAAGGTGGATGCCGTGCCGGGAATTGTGTATCACGGCATCGTGGCTACGCTGTCCAACGCTACCGGCGCACAATATTCCATCATTCCACAGGACAATTCGGCGGGAAACTTTGTAAAAGTCGAACAGCGTGTGCCGGTAAAGATAAACTTCACCGATGAGAACAGTAAAGAAAACATCAACCTTTTGCGCTCCGGCATGAATGTGGAGTGTGAAGTAAACTACTGACACCATGCAAGCACCGTCACCTGAAGAAGTCACCGCCGCACGGCTCATCCTGATATGGAAGGACTTCATCCCGCAGTGGATGCGCTTTCCGCTGATATTACTTATCATCGTAGTATTCATGTTCTCCGGAGGTGTCTATATGTCGGCCGTGGCCGAAATGTCGGGAAGCCTGTCGTGGATAACCGAGGATATCATGATGGCAGGCTATGCCTCCATGACCGGACTGACAATGGCATTTCCACTGCTGTTCCGCATACTCTACCGCTTTCCCCCGCGCGAACTGCTGCTGTTTTCCTGCGGAGTGTTCATCGTCAGCGACTACCTCTGCATGGTATCCGATTTTCTGCCGCTTCTGGTTTTCCTGTCGTTCATTAGCGGCTTTTTCAAAATCGTCAGCACATTCGTATGTTGGAACAACGTACAGCTGAAAATCACGCCCAAACGGGATTTTACCGTGTTTTTCCCCTATCTGTTCACCTTCGTTCTGGGAAGCGTACAACTTGCCAACATAGCCACCGGCTACAGCATCTTTGCCTTCGACTGGCAGGCCATGCACCGGCTCACCATCGGTGCCTTTCTCGTTGTGTTCGCACTTGTCTATTTCGGCATGCGCCGCCATTACCGCCAGGGTCCCTACATACCCTTCAAGGGAATCGACTATCTGGGAGGAGCGCTATGGAGTCTGTGGCTGATTTGCATCGTATTCATTTGTGTGTATGGAGAATACTACGACTGGCTCGACAGCGAAGAGATTCGGACAGCGATCGTGTTTGCCGTCATACTGCTCGCACTCTGCCTCTACCGTGCCGCCACCATACGCCATCCTTATATCAGCCTGGGAACTTTCAGGCAGCACAACATGCTCTACATCTTCCTGTTGTTCGGATGCATGACCCTGATGTCGGCCACTGCCACCAACACACAGAACATATTCACGAACGCCATACTGCACTACGATGCGCGCCACAACGCCGACCTCAACTGGGGGGTCGTCATCGGAATTGCCGCCGGCACTTACTTTTTCTATTGGGGAATGAAACGCGAATGGAGAATAAAGACAATTGTACTCACCGGATTTTTCTCTTTTATGCTTTATCAAATAATGCTCTACTACCTTATCGACGCGTCAACAGAAAAATACATGCTCTACCTGCCGCTGGTGTTCAAAGGCGCCGGAGTCAGCATCGTGTACACCTCGCTGACATATGCACTTGCGGGATGTGTCACCTTCAACCTCTATTTTGAAGCCATGTGTGTCATCGGCTTCATCCGCACCAGCTTCGGCGGTCCGTTGAATTCCGCCATACTGACGCGCCTGTTCAACCATGTCCAGCAGGAAAACACGGCAAATCTGGGAGGATTCATCGACACGATGCATCCGATGGCCGACTCGTTTACCTCGCTCTACAGCGAATTTCAGCGGCAAGTCACGATGGTGAGCCTCAAAGAAGTTTACGGCTACGCGGTCATTGCCGCCATCGTCATTCTGATAGCTATCCTTGTATCCGACTATCGTAGCCTTCTCGATGCCAAGCGTCTTCATCTGTTAAAGCCTTCACACGCCTGGAAACTCGTCCGTGCCAGCAGTGACAACGATGACACAGGACTTTAACCCAAATCGGTCATCAGACTCTTTATGGCGGATTACGCGCTGCTGTCGATAGATTGATTTCTGCCTTTGTCGAAAATTAGCGGGCTCCATCGAGAAAAAGCAGGATGCAAGATGACGACGGCAGTGCGGAAAGCGACTAAAGAGCCGACTAATTCACACAAGTTTTGGGTTTAATCAATCATGTTTCCCGTCACCGGCAACAAACCGGTTGCACAGCGACACCAACATGTCGCAAACCTTCTCAACAGGCACGACACCGGTATTTACCATCAGGTCGTAATGCTCGGGAGCTTCCCATTTCTGCCCCGTATAATATTCATAATGCGTACGGCGGTTGCGGTTGATACGCTTTATCTCGCCGGCGGCTTCGTCGGCATTCAAACCGTATTCCGACACGCAACGGGCACAGGCACTTTCCAAATCGGAATAGCAGAACACCCGGATAATCTGGGGATAGCCCTGCAGGACGAAATCAGCGCAACGCCCGACAATGACACACGACTCTTTTTCCACAAGTTCGCGGATAATCTTGCTCTCGGCCACAAACAGCACGTCGTCAGGCGACAGGCTTTTCTCCAGCAAGGTGTCGTTTCTCCGCCCCTGAATGAATTTCAGCCAATAGGAAGGCAACTGTTGCTCGTGAGCCTTGATGTAAGTTTCATCGATGCCACTCTGCTGTGCTGCCAGATGAAGAAACTCCTTGTCGTAGAGCTTCACGCCCAACCGCTTGGCCAACATTTCACCCAGCACATGTCCGCCACTGCCGTATCCGCGGGCTATCGTGACAACGAAATGCGGCGTTTCCTTCTCGTCTACAGCCGGCACCTGTGCGGTCGTTCCGATCCACTTGTCAAAGCAACGGTAATACGGACTGACAAAATGCACAATCGGTCCGACGAGCAATGCCGCAGCGACCGTTCCTTCGCGCACGCCCTCTATCGTATCCAAGAAAATCAACGACATAATGCAGGCGATACAAACCAGCGTTACATCAAACCCGAGTTTCATAAATCCAAATTCTTTCCGGAAAAAGCGAGAAATGACCTGCACGAAATATTCGCCCGACATCATGGCGGCATCGGCCTTCACCTCAAGAGCGATACCTAAGGCCAAAATCACGCAGCCGATAAGCAGCACCACCAGCTGAACCACATAAACCACCGGATCCAACCAGAAAAGCAGGTTCATCGACACATCGATAAACGTACCGAAACACAGCGAAATAGGTATCTGAAGGAGATACATCCGCAAGTCACTGCGCAACTCTGCGCGTGTCATCAGCGGCAGTTCCAGCACGACGAACAGCAGGTTCAGCAAAATTGTCCACTGTCCGATTGTCAACGGCGTAAACATGCTCAACACATACGTGACACTCGTTATCGGAGATGTTCCCAACATGGCCTTGGTAATAAACGCAATACCAAACGCATTTACGAACAACGAAACCAAAAACAGAGCATAACGCCGCAACATATTCTTTTTCATATTCACTCATTTTTTAACCAAATGCAAAGTTGACTCCATTTTTGCCATCTTCCTTCATAAATTTACAACTAATATTGGTCAGAAACGAAACTACCCTTATTTTTGCATAAAAAATGAAATTTCCGATGAAAAGTTCGACCGAAATCAGCATAAACAGCGACAAAATAACCGTCAGACATCTATCCGACAACGTCCGCGACATCTTCTACGACAATGGTTTCTACCTGATTTTCGTTACAAACGGAACAATCGAATTTTCATCCGAGTCCGGCACCGCCGATGCCGGAACCGACCACCTGGTCATACTCACCCCGAGCATGTCGGCACATATCTGCCCAAATCACAAAGACACAAGAACAACCGTCGTCAACATTGCTCCCAACTATTTCGACAGCCTGCCCGACGGAATGTTGATGTACCAGCAGTTTGCAAAATACATCGGACGCAACGGCCTGCCCCTACTCCGGCTTTTGCCCGAAAATTCCCATAGCATCTACAGCACCGTGGCGCTCTTCAACGAACAGCTGAACAGTTGTCAGTGCTACAAAACCGGCATTCTGCGGCACATTTGCAGCCTGTTGCTGCTACAAATTGCCGAAACCCTCCACAGTTATGAAGAGGAATCCACCGTTTGCCTGCGCCATTCCGACGAAATTTTCCGGAAGTTCAAGCAAATGGCCCACGAACACTATTCATCGCACCACGACATCGCTTTTTATGCCAACCGGCTGAACATATCCACCACCTACCTGTCGCGGATTGTAAAGCGGACAAGCGGCAGAACCGTCCACGCCCATATTTCCGAACTGCTCATGGCCGAAGCCAAACGCCTGCTCGAAAGCACCGACATGGACATCAAGGCCATCGCCGACCGGCTTGGTTTCTCCGACCAGTCGACCTTCGGAAAATTCTTCAGCCGCTCCCTGGGCACCTCCCCCCACAAATTCCGCCTCAAAAAATAAAAATACCACCTCATAGGTGGTACAAACGCAAGAAGGTGGTTGGATTGTCAATGCCAAACAATAACCGCTGATGCAAATATGAGGCTGTGTCAAAATTGGCGCAGCCTCATTAACTTATCAAAATTCAGGGATTTATTATGTCAAAAAAACATTTAGAATAAAAAATTACATCGACAGCCGGCAAATCTGCCAACTGCCGATGCAAGCCACGTGTATCGGATATTTGAAATATCTTTATCGTTTCGCTATTCCAGACAATCGTCAAGCTGTTTTATGATTTGCTCCTTGTCCATTTTCTGACCGATAAATACAATTTTCTGCATACGGTCGCCATACTCCGGATCCCAGTCGCGCATCAGTCCCGGTTCCTGCTTCATCAGTTCGGCAAGTTCGTCGGCCGGAGCCGTTGCATACCATAGTCCGGCTTCCTTGATGGACTTCTGCTTGCCGGCCTGCTCGAACAGGTACGACATGTCGCGGTTGTCGGAGAAATAGCATACGCCTTTCGCACGGATAACGCTCTTCGGCCAGTGTTTTGCCACGAAATAGTCAAACTTGTTGATGTCGAAAGCACGGCGGCGATAGTAGACAAACGTGCTGATACCATATTCTTCCGCTTCACCCTCATCGTGATGGTGATGGTGGTGATGTCCGCTTTCGTGGTCGTGATGATGGTCATGGTCGTCATCATCATCATGGTCATGATGGTGATGTTCCTCTTCTTCCACAGGACCTTCAATGCCACGAATCCACCCGGCAGAAGTGGCAACCTTTTCAAAATCGAACAGATGGGTGTTGAGTATCTGGTCAAGGTCGACGTTCGCATAGTCGCACTCGATAATCTCCGCACCGGGCTGAATTGTTTTGATAATCTGACGGATACGGCCCAATTCTTCCGGTGTTACCTCAGAAGCCTTGTTCAAAAGAATCTTGTTGCAGAATTCCACCTGCTGGATAATCAGGTTTTCAATATCGTCCTCGGCAATGTTGGCTTTCGTCAGGCTGTCGCCGCAGGCAAATTCACTCTGAAAACGCAGAGCGTCGACTACGGTCACGATGCAGTCCAAACGGCAGATGCCGTATTTGCGGTAGGTTTCGCCAAAAGTAGGGATGGAACATACGGTCTGCGCAATAGGTTCAGGCTCGCAGATTCCGCTCGCCTCAATCACGATATAGTCGAACTTTTCCGACTTCATCAAATCGAAAATCTGATTAATCAGGTCGGTTTTCAGCGTGCAGCAGATACAGCCGTTCTGCAACGCTACCAGACTGTCGTCCTTTTGGTCGACAACGCCGCCCTTCTGAATCAGAGAGGCGTCGATGTTCACTTCTCCCAAGTCGTTGACAATCACAGCAAAGCGTATGCCTTTGCGATTTGTCAGAATATGGTTTACCAAAGTTGTCTTACCGCTTCCCAGATATCCTGTCAGAAGCAGTACGGGTACATCTTTCTTTTCCATAGTTATTTATATTGTCTATAAACTGTAGTTCAAAAACGAACGGATAAAATTAGCAGGTTTCCGCCGAAATTCCAAACCTTTCTCCTGTTTAGTGCGTACCAATCCAAAGGCACACCATACCGAGCAGCACGAGCAGAAGGTCGAGGGCTTTCGCGCGGAGATTCTTTTCGCGGAAAAGCATCGCACCGAAAAGGAAGGAAACGATGACACTGCCGCGGCGCACCATCGACACTATCGAAATCATGGCATCGGGGTAGGACAAGGCGTAGAAATAGGCAAAGTCGGACAGCGAAAGGAATACGCTGATCAGCACAATGGCCCATTTCCAACGGAAAGGCGTCGTAGTCCGGCGTTTGGGATACCAGAGCAGAACGAGAATCACCGCCATAATCAGGCATTGATAAACATTATACCAACTCTGTACCACCATCTTGTTGATGCCGATACCGCCGTTTTCGGCAGGCGCGACAAGATATTTATCGTAAAGTCCGCTGGCGGCTCCGAGCAAAGCGGCTCCGACAAGAAAAAATATCCAACGGTTATGGGAAAAGCGGATGCCTTCCTTCTTGCCGCTACGGCTGAGCAGATAGAACGAGGCAATGGCAAGCAGCACACCCGCCCACTGCCACAAGTTTAGTTCTTCGCCGAAAATAAGCAGCGCACCGACGAGTGTCATCACCGGTCGCGTGGCATTGATTGGCCCGACAATGGTCAGCGGCAAATGCTTGATGGCAAAATAGCCCAATATCCACGACGACAGCACGATAACGGCCTTGAGCATGATATAGCGGTGCTCGTGCCAACCGCATACGGGCACGTAGAGCTGCGACGAAGAATCAATCCATCCCGCGGCCGAACCGACAATGAACGGGAGAAAAATCAGACTGCAAAAGACGGTGTTGAGAAAAAGCACCGGAATGACAGCATTGTCGCGCAACGACGTTTTTTTGCACACATCGTAGCAGCCCAACAACGCCGCCGAAAGAAAAGCAAGTACAATCCACATAAAACCTTACATCTTTTTACCCCCAATCAGTCGTTAGAGTTCCAACCGATTTGGGTTTTACCGGGTGCAAAGTTAGAAAAGATTTTCCGAACAGAGGAGAATTCGCCGTTCAAGAAATACCGTCGGACTATTTCCAACACTCGCCTTTACCCTGAAGTTCGGGAATGTCGCCGTCGCGGTACACGGGGTCCTTCACGCCGTTGCGTTTCTGACGGCGGTAGTTTTCAAGCAGCAGGAACGCCTGACGCGACAGCAGGGCGATTGCCACAAGGTTGCAGATCGTCATCAGCGCCATCGTCACATCGGCAAATCCCCAGGCAAGGTCGAGCGTCATCAGTGCGCCGCACATCACCATCGCCGCCACCAACAGACGGTAGACAACAAGCACCGTGCGGCTCTTGGTCATAAACTGAATATTGGCTTCGCCATAATAATAGTTGCCGATAATGCTGCTGAAGGCAAAGAGCATAATGGCAACAGCCACAAACACGTTGCCCACGCGCCCTACCTCGCTCTCCAGAGCCGACTGCGTAAGCTGAATGCCGTTGGCGTTCGAAGCGATGGCCGTATCACTGAGCAGGATGATAAATGCCGTGCAGGAGCAAATCACCAACGTATCGGTAAACACGCCCAAAGCCTGAATCAGTCCCTGCTTCACGGGATGGCTCACATGGGCGGTAGCCGCCACGTTCGGAGCAGAACCCATACCGGCCTCATTACTGAACAGTCCGCGCTTCATTCCTTGCACCAAAGCAGCCGCCACGCCTCCGCCCAACGCCTGTTCCCAGCCGAAAGCATTGCCCACGATAGTGGCAATCAGCGAAGGAATATGCTGAATATTGGAAAGGACAACGAAAAGAGCCAGCAGAATATAGCCGATTGCCATCACGGGCACAATCACGCCGCTGACATTGGCAATGCGGTGGACACCGCCAAAAATGATGCAGAGCGTCACCACAGTCAGCCCCACGCCCATCCAGAACGGATCGATACCGAAGGAATTTTCCCACGCGGCACAAATCGTATTGCTCTGAACGGAATTGAACGCAAAACCGAACGTAATGGAAATAAGCACGGCAAAGAGGATTCCCATCCAGCGTTTGCCCAAACCCTGCTGCATGTAATAGGCAGGTCCGCCGACAAACGATTTCTCACCGCGAATTTTATAGAGCTGCGCCAATGTCGATTCCACAAAGGCACTCGACGAACCGAGCAAGGCAATGAGCCACATCCAAAACACGGCACCCGGTCCGCCGATGGCAATGGCAGTCGCCACACCGGCCAGGTTGCCCGTACCGACACGGCTCGCAATCGACACGGCAAATGCCTGAAACGAAGAGATGTGCTTTACACCGTCGTCTGACTTGGGCTTGCTGTCGCCTAACAGCCGCACCATCTCCTTCACCATTCTAAACTGCAAAAACCGTCCTCTGACCGTAAACCACAAGGCACAGCCGATAAGCATCACCGTCAGCACATACGACCAAAGTACATCGTTGACTGAGGCTATTATACTGTTAATCCACTCCATTCTTTTTCGTCTTAAACCGATGCGACATTACATCTTCTACAAAGATACTGAAAGGTTCATATTTGACAGAAGTACAAAAGAACAAATTTTTCTTGCCTGTCAATCCATTTCCCATCTCATCTCAAACAAAAGAAAGCAAATATTGCCGCACAATTCCGTAGGGACGTACCCCAAGTACGTCCGAATCCACCGTTGCATATTTAATTGTAATACAGACAGATACAAAACACAGCCACGAGAAATTGCACTTGCATGAATTTGTTAATTTAACACAGAATAGTTAAAATCATGTTATATAACACATTTTTATAGCACAAACTATTGGAGGATATAAAATCTCGTATTACCTTTGCAATACAAAAGATTGGTTTAGTAAACGCTTTCATAGGTATTAATTTTAGGTTTTTAAGGTTTTTAATTATGAAAAAGATTGTTTTGAGAGCTGTTAAGTGGTATTTTACCACCACAGCTGAGGCTTACAAATAAGTCCGTAAGTCTCTTTTATTTCGAGGAATTGTAATGATTTTAGGGTTGTTCCAAGTGATTGGAGCAACTTTTTTTATGTCCCAATCTGTCATAAGATTTTATGACGGGTTTCGTGCGGATGTCCGGCTAACTGCTTTCTGCGTTTGTCGCTGATGCAGTTGACCGCAGTGAAGAAAAATATGAGCAGCAAGCTTGTCACCCGCAAAACTCACAATCAAATGATGGGCTATCACATAACCGGGTTTATGAATCAGCCATAAAAAATGCTGCTACGGAATTCTCCGCAACAGCATTTTGAAAATATAATAATTCTAAATCCCCTTTTTCCCTACATTACAATTCAGAGAAAGATTATTTATTCAACGTCCACTTCCAATCGTCACCACTTTTCTTCAAATCCCAATTGTTCGATTCTTCGGAACCGTCGTTATAAGTAATTTTTACTTTTACGGATGCCGTAGTACCGTCTTCCGAAATTTCTTCCTTTTCAATCACTGCGTCCTTAATGCCACCCTTTTTTTCCACCTGCTTTGACATTTTATCCTGCAACATGGATTTGATTCCGGACTTGACTTCTGCCACCTGGTCGGCAGGAGCCCCCTCTTTCACATACATTTCATCCACCAATTTGTCATAGTCGGCATCCTTAATCATTTCAATATAGCCCAACACAGTGTCGCCCGGAGTTTTGGGTGAAGAACATCCTACGAACATGAACAGTGCAATTGCTGAAAACAGTGCAAAAAACAGTTTTTTCATAATGGTTAAATTTTAAGTTAGTATTAAAACGAGTAAATTAACTCTACATCTTCCCGGTTGTAAATGTCGGACGGCAAAATACACCGTTCGTCACGCCCCGGAATCGGCACTTTTTTTATGACAGCCGGAGCAAGGTCAAGTCCCGATTTTTTAAACACAAAAGTGATGAATTCCGTACAATACATCTTGGTCGTGTCCTCCAGATCATAATTATGGTCGAACAGCGTACGACGGAGATAGAGCTCACGTGCTGCCGCCAATGTCGGCCTCAAATCGAGCGAATCGCATTTCAGTCTTATAACGGCACCCGCCGATGCCCTTGACGGAGAAAAGAAATTGCGCAGCGACTCCATTTTCACACGATCGGGGTCACCTTTATAATCCGGCTCCCCGGGTACGGCATGAATGACATACCATCCACCCTTGTCACGCACCACCAAACCAATGTGGGAATAAATACCACCCTTGTCAAGAAACAACACCGTTCGACTCACTACTCCCGGTCCACAACGGAACACAATGTCACCCTCCTTCAATTTCTCTTCCGGCACCTGATAGCAATAACTCTCATCAGAATCGGAGCAGGCCACTGCAATTACCGGCAACAGCAACAGAAAAAAGAGATTAAAACAAATGGTTCTTCGTATGTTTCTTGTGTGTTTCATTGTTGCAAATATAACGACAATTGCAGCCAGGTCCCTATCAATCCGTCAAAATCAGCCTTCCAATGCTACAATTATGGGCGATTCACATAGAAATGTCTATGCTTGTCTATGCCTTCGGCGAATGCCGTCGCTTATACTCCGCAAAAGTCATCCCAAACTCTTTCACAAAACAGCGGCGGAATGTTGACAGCGAATTGAAGCCACACGACTCGGCAATTTCAGCCATCGTCATCTTTTCGCCGGGAGATTCAAGCCGGTCGACCACCTTACGGATGCGGTGGGAATTGACATAATCATAGAAATTCGTATGCAGTTCGTTGTTCAGATAGACGGAGAGGTAAGTACGGTTCGTCCCGAGCAATGCCGACAAGTCGGTCAGCGTAAGCCGTGAATTCAAAAACACTTCGTCGTTCACCATCGCCTTCTCCAACAAAGCGGGCAAATTGCTTTGAATGCCGGAGGCATCATCATTATCATCGCCGTCGTCGGCCAGCGTCACGGCAACATCGGGCACGTTCCGCCGGAACAGATGCCGCAAGTTGATATTGCCGTAGAAAGGCACAGATTCCTGTATCTCTCCGAAATAGAGAATAAAGGTCCACAGGACAAGCGATGCCAGCAGATAAATCACATCCGACAAATAGGAGTCGTTGACAACCGTCAACGACCAGACGACGAGACAAATGAAAAAAATCACCGTCGTATATTTCAGCCATTTGAAATTTTTCCGGGTAGTGTCGGAGTAATTGGCACGCAGATAGCTGTTGTAGCGGCGCACGGCAAAGTAGACAATCACGACAAACACCACGGAATAAATCAGAGAATAGACAAGCATGACATCCACCCACACGGCATTCCCGCTAAACACATAGGCAAGCGTAATGACAAGGTTGGCCGACCAGAGAAGCACCACGCGACGAAGGGTCAGCCACCCGGCCGACAGCAGTTCGAACAGGTAAAAGGAGCAGACCTGCACCGCCCACATATCAGTCAGTACAACCAGATTGTAAACATAGCCATAGCGTTCGACCGACGGGCTATAGAGCGCAAAATCTTTCAGCTGCAGAAAAAGCCAGAACAGCAATGTGCCGGTCAGCACCCTTTGCGTGCGCTCCTTGTTTTTCTTCAGCAACATGCGAAGACTAAAAATCAGGAAGAACATGCAGCATAGTCCGTGAGTGAAATAGTAGAATTTTTCAGCCATTATCCGTTTTGCAGTTATCGATTACGATGTTTTTCATTTGCGTTTCCACCTTCAAAATTAAAATAAAGTGAGCAGTGTTTCCACATTTTTTGTTTATATTGCATTGAAAACGGCTTTTTATCTATATTTGTCTATATTTATGGATCAACGAAAAATCATACATATCGACATGGACGCCTTTTTCGCGTCGGTGGAGCAGCGCGACAACCCGGAGTTGCGCGGCAAGCCCATTGCCGTGGGCCATGCGGAAGAAAGGGGCGTTGTGGCGGCGGCAAGCTACGAGGCACGCCGCTACGGAGTGCGTTCGGCCATGGCTTCCACTAAGGCAAAACGGCTGTGTCCGGACTTGATTTTCGTTGAAGGGCGCATGGCCGTCTATAAGGAGGTGTCGCGCCAGATACACGCCATTTTCCACGACTATACGGACATTATCGAACCGATTTCACTCGACGAGGCGTTTCTCGACGTGACGGAAAACAAGCGGCACATGGAAATGGCGGTCGACATCGCCAAAGAGATAAAGCGACGCATCCGCGAAGAACTGGGACTGGTGGCATCGGCAGGAGTTTCCTACAACAAGTTTCTGGCAAAAGTGGCATCGGACTACCGCAAACCCGACGGACTGTGCACCATCCATCCCTCACAGGCACTCGACTTTATTGCCCGCCTCCCCATCGAGGCGTTTTGGGGCGTAGGACCGGTAACGGCCCGGAAAATGAGGGCCATGGGCATCACCAACGGACTGCAACTGAGAGAACTGACATTGGAGGAACTGACATCACATTTCGGAAAGACGGGCGCCATATACTACGACTTTTCGCGCGGCATCGACCTGCGGCCGGTGGAGCCGGTACGCATTCGAAAATCAGTAGGCTGCGAACACACGCTGGAAAAGGACCTTTCGCAACGCTCGCTGGTAGCGGTAAGCCTCTATCAGGTAGTGCTGGAACTCGTCGGAAGGTTACAACGAAGCGGATTCAAGGGCAACA
>OHSG01000573.1_pt1 | contig 17113 bp, 16 predicted proteins | sample 1578601 | NCBI WGS metagenome assembly OHSG01 (sample SAMEA3879534, study PRJEB24766) | human gut metagenome | biome: human-associated habitat; feature: feces | place: USA | collected 1985/1987
GAACGCCCCCGCCGGGCAGGCGTACCGGCCGTCACCCTCCGGTGACTCCGCCCCGCCGTCAGGCAAGATGAAACCGCGCCTAAATAATATTTGCTAAACTTTAGCTGAAAGTTTTATTCCGCGCGCAGCCGCATGGGCAGCACCAGGAACAGGAAATGGTCGCCCTCCAGCGGAAGGACCTTCATGGGACTTAAAGGGCCGCACAGCTCCAGCCGTACCATATCAGTATCGACATTTTTAAGGGCATCCAGTAGGAAGCGGTTATTAAAGCCCATTTCCAGCAGGTTGCCGGTGGTGGAGCAGCAGCATTCATCATAGGCCTTGCCGATGCTGGTGGAGCAGCTCATCTTAATGACCGATTCGCCGAAATCCACCCGCAGCGGGCTGCGCAGCCGGTCGCTGATCAGCAGGCTGGTGCGCTCGATGGAATGGATGAGGGCACGGGTATTCACCACCACATTGGTGCTGCTCTCCCGCGGGATGGCCGCGTGATAATCGAGAAAGTCGCCCTCCAGCAGACGGCTGACCAGAGTGCAGTTGCCCATATCAAAGAGGATATGCTCTCCACGCTCTGCACCGGCATTATGGGCATCGTCGGCCTGCTGATGGTCCATCAGACCTCGCTGCCGATGAATAAGCTCCGCAAGGCCATGCTCGTCGGACTGTGCATCGCATTCGTGGTGTGCTACTTCTTCCTGCCGGAGCTGTTTACGCTGAGTGCGCTGGATAAGCCGTCGCTGCTGATCCTCGTCGTGCTGGGCCTGCTTGCGTTCTCGGTCATGTTTGTCTGCCGCCGGGGACTGCGCAAGGCAAAGGCGCGGCTGGACAAGGGAATTTTCCCGCACAGGAAAAAAAGATAAAAATCCGCAAATACTAGAGCCAGCCGGGAAAACCGGCTGGCTCAGACTTTTCTATATAAAGGAGAATGCATATGCACTACCATGTGAATGAAGACGCCTGCATCGGCTGCGGCCTGTGCGCCGAAACGTGCCCGGAGGTCTTTTCTCTCAGGGACGACGGCTTTGCCGAGGCAGCGCCCGGCCCCGTGCCGGAAACTGCGCAGGAAACTGCCGCCGAGGCCATGGATGCCTGCCCGACGAGCGCGATCGAAGAGGGCTGACAAGGGGCGAAAAATCTGCTATACTGGTTCCATCCTGTCAAATGGGGTGGAACTATGGAAGAACGTTATGTGGCGTTCGACGTGGAAACGCCGAACGCGCAGAACCGGCGCATGAGCGCCATCGGCGTCAGCGTGATCGAGCGCGGCGAGATCGTGCAGGAGCTTTACACACTTGTCGACCCGCAGACGCACTTTGATCCGTTCAATATCGCGCTGACCGGCATCACGCCGGAGCAGGTGCGCGGCCAGCCGGACTTTCCCGCGCTCTGGCAGCTGCTGGAGCCGATGCTGGCGGGCCGCATTCTGGTCGCGCACAACGCGCCGTTTGATCTGCGGGTGCTGGCCAGCTGTCTGCACGATTATCGCATCGACTGGAAGCCGGAGGCCGCGTATCTGTGCACCTGCCAGATGGGCCGAAAGGCATATCCGTACCTGCCGAACCACAAGCTGAACACGCTCTGCGACCATCTGCGGCTCGACCTCGACCACCACAACGCAGGCAGCGACAGCCGCGCCTGCGCGCTTTTGCTGCTCGACTATCTGCAAAAGGGCCTGCGCCCGGAGCCGTTTCTGCGCACCTACCGCTTCGCGGACCGGAAAACGCTCCCGTACTGCACGGTATAAGCGCCCGCGCCCATGCCTCCCCCTGCCATGCGCTGCATGGCAGGGGGAGGCTTTTTGCCGTGTCAGCGCAGCGTTTCGAAGCGCTTTACGCCGCGGGTCATGAGCCAGCGGGCGGTAAGCGCGTACAAGATCGCCATCAGGGCCAGGATCAGGCCGAGGAAGGCTGTTGTCGGCATCAGCTCCGCCAGCAGGAAGAAATAGAGCGCGCCGACCGCGACCACGAAGCCAAAGCCCAGCAGCATGCTCAGCAGCACGCCTGCGCCCTGCTTTGCCGCCTGCGTCTCGTTGATCCAGTCGAGGTTGCAGTGGCGCAGATCCTCCATCAGCCCGACGTTCGCCGTCAGCAGCACGAACAGCAGCTGACAGGCCAGCAGCAGCGCCGTCTCGGCAGCAGGCAGCCGCAGGGCAAGCGCAGCGGCCAGCGTCATAAGGAGTGCGGGCGCAATTGCCAGAGAGTTGGACAGGCTTAGCTTTGCCTGCAGAACCTTTTTGGTTTCGACCGGCATGGAGCGCACGATCCAGTAGCTCTTGCCCTCCAGCGACACGGACGACGCCGTAAAGAATACCATGCCGGAAACCATCATGCAGGCCAGCAGCAAGATGGGGGCGGCTGCTGCGTACAGCTCCGGGATCGCGGTCAGCGCGCCCAGAAGCTCCCGCCGCTTGACCACCGCCAGCACAGCCAGCACCAGCTCAAACACAAGGCCAAGCCCGGCGTTGAGCATATAGCCGGAGCTGCTGGTCAGCCGGGCAAGCTCCCGGCGGTAGAGCGCCGCGTCCTGCGAGGAGGCGCGCATGGCTTTTTTCTCGTACCGCACCTTGACCTGTCCGCGCCGCGTGGTGACGATGCGGATAAAGCTGCGGTTCAGCAGCACATAGGCCAGCACGAACGGCAGGACTGTCCACAAAAGCGTCAGGCCGAGGTCTGCAAGGCTCCCGTCCGCAGCGGCCCGGCCCAGCCAGACGAGCGGGGCAGCCGAGCCGAGCGCGCCCGCGATCACCGCGCCGTTCGCAGCCAGCTGCGTGACATAGCTGTTCATGCGGAAGCAGAACAGGAAATATGCCAGCATGAACACGACCGAGATCACCATGGTCACGGCGGTCGTATTGCGCATATGGCTGGTCACAAGCGAGACAAGCCACGCAAACAGGCAGCTCACCGCCAGCGAAAACAGCGGCAGCGCCAGCACGATCACGACGAACGCCGTAATGCCCGTTCCGCTTGTCTCACCGTATTGCAGCCACGAAACAAAGACCGGGAGGGCCACGACAAGCTCAAGCACGAAGTTCATGGCCAGCAGCGCCGCCATGCGGCTGAGCAGGATCATGCCGGGCGGCACGGGCATGGACAAAAGCAGCTCGTTGTCCTTCGCCTCAAACAGCTGCGATTTGGCCGTAAACACGCTGCCGATGAACATGAGCGCAAAGGCCATGATCGCGAACATGGCAAAATACAGCCAGCCGAGTCCCGCCGGGAAAAACGCGGCGGCAAACTGGGAAAACGAGGTGTAGAACAGGAAGACGAACGCGCAGAAGCAGTAAAGCATCAAAAATGCATAGCCGGCGGCCTTGCCCTTCGTCTGGCTCTTCCGCTTCCGGCTCTGTCCGGTAAACGCGGCGAGCAGCGCCGCCATCCGGACGCGAAGCAGCGTTTTAAGCATTCTTCTCGCCCTCCAGCTCCAGGAACACAGCCTCCAGCGACTGGTCGCCCTTGACCTCGTCCATCGTGCCGGCGGCGATGAGCCGCCCCTGCTTGATGATGGCGACCTTGTCGCAGAGCTTTTCCGCGACCTCCAGCACGTGCGTGGAGAAGAAGATCGCGCCGCCGCGGTCGCAGTGCTCGCGCATGATGCCCTTGACCTGATAGGCTGCCGTCGGGTCGAGGCCGACAAACGGCTCGTCCATGATGATGAGCTTCGGGTCGTGGAGCAGAGCGGAGATGATCGCCAGCTTCTGCTTCATGCCGTGCGAATAGGCCGAGATGGGCTGCGCCAGATCGCCGGTCAGGTCGAACAGATCCGCGTATTTTTCGATCCGCGCCTCGCGGTCGGCCTTCGACACGCCGAAAATATCGGCCACGAAGTTCAGATATTTGATGCCGGACAGGAATTCATACAGATCCGGGTTGTCCGGGATGTACGCTAAAATCTGCTTGCAGCCGAGCGGGTCGGCCTTGACGGACTTCCCGTCTATGGTGATCTCGCCCTGTTCAAACTGCAGAATGCCCGCGCAGCTTTTGATCGTCGTGGTCTTGCCTGCGCCGTTGTGGCCGATGAAGCCGTAAATTTCGCCGGGCCTGATGTGCAGGCTCAGGTCGTCGACCGCCTTTTTCTCTCCGTAAAGCTTTGTAAGATGCTCAATTTTCAGCATCGAATTCACTCCTTTCAAGATGGGTAGCCTTTCAGACGTTTTGTTTGGACAAAGAGTTCCCATGTGTCTATATCATAGCAGATTTTTTCAGTTTGTACAGGCAAACATTTTGGCAGTCATAGCGCGAGACTGCTAAAATTCACAGTCCGTTCACACAAAGATGCAGAATTGTTCACAGGCTGGGTCTATCATGTGACTTGTAAACAAGAGATGAGCAAGATGCTCAGATCGAGTTTTCAAACATCATATATTACAAGACTCAAGGAGGTCTTTTCCATGTTAGTACCGTATGCACGTAAAAATCACAATGTTTCCAATTTCAATCCGTTCCACGATTTTGACGAGCTGGAGCGCGCGTTCTTCTCCGACAACGCCCTCGGCGAGTTCAAGACCGACATTCAGGAGGACGGCGACAACTTCGTTCTGGAGGCTGACCTGCCCGGCTTCAAGAAGGAGGATATCCACGTGGACGTCGCCGACGACCGGCTGACCGTCTCCGCCGAGCGTCATTCCAACTTTGAAGACAAGGACAAGAAGGGCAATTACCTCCGCTGCGAGCGTTCCTATGGCTCCTACGCCAGAAGCTTTGATATCTCCGGCATCGACGCCGCAGGCATCAAGGCCGCATACGCCGACGGCGTCCTGCGCGTGACGCTGCCGAAGCAGAAGGAAGTCCCCGCCTCGTCCAGACGGCTGGAGATCGAATAACAGATAGATCTTCTACCGCATCGAGGGCGAATTCGTGTCCGTCGGCGCCGTGATCCACGGGAAAACGGACTATCTGGATGTCCTTTTTCAGAAAGAACGGTAAACAAAATTTCCAAACAGAAAACCCAGCCTCTTATATAAGAAGCTGGGTTTTCTGCGTAATTGCAGAGCCCCGCGCGCAACAAACGACGCGGTTTCCATGACGCTTGCTCCGCCGCCGGAAAGAACACAACTGGACGGTTATGGGTGGCTTGGCAGATGGTTTGGCCGGGCCGGGTGCTGGCATTGTATGTCTTGTTTTATCCCTTTTCCAAAGCCGTCCGGGGCTGTTTTCCTGCTGCGGCGCAAAAAGTTTACAGGCCGGAAACAAATTTTTGCATGATTGCACTTTCCTGTTGTGTCCGTATGTGGTACAATGTATTCGGATTTTTATGCTGTTGCGCAGATTTGGATAGATAAAGGAAGATCATCATGGAATTACTCGCTCCCGCCGGTTCGATGGAGGCGCTGCGCGCCGCCGTCTGCAACGGCGCTGACGCTGTTTATTTAGGCGCCGATACCTTCAACGCGCGTATGAACGCCCGCAATTTTTCCGCCGCCGATCTGCAGGAGGCCGTTGTCTACTGTCATGTGCGCGGCGTCAAGGTACATCTGACGCTCAACACACTCGTGCTCGACCGCGAGATGCCGCGTGCGGCGGAGCTGATCCGGCTGGCCGCGTCCTGCGGCGTCGACGCGTTCATCGTGCAGGATCTGGGCGTGGTATCGCTGTGCCGGCAGCTTGCACCGGATGTGCCCATCCATGCCTCCACGCAGATGAGCATCCATTCGCTTGAGGGCGTGATGGAGGCCGCCGCGCTCGGCTGCAGCCGCGTCGTGCTCGCGCGGGAGCTTCCCGCGGAGGAAATTGCGCATATCTGCAAGCGAAGCCCGGTCGAGATCGAGGTTTTTGTGCACGGCGCTTTGTGTATGTGCTATTCCGGACAGTGCTACCTGTCCTCCGTCATCGGCCGCCGCTCCGGCAACCGGGGCCAGTGCGCGCAGCCCTGCCGCCTGCCCTACGGCTACGGCCGGTTCGAATCGACGCGCTACCCGCTCAGCCTCAAGGATAACTGTCTGGCGGGCGAGCTGGACGAGCTGCGGCGCATGGGCGTCGCGTCCATCAAGATCGAAGGCCGCATGAAGCGGCCTGAGTACGTCGCCATCGTCACGCGCGCCTACCGCACGGTTTTAAACGGCGGCAAGCTGACGCCGTCCGATCTGCAGGAGCTGGAGACGGCCTTCTCCCGGCAGGGCTTTACCGACGGCTATTTCAGAGGCCAGACCGGCAGCGATATGTTTGGCCGCCGTCAGGAGGGCGAGGACACGGCCGACCTGTTCGCCTCTGCCCGCGCCACCTATGAACAGGGTGAGCCGCAGCGCATCGGCGTGCGCTTCTACGCCATGATCCGCCGCGGAGAGCCTGCACAGCTCGCCGTCGAGGACCCGGACGGCAACCTCTGCCGGACCCGCGGCCCCGTGCCGGAGCAGGCGGTCTACCGGTCGCTCACGCCGCAGGATCTGGAGCAGCAGCTGAAAAAAACCGGCGGAACGCCGTATCTGTGCACCGCCGTCCGCTCGTCTCTGGACCCCGATCTGATGCTCCCGGCGTCCGCCATCAACGCCATGCGGCGCGATGTGATCGCGGAGCTGACCGCAAAGCGCGGCCGTGCCGCGCCCGCGCGTCTGAACGCGTATGACGAGCCGCCGCGCTACGACGGCATTGCCGGGGAGCCGCAGCTGACCATCGCCGTCCGCACAGCCGGGCAGATCACCTCCCGTATGCTCTCCATGAAGCCAACGGTGCTCTATGTCCCCCTGTCCGAGCTGGCGGAGCACCCGGATCTGCCGCAGCGCGTAAGCGTTGAAACGCAGCTGGCGGCCATTCTGCCGCGCGTGATCTGGAGCGGGGAGCTTGCTCCCGTCGCGCGGCAGCTGCGCACGGTCTATGAGATGGGCGTGCGGCAGGTTCTGGCCGGAAATCTCGGACAGCTGCACATTGCCCGCGCGGCGGGCTTCGCCGTCCGCGGCGATTTCGGCCTCAATATCGTCAATTCCCGCGCCATGCGGTACCTGCGCGAGCAGGGGCTTGATTCGCAGCTCTTGTCGTTTGAGCTGACGCTGCCGCAGATCCGCGATATCTCCAAGGCCGTCCCGGCGGAGCTGCTGATCTACGGGCGGCTGCCGCTGATGCTGATGGAAAACTGCGTCATGAAGAACCGCACCGGCATCTGCGCCTGCCAGACCGGCACGGTCCGTCTGGTCGACCGTGTGGGCGAGGAATTCCCCATCGTCAAGGACCCCGGCACGTGCCGCAACGTGCTGCTGAACGGCAAGAAGCTGTATCTGCTCGACAAAAAGGACGCGCTGCGCGGCATGGGCCTGTGGGCGCTGCGCCTGCAGTTTACAACGGAAAACCCCGGCGAGATCGACAAGGTGCTGATGGACTATCAGGGCCGGGCCGTCTTCGACGCCGGAAGCTATACGCGCGGACTGTATTCGCGCGGCGTGGAATAAGCAAAAAAGAAGGAACTCCTTATGATCATCCTTGCATCGCAATCTCCCCGCAGGCACGAGCTGATGAAGCTCACCGGCCTGCCGTTTACCGTTCGTGTCGCGGATATCGACGAAACGATGGATCCGGCGCTGCCCGTCCAGCAGGAGGTCACGCGCGTCAGCCGCAGGAAGGCACAGGCCATCGCCGCCGGCGCGTCGCCGGACGATATTGTCATCGCCGCCGACACCATCGTGGTCATTGACGGGCGCGAGCTGGGAAAGCCGCGCTCGGAGGAAGAAGCGCTCGGCATGCTCCGCCTGCTCTCCGGCAGAACGCACGAGGTCGTGACCGTTCTGTCCGTCTGCAAAGGCTCACAGCTTGAGTCCGAAGCCGTCGTGACGAAGGTGACGTTCCGCACGCTCTGCGAGGAGGAGCTTCGCGCCTATGTCAGGACCGGCGAGCCTATGGACAAGGCCGGAAGCTACGGCATTCAGGGCTACGGGGCCATGTTCGTCAGCCGCATCGAGGGCGATTATTTCTCCGTCATGGGCCTGCCCCTGTGCCCGCTGTGCCGGATGCTGCGCGGGTTCGGCGTCCGCATTCTTGACGTGCAGGAGGCGCAGGCATGAAGAAAAAATTCTGGACGGGCCGCCTCAAGACCATTCTCATTGTCGCGCTCATCATCGCTATCTGCGCCGCCGTGACGCTTGCCATCACAAACGGGACAAGCGCCATTGAAAACGTGGTCGGGACGATCCTGTCCCCCATCCGTGCGGGCGTTGCGTCCATCGACCGGCTGGCCGAGCGGTATTACAACTATATGTTCCGCTATGAGACGCTTGAGGCGGAGAACGCGGAGATGGAAAAGCAGATTCTTGCCATGCAGGAGGATATCCGCGACGCCGAGCAGCTGCAGCGCGAGAACGAATGGCTCAAGGCGCTTCTGAAGCTGTCCGAAGAGCATGAGGATTATAAATTCCTCACATCGTACATCATTTCGTGGGATTCCTCCGACTATAAAAGCGCCTTTACCATCGGCAAGGGCACGAACGCGGGGCTGGAGGAGGGTATGTGCGCCGTGACGGAAAACGGGCAGGTCGTAGGCCTTGTGACCAAGGTCGGCGCCAACTGGGCCACCGTCACGACGATCATGGACTCGTCGCTTGAAATTTCCGCCTCCGTGGCCTCGTCCGGCTATACGGGCGTGGTACAGGGCACATTCCTCGAGGACGGAACGGAGATCCTGCGCATGAACTATCTGCTGACGGACGCGATCGTCAAGAATAACGATCAGGTCGTCACGACCGGCTCGACGCTCTATCCGCGCGGGCTGCTGCTGGGGTACATCACGAACGCCAGCCTCGACGAGACGGGCGTCGCGAAATACGCCACGCTCGAACCGTCCTGCGACCTGTCCAAGCTGGAGCAGATCGCGATCATTACGGAGTATAATGTGCAGTGACGCAAGAAACTGTTGTAGGGGCGGACGTCTCTGTCCGCCCGCAGAATGCAGCGTTTTTTTGAAAATCTCCGGTGAATTCGCAACATTTCCAGGGCCGGCAGAGTCGCCGGCCCCTACAGACGAACTGCAAAAATGCAGCTTGACGTGTATATGACCGAAAGGAGGCCCGCGCGATGCACGCGACCTATAAAAATGCGCTGATGTGGACGCTTTACGGCGTGCTGTTTCTTTTGATCGCCGTTTTGCAGACGGTCGTGTTTGGCCGGGCGCGATTCTTCGGCGTCAAGCTGACGCTGATCCCCGTCTGCATCGCCTGTGTTTCCATGCTGGCAGGCGCGGAGGCCGGGGCGCTCTACGGACTTTGCTGCGGCACGGTCTGGTGCTTCACGGGCGCGGCCGGCGGCGCGATGCACATCGTCCTGCTGACCGTCTGCGGCGCGGTGATCGGCTATATCTGCGACCGGTATCTCGTGCGGCAGCTGCTGTCCGCCATTCTGATGAGTCTGTTGGCGCTCGTATTCTGCCAGACGCTCCTGTTTCTGTTTCAATGCTATCTCGGCACGATCCACATCGGCATGATCACTGCTCTGCCGGTCCAGATCGGCCTGAGCCTGCTCGCGTGCCCGCTCCTGTATCTCGGAGCCTGGGCGATCCGAAAGGTTGGTGCCAAATAAATGCAGCGAATTTCCCGCTTCCGCATGATCGTATTCATCGTCGTCATTCTGGCCATGATCGGCGTGTTCTCCCTGCGGCTTTACAAGACGCAGGCCGCCGTCACGGAGGACTCCCTCGTCGCGGCGGACGCCGACTCCATGGAGTACCAGTCGACGGTCGAGGCTGCGCGCGGCAATATTCTCGACCGCAACGGCAACGTGCTGGTGTCGAACCGCGCAAGCTATAACCTCGTCATCATCAACTTCGTCTTTTTCAACGCGCCCGACCCGAACGGGAACCTGCTGAAGGTCCTGAACCTCTGCGACGAGCTTGGGATCGCGTATGAATCGCATTTCCCCGTCTCCGCCGAGCGTCCCTATACCTATACCGATACCGACGACACCGCCTGGCAGGGCTATTTCCGCAGCTTCCTTGCCAGCCGGAGCTATGACCTCGATATCTCCGCGCCCACGCTCATGAAGCGCCTGCGCGACGAATATAAGATCCCCGACGACTGGACCCAGCAGGACGTGTACCGCGTCATTTCTGTCCGCTATGAGCTGGAGCTGCGCTCGGTAGACGAGATCGGCATGGAAAACTATATGCTGGCAGAGGACGTCGACGCGGAATCGCTGGCTGCCGTGATGGAGCTGGCCGTGCCGGGCGTTGTGGTCGAAAACGGCACGGTGCGCGAGTACAACACCACCTATGCCGCGCACATTCTCGGCTACATCGGCCCGATCTGGAGCGAGGAGGCCGCCGAATACCGCGAAAAGGGCTACTCCATGAACGCGCTTGTCGGAAAATCCGGCGTGGAGCAGGCGTTTGAGGAATATCTGCACGGTTCAAGCGGCATCAAGCGGACGACCGTCTCCTCGACCGGAGAAATTCTGAACCGATACTATGTGACGGAGCCTGTGCCGGGCAACAACGTCGAGCTGACCATCGACATTTCGCTGCAGGCTGTGGCCGAGCAGGCGCTGGAAAAGGTCATTCTCGATCTGCGCGAAAACGGCGTCGGCCGGAACAAGGAGGGCAAGGACGCCAGAGGCGGCGCGGTCGTCGTGCAGATGTGCAAGACCGGTGAAATTCTCGCCATGGCAAGCTACCCGACCTATGATCTTGCCACACGCGCGGAAAACGCCGTCGCGCTGAACGAAGACGAGACTGCGCCGATGTTCAACCGCGCGCTCGCAGCCTACCCGCCCGGCTCGGTCTATAAGATGGTCACGGCCATCGCCGCCGTCGATATGGGCGGCTTCGACCCCGGCTATATCATCGAGGACAAGGGTCTTTACACCTTCTATGAATCCTTCCAGCCCAAGTGCCACATCTGGTCGCTTGCCAACCCGCGCACGCACGGCAAGATCAATCTGATGGAGGCCATCGCCTACTCCTGCAACTATTATTTCTATGAAGTCGGCCGTCTGACCTACGACAGCTATAAAAAGGAAACGGGAAACAACCCGTTTGATATCGTTGCCAAGGCCCTCGGCCTCGGCGAGCCGACGGGCATCGAGCTGCCGGAGGACACCGGCGCACGCGCGAACGCAGAGGAAAAGAACAAGCAGTACGCAGGCGAGGACGCAGGCTGGTTCGGCGCGGACGTTCTGCAGGCCGTCATCGGCCAGAGCCTGAACAAATTTACACCCCTGCAGCTGGCCTGCTACGCCTCGGCGCTGGCAAACAAGGGCACGCGCTATGAAGCGACGCTCCTGTCCCGCGTCGTCTCGTGGGACTATCAGGATCTGATCGAGGAGTCCAAGCCCGTCGTGGCAAGCACGCTGGAGATCTCGGAAAAGGCGCTGAACGCGCTCGATCAGGGTATGCGCATGACCGCCTCCATCGGCACGGCGGAGCAGTACCTCAGGGATTACCCCATTGCCATCGCCTGCAAGACCGGCACGGCGCAGTGGCAGGGCACGACCTCCACCGGCTCGTTCTCCGGCTCTGACCACGCCTCGTTCGTGCTCTACGCTCCGGCGGACAATCCCGAGATCGCCATCTCCGTCTATGTCGAGCGCGGCTCACAGGGCGGCAATCTGGCAAACGTCTGTATCCCCATTCTCGACGCCTATTTCTCCAGCTCCGCCAAATATGAAACTGTCGCGACTGAAAATATCGCTTACTAAGAGAGGAACCGCACATGACCGACCTTTCGCATATCCGCAATTTTTCGATCATCGCCCACATTGACCACGGCAAATCCACGCTGGCCGACCGTCTGCTGGAGGAGTGCCATTCCGTTGAAAAGCGCGAGATGGAGGACCAGATTCTCGACTCCATGGAGCTTGAACGCGAACGCGGCATCACCATCAAGGCCCGCGCCGTGCGTCTGGACTACCGCGCCGACGACGGCGAGAAATATGTCCTGAACCTCATCGACACGCCGGGTCACGTGGACTTTAACTACGAGGTCTCCCGGAGCCTTGCCGCCTGCGAGGGCGCGATTCTGGTGGTGGACGCCTCTCAGGGCGTGGAAGCCCAGACCCTCGCCAACACCTATCTCGCCATCGACGCCGGGCTGGAAGTCCTGCCCGTCATCAATAAAATCGACCTGCCCTCCGCCCGTCCGGCTGAGGTGAAGTCGGAGATTGAGGACATCATCGGCATTCCCGCCGAGGACGCCCCCGAAATTTCCGCCAAAAACGGCATCAACATCCATTCCGTGCTGGAAATGATCGTGAAGAATGTCCCCGCGCCCACGGGCGACCGCGAAGCGCCTTTACAGTGCCTGATTTTCGACAGCCAGTATGATTCCTACCGCGGCGCGATCGTCTATCTGCGCGTCGTGAACGGCACGGTGTATCCCGGCATGGATATCCGCATGATGGCCTCCGGCGCAGTCTACAAGGTCGTGGAGGTCGGATATCTGCACCCGAAGGGCATGATCCCGGCCGAAAGTCTCGGCGCGGGCGAGGTCGGATATCTCACGGCCTCCATCAAGACTGTCTCCGACACCCGCGTGGGCGACACCATCACGGGCGTGGAAAATCCGGCAGCCGAGGCGCTTCCGGGCTACCATCAGGCGCAGCCGATGGTCTTCTCAGGCGTGTACCCGGCGGACGGCTCGAAATACGGCGATCTGCGCGACGCGTTGGAAAAGCTGAAGCTGAACGACGCGTCCATGAGCTTCACGCAGGAAAACTCCATCGCGCTGGGCTTCGGCTTCCGCTGCGGCTTTTTGGGCCTTCTGCACATGGAGATCATTCTCGAGCGTCTCGAGCGCGAATATAACCTCGACCTCATCACGACGGCCCCGAACGTCGTCTATAAGATCACCAAGACCGACGGCACGCAGCTCGACGTCTATACCCCGCTCAACTACCCCGACCCCGCCGAAATTGCCGAGGCGCAGGAGCCGTATGCGAAGGCGAACCTCATCGCCCCGCCCGAATACGTCGGCGCGATCATGGATCTGTGCCAGAACCGGCGCGGCGAATTCAAGGATATGCAGTACCTCGACCCCACGCGCGTTGAGCTGCACTATTCCATGCCGCTCAACGAGATCATCTATGACTTCTTCGACGCGCTCAAGAGCCGCACGCGCGGCTACGGCTCGCTGGACTACGAGCTGGAGGGCTACCGCCCGTCGAAGCTCGTCAAGCTCGACATTTTACTCAACGGCGAGATCGTCGACGCGCTGAGCTTCATCCTCTTCGCCGACAACGCTTACGCAAGAGCCAGAAAGATCTGCGAAAAGCTCAAGGACAATATCCCGCGCCAGATGTTTGAGATCCCCGTGCAGGCTGCCGTCGGCGGCAAAATCATCGCCCGCGAGACGATCAAGGCCCTGCGCAAGGACGTGCTTGCCAAGTGCTACGGCGGCGATATCACGCGCAAAAAGAAACTGCTCGAAAAGCAGAAGGAGGGCAAAAAGCGTATGCGCACGTTCGGCACGGTTGCCGTGCCGTCCGAGGCGTTTATGGCCGTCCTCAAGCTCGACGACGAATCGTAGGAGGTTTTTCCGTGGCGCTCATTCAGATCGTTGAAAACAAGAAAAAAAGCCTCGGCATCTACGTCCACATCCCGTTCTGCCGGAGCAAATGCGAATACTGCGACTTTTATTCCGTTCCCGGCGCACGCAGCCGGGATCTGATGGACCGGTATCTCGACGCCGTGATCCTGCACATCCGCGAGGCGGCGCAGGGTGCAGCGGGCTATGAGGTCGACACCGTCTATTTTGGCGGCGGCACGCCGTCGTTCTTCGGCGCCGGCGGGCTTGCGAAGATTTTCGCCGAGATCGACCGCCGCTTCGACGTCAGCCGCGACGCGGAGGTCTCGCTGGAGGCCAACCCCGACTCCGTGACGCTGCCCATGCTCACGCGGCTGCGCCGCGCGGGCTTCAACCGCATCTCCATCGGCGTGCAGTCAGACGACGACGCGCAGCTCAAGGCGCTGGGCCGCCCGCATACCTACCGGCAGGCGCAGCAGGCCGTGTCGCTCTCGCGGCGCGCGGGCTTTGACAACGTTTCGGTCGATCTCATGTTCGGCCTGCCGAGCCAGTCGCGCGAGCAGTGGATGCAGACGCTTCGCAACGTCATCGACCTCAAGGCCGACCACATCAGCTGCTACGGGCTGAAGGTCGAGCCGGGCACAAAGCTCTGGACGTACAAGGACTGCGCCAACCTCCCGGACGACGACGCGCAGGCGGATATGTATTTTTACGCCGTCGAAACGCTGGAGCAGTTCGGCTATCACCAGTACGAGATCTCCAATTTCGCGCACGACGGCTTCATCTGCCGCCACAACATGAAATACTGGGTCGGCGACGAGTATCTGGGCTTCGGCCCGTGCGCGGCGTCGGACTTTGCCGGACGGCGGTTCACCATCAAGCCTGATCTCGAAGGCTATATCAAGGGCGTGACGGACAAGGGCCAGATTTTGTCCGAATCTGAGCTTGTCCCGCTGCGCGAACGCGCGGGCGAATACCTCATGCTCCGATTGCGGACGGTCGACGGCATTGAAAAGAGCGAATACACCCGCTCGTTCCTGCTGCCGTTTGAGCCGATCGAGGACATTCTTGTCCGGCTGCAGGCGCGGGAATACGCCGCGTTTACCTCCGGCCGCTGGCACCTGACGCCGAAGGGCTTCATGCTCTCGAACACCATTCTGGTGGAGCTTCTCGAAGCGCAGCAGAAATCCAGACCGCTGGCGCAGAAGCGCTGAAGACAAACAGAGCCGGGGAAGCGTCGACGCTTCCCCGGCTCTTGCCGGAAAAACAGCCCTTCCGGTCAATCGGTGCGGCCGGAACAGGAGACTGCGAAGAAACCAGGCAGCTGCTTTTCGGGCTCCGCCCGGATCAGCGGGACGCGGAACCCCCGTTCTGCCTGCCTTCTGCCGCTCCGGCGAAGCGCGGCGTCTGACCGAAACGCGCACCTGCGTATGGATCATCCGGCGGACAAAGCATCTCAAAAGCGTTTGCCAACGATCTCTCTGGCCATAGTATGCGCAGGGCGAAGAAAAATACACAAGGTCTGATTTGACTTTACAGGCGCAAAACGGTAAGATAAGAAAAAAACGAACAGGAAGCACAAAGGCAATGGAAGAATTTAAAAATTTACAGGAAACAAAGCTCACGTCCCAGCCGATCTTTGACGGCGACGTGCTGCATATCTACAAGGATACCGTCCGCCTGCCGAACGGCAAAACCTCCACACGGGAATACACCGTCCACCACGGCGCGGTGTGCATCCTGCCGCTGCTGGAAAACGGCGACGTGCTGCTCGAGCGGCAGTTCCGCTATGCCATGGGCGAAGTCCTGACGGAGATCCCCGCCGGGAAGCTCGACTACATCGGCGAGGACCCGCGGGAGGCCGCGCTGCGGGAGCTGCGCGAGGAAACGGGCGCGGTCGCAAGCGAGCTCATCCCGCTCGGCCCGTTTTACCCCACCTGCGCGTATTCGACCGAGGTCATCCAAATGTTCCTGGCACGCGGGCTGAGCTTCGGCGAACGGGAGCTGGACGAGGATGAATTTCTGAACGTGTTCCGCCTGCCGCTGCGGGAGCTGGTCGAAAAGGTCCTGAACGGCGAAATTCCCGACGCCAAGACGCAGGCCGCCGCGCTTCGCGTGTGGTGCATGCTGCAGGAGGGAAGGCTCTCGTGAGGCGGGAACTGCTGTACGTCTCGTCCATCGGTGAAGACTGCTGCGAGGCTGCGCGGGCGTTTGGCCTTGGGATCGAGCTTGCGCAATTCTGCACCGCCGCCCGGCTCGACGGCGCTCCGCCGGAGCCGTGGGAGCTTCCGGTGGAACGCTGCCTGTCTGCATCAAGCCGGTTCGTGCTGCACGGGCCGTTCAACGAGCTGACGCCTGCGGCCATCGACCCACTTGTGCTGGATGTGACGAAGAAGCGATACCGGCAGGCAATCAAAAAGGCGCATACAATGGGCATTCAGAAGATCGTTCTGCACGCAGGCTTTCTGCCGCTGGTCTATTATCCGGAGTGGTTCGTGGAGCGCAGTGCCGCCGTGTGGCGGGAGCTGCTCTGCGATGTTCCGGACGATATGACCGTGTGTCTGGAAAACGTGCTGGAGCCGGAACCGCAGCTTTTAACGGCGATCATGGAGGCCGTCCATGACCCGCGCCTGCGTATCTGCCTCGATCTCGGCCACGCGAATACGTGCGCGTCAGCGCTTCCCCCGGAGAACTGGCTGCGCGCCTGTGCGCCGTACCTTTCCCACGTGCACCTGCACAACAATCAGGGCGACCGTGACCTGCACGCGGCGCTCTTTGACGGCGTGATGGATATTGCGGGGCTTCTTTCCCTGCTGGAAGCGCTTTCCCCGCAGGCGACGTGTACACTGGAACTGACGCAGGACAGGCCGAGCCTTGACTGGCTCGTCGAAAAGCACCTTTTGGAGTGAACCCTATGGAACAGACTGAACGGCAGCTTGTTTCGCTGCTTTCCGAAATTACCCCGCTTTATGACGTGCCCATGCGCGAGGCGAAGGCCCGGCAGGACGCACTGGCCAAGCCGCCCGGCAGCCTCGGTCTGCTGGAGGACCTTTCTGTCCAGCTGGCGGGCATCACCGGGCAGGTCAAAAACGAAGTCAGCCACACCCGCATTTACGTGCTTGCGGCAGACAACGGCGTAGTCTGCGAGGGCGTTTCGTCCGCGCCGCAGTCGGTCACGCGGGCGCAGGCCATCAACCTGACGCGCGGTCTGACCGGCGCGTCGTGTCTGGCGAAGCACTTCGGCGACGAGCTGGTCGTCGCCGATATGGGCATCGCGCTCCCCTATGCCTGCCCGGAAATTCTGAACCGCAGTCTCGGCAAGGGCACGGCGAACATCGCCGCAGGCCCGGCCATGGCGCGGCAGACTGCCGTGCGCGGCATTCTGACCGGCATGGGGCTTGCCGCACAGGCAAAACGGGACGGCATTCAAATTCTCGGCGTGGGCGAAATGGGCATCGGCAACACGACCACGTCCTCCGCCGTCTTGTGCGCCCTGAGCGGCAAACCCGTCGAAGCCGTTACGGGACGCGGCGGCGGATTGACCGACGCGGCATTTTTGAAGAAAAAACAGGTGATCGAACAGGCGCTGGCCATAAACACGCCAGACGGGAACGATCCTGTTGACGTTTTGCACAAGGTCGGCGGCTTTGACATCGCGGGCTTGGTCGGTGTGTTCTTGGGTGG
>OHSG01000585.1_pt1 | contig 16901 bp, 13 predicted proteins | sample 1578601 | NCBI WGS metagenome assembly OHSG01 (sample SAMEA3879534, study PRJEB24766) | human gut metagenome | biome: human-associated habitat; feature: feces | place: USA | collected 1985/1987
CCCGCCCCAGCCGGAGGTGCCTGCCGCCTGGCAGCCTCTGCCTCCGGTGGCGGAGGAGTCCACCGCCTGGAAGCCGAAAAAGCTTCCCTGGTGGCGCAGAGCCATCGCCGCCGTATGCGGTGCGGGTGCGCTGGCGATCTTCTGGCTGGCGGCCAAGCACACCGACCTCACCGCCCTGGTGGGCGGCGGCACACTCTCCCAGGCCGGCTGGCAGGCCCTGGGCCTTTACGGCCTGTTCATCGCCCTGCTCTTCGGCTGCATCGCCGCCATCGGTCGGCGCTCCAAGCCCCTGACGCTGCTCCAGACCCCGGTGCAGAAGCGGAAGCTCTCCCACCGCACCCGCCTGGCGGCGGTGCTGATATTGCTGTGCATCCCCGCCACGCTGTATCTGGGCTTTTTCTACCTGGGCAACACTGCCTACTACCCCATCGCCTTCGCCGTGCTGCTGGAATGCATGGTGCCCTTCTTCCTGGTGTTCGAGGGACGGAAGCCACAGGCCCGTGAGCTGGTGCTGGTGGCCTCCCTCTGCGCCCTGGGCGTGGCGGGCCGCGCCGCCTTCTTCATGCTGCCTCAGTTCAAGCCCGTCCTGGCTCTGACCATCATCTCCGGCGTGGCCCTGGGCGGCGAGACCGGCTTCCTGGTGGGCGCCATGACCATGCTGGCCAGCAACGTTCTGTTCTCCCAGGGCCCCTGGACGCCCTTCCAGATGTTCGCCATGGGCATCATCGGCTTCCTGGCGGGCGTGCTGTTCCGGCGCGGCTGGCTGCGCCGCAGCCGCGCCGCCCTGTGCGTGTTCGGTGCAATCTCCGCCGTGCTCATCTACGGCGGCATTATGAACCCCGTCTCCGCCCTGCTCTATGCCCGCACGCTGGAGTGGAAGGTCATCGCCGCCTACTATGTCACCGGCTTTCCCATGGACTGCGTCCACGCCGCAGCCACAGTTTTCTTCCTGCTGGTGCTGGCGGAGCCCATGCTGGAGAAGCTGGACCGCATCAAGATCAAATACGGCCTGGTGGAATAAGCAGACGCGCCCACCCCGACGGGGTGGGCGCGTCCGCGCGGTGCAACTTCAGGTTTCCCACCTTTTTTTCGCCGCAACCCAAGGATGATAGACAATCTGCCCGATCTGCTGTATAATAGATCCAAACACACAGAAGGGAGGACCGCCTATGCCTGCCATCCGCTGCAAGGCCTGCGGCAAGACCTATGATTCCCGTGAGGGCTTCTGCCCCAAATGCGGTGCCTATAACCGCCCGCCCCGCCGGGAGTGGGTGGACGCCGGCGGCGACGTCCACTACGCCGAACAGGAGAAGGTCTGCTACGAGCAGAAGGAGTGCCACGAAGAGAAGGTTTGCTATGAAAACCAGACCCGCCGCCCCCGGCCCCATATCCAGTGGCACGTACCGAAGAAGAATGCCGCTTCCGGCGTGATAGGCGCCGTGATCGCGGTAAGCGTCCTGATCGGGCTTATCAACACGCTGCGCGGCGTGTCCGGTGACATCTTTGACCGCAATGAGCCGATGCCCGACTACGACTGGAGCACTCCGGAGTACGTCGGTGAGGCGGTAGCGTCGGCGCGGGAGTACGCGGAGATGGGCGAATGCTTCACCTTGGAGGGCGGTGCCTTTGTGGTGGCCTATACCGAGCTGGACCACGAGAACCTGTCCCTGTTGGCCTATGTGGTGGAGGAGGGGGACTACCAGACCTTCCCCGACCTTATCTGGGTGGACGACGACGGCTTTGAAAACTGGTGCTATCCCGAGGATGTTGTCGTTTCAGACACCGACGACAATGTGTTCATATGCACGTATGACCTGTCGCCGATGGAGGAGCTTACGGAGGAGACTTACCTGCTCTTCTCCGGCATGGATAAAGAGGTCGTCGTTCCCGTTGACCTTGCACAATGGTGATACAAAAGCCTCCCCTGTGGGGGAGGCTATTTGCTCTATATAGACAGGCCCTCCGGCGAAGCCGGGGGGCCTGTTTCTCAGAACTTATCCTTATTGAATATCCGCAGGATCTCGTCGAAGGACTTGTCCATCTCGTCCTGACCCTGCTCACCCTTCACCTCGTCCAGGGGCTGGGGCGCGCCGCTGTTCTCCGTCTGTGCGGGCTGGGTCACAGCAGCGGCATTGGCGGCCTGCTGCGCCTCGTCAAAGCCCGTGGCGATGACGGTCACGCGGATCTCATCGTCCAGCGTCTCGTCGAAGGCGGCGCCGAAGATAGTCAGCGCGTCGGGATGCACCGCCTGCTGCACCAGCGTGGCGGCCTGCTCCACCTCCTCCAGACCGATGTCCATGGAGCCGGTGACGTTGATCAGCACGCCCCGTGCACCGTTGATAGAGGTCTCCAGCAGGGGGGAGGAGATGGCCATCTTGGCGGCCTCCTCGGCCTTGCCCTTGCCGGCCGCGCGGCCCACGCCCATGTGGGCCAGACCCGCATCCTTCATGATGGCCGTCACATCGGCGAAATCCAGGTTGATGAAGCCGGTGTCGCGGATCAGATCGGAGATGGACTGCACCGCCTGGCGCAGCACGTCGTCCGCGATCTCAAAGGCGTTGGCAAAGGTGATCTTCTGGTCGGTGGCGTATTTCAGACGCTCGTTGGGGATGATGACCAGCGAGTCCACCTTGCTCCGCAGCTCCTCAATGCCCTGTTCCGCCTGGGTCATGCGGCGGCGTCCCTCAAAGCCGAAGGGCTTGGTCACCACGCCCACGGTCAGAATGCCTGCCTCCCGGGCGATCTCAGCCACCACGGGTGCCGCGCCGGTGCCGGTGCCGCCGCCCATGCCGGCGGTGATGAACACCATGTCGGTGTTTTCCAGCGCCTTGGCCATCTGGTTGCGGCTCTCCTCCGCGGCCTTGCGGCCCACATCCGGGTTGGAACCCGCACCCTTACCGCCGGTCAGCTTCTCGCCGATCTGAATTTTATAGGTAGCGCTGGAGGCATTCAGCGCCTGCTTGTCTGTGTTGACTGCGACAAAATCAACGCCCTGCGCGCCGCTGCGTACCATGCGGTTGACCACGTTGTTTCCGCCGCCGCCTACGCCCACGACCTTGATGCTGACAACGTTCTCCGGGCCGGTTTCCAATCCAAAAGCCATGTCTGCTCCTCCTGCCATAATTTGTATGAAAATGACGGATTATCTCCTGGTAAATGCTATATCTTGTATTGTATTACGAATTGGCGCAAGCGTCAAGTGTAAGCACTTAATTTACCGAAAAAGTTTTGTGCCGGGAGCATGAAGCACCTGCGCAGCGCCCTCGATGCGGTGCGGTACGCGCGGCATCACTCCGGAATGAACCGTGCCTTCCCCTCCTGCATCATATTGATAACGCCCTTTTCGTTGACCTCCAGCTTCTTCACCACGGCCATCAGATAGTCCAGCTTGTAGCCGTAGTCGGCCTCCCGGGGCAGCTGCACGTCGAACCGTCCCAGATACCGCAGCGTCAGCTGTGCCGGGTCGCTCATATCCAGCAGCGATACGTCCGCCGTCATGCCGCGCTGGTCCAGCGCCTGCATGAGCGTCAGCAGCTGCTCCAGTGCCAGCTCCTGCCCCTCCGCCGCCTTTGCCGGCTGACCCACCGCCGGGTCTGTCAGCGTCAGGCCCTTTACCTGCATCCGCTGCTTCGCGGCAGCGGGCGTTACCTCGTCCACGATGTTCCCCGTGTCGCACAGCAGGTACGCTTTCCCGTCCTGCACGATGGCCGCCGGGTCCGCGCACTCCGTCACGATGATGGAAAGCCCGTCCGGCAGCGACCGCCGGAACTGCACCGTCTCGATATACGGCAGCGCCTTGCGGATGCGCTCCGCCGCGCTGTACTTGTTCATCAGGAACATATTGTCCCCCTCGCTGACGCCCGCCGCGTCGATGATCTCCTGCCGGGTATAGCGGTCGTTGCCGCTGACCTCGATGCTGCGTATACGGAAAAACAGCGTCAGAGCCAGAGAGATGGCGGTGCAGATCAGCACAAAAGCCAGCAGCTTGTAGAGGAAGCTCAGGCTTCCTCTCCGCCGCTTATGGTTGTACCGTCTGCGCCTTGCCATCGTCCGTGCTCCTCCGCTGTTTCTGCTGTCTCGTCTATTGCTCTGTGATCCGGGCGCCCAGCGCCCGCAGGTCCCCGGCCAGGTCCGCGTAGCCCCGCTGGATGTGGCCGATGCCCTGCACCGTGGTCATGCCCTCGGCGGCCAGCCCGGCTACCGCCAGCGCTGCGCCGCCCCGCAGGTCAGTGGCCACTACCTCCGTGCCGTGCAGCCGTTCCGTGCCGCATACCACTGCCACCCGCCCCTCGGTCCGGATGTCCGCGCCCATGCGTGCCAGCTCCGGCACGTGCCGGTACCGGCTCTGAAAGATATTCTCCACAAACACCGTGGTGCCCTGCGCCTGCAGCAGCGCCGCCATCAGTATGGCCTGGCAGTCGGTGGGGAACCCCGGATACGGCGCCGTCCGCACCGGCGGCACGGCCCGCAGCGGCCCTGTCCGCGTCAGCTGTATGTACCCCTCGCCGCAGCGGACGCCGCAGCCCGCCTGGTCCAATACCGTGGTCACCGCAGCCAGGTGCCGGTGCTCCGTGTTCCGCAGCGTGACCTCTCCGCCGGCGGCTGCCGCCGCGCACAGATAGGTGGCCGCTACGATCCGGTCCGGTATCACCCGGTGCACGCACCCGTGCAGCGGGCGCTTCGGCGTCACCGTGATGACCGAGCCGCCCGCGCCCCGCACCTCCGCGCCCATGGCGCACAAAAAGTCCTGTAAGTCCGCGATCTCCGGTTCCCGTGCCGCATTGCAGATCACCGTCTCGCCCTCCGCGCCGCAGGCGGCCAGCATGGCGTTCTCCGTGGCGCCCACGCTGGGCGTGGCCAGCACGATCTGGCAGCCGGTCAGCCTCCGTGCCCGGCACCGCAGGGTCCCGCCTGCGTCGTCGATATCCGCCCCCAGCGCCCGCAGGGCCGCCAGGTGCAGGTCGATGGGCCGCGGCCCCAGCTCGCACCCGCCGGGATAGCTCAACTCCGCCCAGCCGCACCGCGCCAGTATCGCCCCCAGAAAGATCACGGACGACCGCATCCGCCGCATCAGTGTCTGGGGTATGTCGCACCGCGTCAGTGTGGTGCTGTCCACCAGCAGGTCGTCTCCGTCCCACTGCACAGCGCAGCCTAAGTACCGCAGGATATCTGCCGCCGAGTCCACATCGCTCAGGTGCGGACAGCCCTCAATGCGGCACACATCCCCGCTGAGCAGCGTGGCGGCCAGAATGGGCAGTACGCTGTTTTTCGCGCCCTGCACCGCTACCTCGCCCCGCAGCGGCGTGCCGCCCTCTATGGTGATATACCTCATGTGCCCTCCCTTTCCCGTCCATCCAACAGCTATGCCATTGTATGAACGGACAGGGGAGAGGGGTGACTCCCTTACTTCCGCACCAGCGCCATGACCGTGTCGTAGATACGCGCCGTGGCGTCGGGGATACCCAGCTCCTTCATGGCCCGGGCCATGGAGATGCGCTTTTCATTATCGGAGAGAATGGCCTCCACGGCCTTATACAGCCCGTCTCCGGTGCTCTCCGGCTCCGTGATGACCACCGCGCCGCCGTGCTTTTCCAGCAGCCGCGCGTTCTTCTCCTGATGGTTGTTGGTCACATAGGGTGACGGCACCATCACCGTGGGCTTGCCCAGCGCCGTCAGCTCACTGATGGTGGAGGCCCCGGCGCGGCACAGCACCACGTCCGCCGCCGCCATCACCACATCCATGTCATAGATATACTGCCGCACGTCCAGCCGGTCGGACTTGGGCAGTCCCAGCTCCCGCAGCTTCTGCTCCATGGCCTCCCAGCCGCCCTTGCCCACCGCGTGGATGTGGCGGAAGGGATAGCCCTCTGCGTCCTCCCGGCGGAAGAAGTCCACCATGCACTCGTTCATGTGGCTGGCGCCCAGGCTTCCCCAAAAGGATACCACAAGGGGTGCCTCGTCGTCAAAGCCCAGCTTTTTCCGGGCCTCCTCCCGGCTCAGCCGGAAGAAGTCCCCCCGCACCGGCGTCCCGGTGACGGCGATGCGCTCCGGGTGCTTGTAGTGCTGCCGGCAGTCCTCAAAGCCCACCATGATGACGTCGGCGTAGTTCTCCAGCAGCTTCGTGGTCAGCCCCGGCACCATGTTGCTCTCGTGCACCGCCGTGGGGAGGTGTGCCCTGGCCGCTGCCTTTACCATGGGATAGCTGGCATAGCCGCCGGTGCCGATGACCACGTCGGGCTTAAATTCCCGGAAAATCTTCTTGCACGCCTTCACGCCCTCCCGCACGCATTTCACCGCGTGGAGATTCTTTTTCATTGCGGCCAGATTCTTTCCCCGGCTGAGGCCGGAGCCTTCCAGACATTTCAGGTCATACCCTGCCTGGGGTACCAGCTTTTCCTCCATATGGCCTTTTGCGCCGATAAAGAGGATATTGCAGTCCGGGTGGCGTTCCCGCATCATATTGGCAACCGCGATGGCCGGGTTGATGTGTCCCGCCGTGCCGCCGCAGGTAAAAATCAGATTCATAGGTCATGCCTCCTGTATTTTTCTCCGGTTTCGCCCTCTGGAAACGCCCAGAACGATGCCCATTTCCCCCAGATTCACCGCCAGCGCCGTGCCTCCATAGGAAAAAAACGGCAGCGCAATGCCGGTGGAGGGGAGCAGATTGGTGACCACGCACAGATTCAGAATGGTCTGTACTGCGATGAGCGTCACCAGTCCCGCCGCAAGAACGGTGGAAAACCGGTCACGGGCGTTCAGCGCGATCCAGTAGCCCCGCAGGATGGTGACGGCAAACAGCGCAACGATTGCCATCGCGCCAACCAGTCCCAGCTCCTCGCAGATCACCGCAAAGATATAGTCGTTGTATTGAAAAGGCAGATACAGATACTTCTGCCGGGACTTGCCGTAGCCCAGCCCGAACAGGCCGCCGGAGCCGATGGCGTAGAGCGACTGCAGAATCTGATAGCCGTTGTCCGTCGGGTCGGAAGCCGGGTCGCGCCAGGCGGTGATGCGGCTCCCGGCGTAGCCCTGCGTCTTGAGATAAACAAACATGAACACGGCGACTGCCGCGCCGCCGAGGGCAAACCATTTGATCTGGACGCCGCCCAGAAACAGCATGGCCGCCGCAAGCAGCAGCATGATGAGGATGCAGGAGAAATGGCGCTCCAGCGCGACGAGGCCGCACAGGACGATCATGATCGCGCCGAAGGGCGCGATGCCATAGCGGAAGGTGCGCATTTTATCGCGGTAGGTCGAGATCATGGCGGAAAACGTCATGATGATGGCGATTTTCGCAAGCTCCGAGGGCTGGAAGCGGATGCCCGCAACCTCGATCCAGCGCTTTGCGCCGTTGGCCGTCGAGCCGATGAGCGGTACGAGCATCAGGAACACGACGGATACCGCGAGGATGATGAACGAAGCACTGCGCCAGAGCTGATAGTTCAGCCTGCTGACAAACAGCATACCGCCGATGCCCACGACAGCGAAAATCGCCTGCCGGGCAAAGTAATAGGTAGAGTTGCCGGTCAGATAATACGCGCGGGCGTAGGAGGCTGAAAAGACCATGACGACGCCGATCAGCACGAGCAGCACCGTCAGCGCGAGAAACGGCAGGTCGAGCAGGCCGCGCTCGTCGAGCAGCACCTTGTCCTTTGTTTTGGTCGGCTGCGGCAGGCGCTCCGGCTCGGGAGCCTGCGGAGCTTCATACAGCCGCGTTACGCCGTCTGAACGGCTTGCCATAGGGGTCGCTCCTTTCTGAAGCTGCGGTAGCTCAATACCGGTTCATAACACCGAGATACGCCAGCACGCACATGACGAGCGTGATCGCGGTGAAAACAAAAACGATTTTTTCCTCTTTCCAGCCGCACAGCTCAAAGTGGTGGTGGATGGGGGTCATTTTGAAGATGCGCTTGCCATGGGTCAGCTTGAAATACGTGACCTGCAGAATGACGGAAAGCGTCTCGCAGAGATAGATAATGCCGACAAGGATCAGAATCAGCGGCATATCGAGCGCGAAGGCCATGCCGCAGACCATGCCGCCGAGGAACAGTGAGCCGGTGTCGCCCATGAAGACCTTGGCCGGGTGGAAATTGTAGCAGAGGAAACCCGCCAGGCCGCCCGCGACGGTCGCGGGGAGCAGGGCCAGCGTCGTGCGGCCATAGATATAGGAGGTCGTGGCGAAGAAGACCATGACCGGGATGGTCACGCTGCTGGAAAGACCGTCGACGCCGTCCGTCAGGTTCACAGCGTTGACGCAGCCGACAATGACGAAGGCCGCAAAGACCATATAGACCGCCGTCGGAATTTCAAGATCGAGGTTCCAGAACGGGATATAGAGGTCGCAGGACAGATCGCCGCTGCCCTTCAGCACAAACAGGAACGCAGCGGCCACGACGAGCTGCAGCAGGAATTTCTGGACGGCTGTCAGACCGAGATTGCGCTTGAGCTTGACCTTGACGAAATCATCGGCAAAACCGACAAGCCCATAGCACAGGGCGAGGGCCAGCACATACAGGTGCGTATAGGTGTGGTTCTCCGTCATGCTCTTCCAGCCGAAGCCGACTGTGCAGAGGATGATCGCGGCAATGAACATGATGCCGCCCATGGTCGGCGTACCGGCCTTGGTGTTGTGCCACTGCGGGCCGACCTCGCGGATGGACTGGCCCGCGTGCAGCGCACGGAGCATGGGAATAACGAAGCGGCCAAACAGCAGCGTCAGTAAAAACGAAGCGAGCGTCGCGCCCAGAACGATAAAAAACATTGCATCCATACAGGATTCCTCCGAGACTCTCTTTATTCCTCTTCTTCCTTGAAAAACAGCGCAAGGGCCTTTTCCATCCGCATACCGCGGCTGCCCTTGAACAAAATCACATCGCCGGGACGGGCACGCATTTTGAGCATATGCGCCAGATCCTCATGCGTGTCAAAATGCTCGATCAGCTTCTGCTTCATGCCGCCGGTGATCGCACCGGAAACCATGCGCTCGGCGTTGACGCCGTAGGTGTAGAGCACGTCGGCCTTCGTGGCGGCAATGCGGCCAATGCGGTAATGCTCCGCGGCGGAGCGGTTGCCAAGCTCCAGCATATCGCCCAGCACCGCGATACAGCGGCCATTCGTGCGCGAACGGAAGCCCGCAAGGATCTCAAGCGCGGCCTCCGTCGATTCCGGGCCTGCGTTATAGCAGTCCTCGATGATGGTAAAGCCGTCGCGCTCGTAGATCTTCTGGCGCATACCGGTGTTGTGAAAGCCGGAGATCTGCGTCTGAATCGTCTCAGGCGGGACCTTCAGGAGCAGGGCTGCCGTAACGGCGGCCAGCGTGTTATAGACCGTATGGCGGCCCAGAACCGGCACAAACAACTCGAAACGGTGGCCGAAACCGCTGACGACAAAGCGCATACCATCGTCAAGCTCCTGAATGTCGGTCGCAAGCACGTCGCAGGCGTGGTTCTCGATGCCGTAATAATATTTTTTATGTCCGCCGTCGGCGCGCACGTTCCAAAGAAGCGGCTCGTCGCCGTTGAACACGCCGACTCCATTTTCCGGCACACCCCGGAAAATTTCGAGCTTGGCCTGCAGGATGCCCTCACGGGAGCCAAGATGTTCGATATGCATGGTGCCGATGTTGGTGATAACAGCGATATCGGGCTTTGCGATAGAAGTCAGGCGGGCCATTTCTCCGAAGTGGTTCATGCCCAGCTCCAGAACAGCCGTTTCAGTATCGTCCGGCATATCGAGGATGGTCATGGGCAGACCGATGTTGTTGTTGTGGTTGCCCTCGGTGCGGGCGGTGCGGTAGGTACGCTCCAGCATACAGGCGGTCATTTCCTTGGTCGTCGTTTTGCCGACGCTGCCGGTAATGCCGATGACGGTCATGCCCATCCGTTCGCGGCGGGCTGCGGCAAGATCGCCGTAGGCCTTGATGGTATCGGGTACAAGAATGGTCGGGATGGCCGCCTTGACCGGTCTTTGCACAAGCGCGGCACTTGCGCCAAGGCTGGCCGCCATGCCGATAAAGTCATGGCCGTCGGACTTCTCACCCTTGATGGCGACGAAGAGGTCGCCGGGCTTTACTCTGCGCGAATCGATCTGGACGCCGGTGATCATGCCCTCCGCCTGTTCAGGCGTGAGCGTTCCCCGGCAGTCCTCCGCTGCCTGCTTCAGTGTCAGTTCCTTCATGCGTTTGCCTCCAAATACGACGCGACGACCTCACGCTCGTCCAGATGGTGCTTTTCGTGGCCGACTTCCTGATACGTCTCGTGGCCCTTGCCGCACAGGACGATCACATCGTCCTTCTGCGCCAGCTCCATGGCCCGGCCAATGGCCGAAACGCGGCTCTCAATGACCTCGTAGGGCGTTTCGGTATCCTGCATCCCGGCAAGGATCTGCCGGAGGATCTTATAGGGATCTTCGGTGCGGGGATTGTCTGAGGTGACAATGGCGAGATCAGACAGCTCTGCCGCGATTTTGCCCATGACGGGGCGCTTGAAAGGGTCGCGGTCGCCGCCGCAGCCGAAGACGGCGATGATGCGGCCCGTGCAGAAGCCGCGCACAGCCATCAGAATATTTTCAAGGCTGTCGGGCGTATGGGAATAGTCGATGAGGACGGTATAGTCCTTGCCCGGCGTGGGGACGACCTCTACCCTGCCCTTGACGCTCTGCGCGGTGCGCAGGGCGTCTGCAATTTTTTGGAGCGGAATATTCAGCGCCAGCGCAGCGGCGATGACACCGAGCGCGTTATAGACGCTGAAAATGCCGGGAATGCCAAGTGTGACAGAAGCCCGCTTGTTCTGATAGACCGCATCAAATTCCACGCGGTCAGAGAACAATTCGACGTGCTCCGCCATGAGCGAGGCGGGGTTTCCCTGCGCGGAATACGTCAGAAGGCGGCAGTCCGCCTGCTCCATGATGCGCTTCGCGTAGGCATCGTCGACATTGACCGCGCCCGTTTCGCAGCGGCGGAAGAGCATGGCCTTCGCGTCGCAGTATGCATCCATCGTTTGATGGAAATCGAGATGGTCCTCTGTCAGATTTGTAAAGACAGCCGCGCCAAAACGGATCTGGTCGGCGCGGTGAAGCACCAGCGCGTGGGACGAGACCTCCATAATGACGTGCGTGCAGCCTGCATCGCGCATATCGGCGAAGAGCTTCTGCAGCTCAAAGGACTCCGGCGTGGTTCGCTCAGTGTGCAGGATCTCATCGCCGATCATGTTCTGGATCGTGCCGATGAGGCCGACCTTTGCGCCGAGCGTTTTTTCAAGCACGTGCTTCAGCAGATACGTGCTGGTCGTTTTGCCGTTCGTGCCGGTGATTCCGACGACGCACATAGCGTCCGCCGGATGGCCGAACCAGTTTGCGCCGAGCGCGGCAAGCGCCGAGCGGGCATTGGAAACCAGTACATACGGAATGTCTGTTTCCGGCTTTTTTTCGCAGACGACGCAGACCGCGCCGTTTTCCATGGCCTTGGGAATATATTTGTGGCCGTCGGTCTGGAAGCCGGAGATCGCGACAAACAGTGCTCCGGGCGTTACCTGCCGGGAGTCATACTGAACGCCGGTAATATCCAGTGCTTCGTCCGCGTGCAGTTCCAGCACGTCAAGGCCGTGCAGCAGTTCTTTGAGCTTCATAGTGTCCTCCTTAGTCGGATGCTCCTGTGGAAGAGAATTCTACTGTAATTGTAGTACCTCTGTCAACCTCTGTTCCGGGTTCGATGTCCTGATAGGCCGCAAGCACGTAAACGTCCGTGCGGTCGGTGCCCTTGGCCTGCACGTAAAGGCCGGCGTTTGCAGCCAGATAGTTAACGTCTGCGACAGAGCAGCCGATGAAATCCGGCACCTCGACAACCGTCTGCTGCTTTTCCGCGCCCATGTAGAGGATGATCTGCGAATTGCCGGGAACCTGGCTGCCCGGCGCGGGCAGCTGGTCGGTGACGGTCGAGCCGGTGCCGACGATGCGGTAGGTGATGGTTTTTTCAGCGAGCAGCGCAGCCGCTTCGCTTTCGTCCATGCCGATCACATCTGGGACTGTGAAGTTGATACCGCGGATATCCTCGGAATCATAATCCGGCTCCACACCGAGATAGGGAAGAATATCAAGGAAAATGTCGCGGACGGTCGGCGCAGCCATCAGGCCGCCGGAAATATACATCCCGTGGAGGGTATATTTTTCGCTGTCCTGCGAATACGCGGGCGTGTCAAGCGCGACAAGGACGACATATTTCGGGTCGTCAATGGGCGCGACGCCGATAAAGGAAACGATCTTGTCCTTGACCTGATTGCCGTCCTCGTCGTATTCGTCCAGCTTTTCGGACGTGCCGGTCTTGCCGCCGACACGGTAGCCGGGGGTTTTGGCCGCAGAGGCCGTGCCCTCGGTGACGACCTGTTCCATAAGGCTGCGCATTGTTTCGGACGTCTGCTGGCTGATGGCCTGCCGCAAGACGGTCTTTTCGTTCCGCTCGACCATATTGCCGTCGGCGTCCAGAACCTCGCTCACGATATACGGCTCGAGCACATAGCCGCCGTTGACGATCGCCGCGACGGAGCGCACCAGCTGCATGGGCGTGATACGGAAGCTCTGACCGAAAGAGGACGTGATGAGATAGGACGTGCCGTACTGTGCGGGATTGTTCAGGTATTTCCGTTCGTAGAACAGACCGCTGGCCTCGCCCGGCAGATCAACGCCTGTTTTTTCCATAATGCCGAAGGCCTTGAGGTAATCATAGAAAATGTCGCCGCCCATGCGCAGGCCGATATGGCCAAAGGCGATGTTGCAGGAATTGCCGAGCGCCTGCGCGGTCGACTGCGCACCGTGACCGGCGGATTTCCAGCAGTTAAGGATCTGCTCACGGCCGGAGAACTTTTCCTGACCGCCGCAGTAGAACGAGTCGTTCAGCGTGACGGCTCCGGAATCGATTGCGGAGGCCAGCGTGATGAGCTTGAAGGTCGAACCCGGCTCATAGCCGTCGGACACGCAGCGGTTGCGCCACTGAGCCATACGTGCCGATGCAACATCCTGCTTATACTGCTCGATGGCGGCCTTATAGGCATCGGACGCTTCCGGCAGGGACAGCGCCGCATCACGCTCATTTTCAAGAAGCGCAGCCGCCGCGTCGTCATAGATTTCCAGATAATTATTTGGATCATAGGAGCCGAGCGTGGCCATGGCCTTGATCTCGCCCGTATTCACGTCCATGACGATACAGAACGCGCCGTTTTTGATATCGTACTTATCAATGGCGTTCTGCAGGTTCTTTTCCACATACGCCTGCACGGTCGCGTCGATGGTGGTAACGAGGCTGCAGCCGTCAGAGGCGTCATAGTATTTTTCGTATGTATAGGGCATCTCGGAGCCGTAGTTGCCCTTGGATGTCACGACCTTCCCGGCTGTGCCGGAAAGCTCTTCGTTGTAATAGGCTTCAAGGCCCTCGGAGCCGTTGTTGTCGCTTGAGACGAAGCCGAGCGCCTGCGCGGCGAGGGAGGAATTGGGGTAATAGCGCTTGAGGTCTGTTTCGAGATAGACGCCGGTGATCTTGTTTTCGCTGACGAAGGCGCGGACCTCGTCGGCCAGCTCCTCGGAGATCTTACGGCTGATGACCTTATAGCGGTACTGCTTGTCGGCGGCCTGCTCGTAGACGAAGCTCGGCTCGACATCCAGAATTTCGCCAAGGCCACGCGCGATCTGGTCGAGCAGGTTGCTGTTCTCGGGCTTTTTCATCTGCTCGGCGATCTCGTTCGGGTCGATGAAAACCGTCTCGACGGTCGACGAAGAGGCCAGCACGTTCATATTCGCGTCGTAGATCACGCCGCGCGCTGCGGTCAGATTCGTTGAACGGGTCTGGTTCTTGATCGCCTTTTCGTTGTAATAGTCGTGCTGGGTGATCATGAGGTTATAAAGCGTTCCGATCAGCGGGACAAACGCGATCACGCCGCACAGGACCATCAGGATCAGGGTACGGCTGAGGATCGTTCGGTTCGCGCGCTCATTCCGCTCCCGGTTTGCCTGCTTCTGCTCTTTGGTGCGCGGCAGGCGGATGATCTTTTTTGCCATGAAACTGCCTTTCTGTTCAAAAAAGGGGCGGCCTGAAAAGACCGCCCCTGTCCGGTTACTCAGCTGGATTTCAAACTGGGAGGTTCTGTCCAAGCTTATGCTGCTGCGGGGTGCAAATATTCGATGAGGCCGAGAATGCTCTGCTGCATGGCGTCCAGAATTTCTCCGAAGACGCTTGTGCGCTGCTGCGTGTAAATTTCCGCCTGATCGTTCCCGGAGAAGCTGACATAGACGATCTGCTCGGGCTGACATTTGGTCAGGCCGATCTCAGCCGCGTATTCCTCGGCGGCAGTCAGATCGATCTTGGCGTCGTATTTGCTCTGAAGCATCAGCTGCTGCTCCTTGAGATTGGCAAGCCTGCTTTCAAGGGCTGAGACATTGCTGCTGGCCTCAAACAGCTGGACATAGCCGAAAATCACAAGGATCATGAGACAGGCTACCGTCAGCATACCCGCCAGTGTAAACGGCGCGATAGCCGTTCTGGCCTTGACTCTTCGGTACGGCTGCTCATAGGCCCGCTCGTCCGGCAGCTCGATGGGCAGGGTACGCTCATAGGCGCGGTTATCGTCATACTGGCGGGCAGTCTGATCGTTCCAGGCGTAAACATCGTATGCGGCGGCGCCGTTGTCTCTATAAAGATTTCTTCGATTGGGCTGCGCCATAACGGCGGGACTCCTTTCCGGGTTACACGCGCTCTGCTACGCGGAGCTTTGCACTGCGCGAACGGGGATTTTCCTCGACCTCCTCGCGCGTGGCGATGATGGGTTTTTTCGTCAGAATTTTGATCTTCGGCTTATGGCCGCAGACACAGACCGGGAACGACGGCGGGCAGGTGCAGCCCTTTGCCGCGTCCTGAAACACGTTTTTGACGATGCGGTCTTCCAGTGAATGGAACGTAATGACAACCAGACGACCGCCGGGGTTCAGGTGGTCGATGGCGGCCTCCATGCCTTGCCGGACCGCGCCAAGCTCATCGTTGACGGCGATGCGGATGGCCTGAAAGCTGCGCTTGGCCGGATGCTGCTTTTCACGCAGGGCGCTGGGCGGCATGGCCGAGCGGATGATGTCGACCAGCTCCAGCGTTGTCTCGATTGGGTGGTCGGTCCGCACGCGTTCGATGGCGGCGGCGATCTGCGGGGCGCAGCGCTCCTCGCCATATTCGTAGAGAATGGATTTTAATTCCTCGCGCGGCCAGTTGTTGACGATCTCGTAGGCCGTGAGGGACTGGTCGCGGTCCATGCGCATATCCAGCGGCGCGTCGGCCATATAGGAAAAGCCGCGCTCCGCGTCGTCGAGCTGCGGGGACGAAACGCCCAGGTCGAACAGCATCCCGTCGATCCGGTCGAGTCCCAGCGCGGTAAGGATCGCGCCGACGTTTTCAAAATTATCATGTACCAGCGTCACCTTTTTCGCGTGGCTGTACAGCCGCTTTTTCGCGGCCTCCAGCGCGACCAGATCACGGTCGACGCCGATGAGCCTGCCGGTGGTGAGGCTCCGGCAGATCTCCAGCGAGTGGCCCGCGCCGCCGAGCGTTCCGTCGAGATAGATCCCGTCGGGCTTGATGGCCAGCGCGTCTATGCACTCGTGCAAAAGCACAGATCGATGTGCGAATTCCATCAGAAACCAAGTTCCTCCATCACAGCCGCCAGATTTTCAGGCGTCAGCGTCTGCTGCTCCAGCTCGTCATAGGCTGCGCTGTCCCAGATCTCCGCGTGGCCGCCCTGCCCGATGAACGTGACCTCGCTGGAAAGACCGGCATATTGGCGCAGCTCGGCGGGAATGAGGAAGCGGCCCTGCTTATCGGGCTCACATTTGGCGGCGTTGGCAAACAGAAAGCGCATTTTTCGTGCCTGTACGATCGGCAGCGCGTTATATTTATCGACAATGGCCTTCCAGCCTGCTTCCGTGTAGACGGACAGGCAGTGGTCGAGGCCCAGTGTTACATAGAAGGTGCTTCCCAGCTCTTCGCGCAGCTTGGACGGCACGAACAGACGTCCTTTTTCGTCAACTGAGTGCTTGTACTTGCCAAACATCCCCTCGCGCCTCCTTTCGCTCCACTTTACTGAAATTTTGCTCCACTTTGCTCCACTTCAATAATATAATACGTTCTGTTTACATAAATTGCAACCCTTTTTTGAAAAAATTTTTCGAGGATTCTTCGACGTTTTTCGTGAAAAATCCCCGAAAGCCGAATTTTTGAACGAATGTTTCAAAAACATCCTCCAGCCGCTTTCACCTGCACGCTCCCCTGCTGCCAGACGGCGCGGAGCGTCCGCACGGACGGGTCGCGCAGCAGCAGCTCCGCCGCCGGGCCTTCGATCCCGGTCTGGAGCCTGCGGCGCAGGCTTCTGGCCCCGCCCGGCTCGTTTGCGCAGAGCGCGCCGAGGCGCTCGGGCAGCTCCGGGGCCGTTTCCAGCGTAACGTTCTGCTTTTGCAGCCGTCCGGCAAGCTCCCGCAGCTGAAGCGCAGCAATTTTCGCAAGATCCTCTGCCGCAAGCGGCCGGAAGGAGGCGACGCAGTCGATCCGGCCCAGAAACTCCGGAGAAAACGCCTCCCGCAGGACGGTCTGCGCGCGGACATCCGCGCAGTCGGGTATGAAGCCGAGACCGGGCTTTCCGGTCTGCGGGCCAGTCAGGTTCGAGGTCATGACGACGATGGTGTTCTTGAAGCTGACGGTGCGGCCCATGCTGTCGGTCAGGATCCCGTCGCCGAGCAGCTGCAGAAGGATACCGGTAATATCCCGATGCGCCTTTTCCAGCTCATCGAACAGTACAACGCAGTATGGACGGCGGCGCACCTTTTCCGTGAGCGTTCCGCCTGCGTCGTAGCCGACATAGCCCGGAGGCGAGCCGACGATG
>OHSG01000596.1_pt1 | contig 16721 bp, 11 predicted proteins | sample 1578601 | NCBI WGS metagenome assembly OHSG01 (sample SAMEA3879534, study PRJEB24766) | human gut metagenome | biome: human-associated habitat; feature: feces | place: USA | collected 1985/1987
ACTTTTTATCCAGTTCAGACGTGCAGTGCGGGCAGCGCGTCGCCTTAATCGGAATCTCGCTCAGGCAATAGGGGCACTTTTTCGTCGTCGGCGCGGCAGGCGCAGCGGGCTTCTTCCCGATGCTCATCAGCGCGTTAATCCCCTTCAGCAGCACAAACAGCACCAGCGCCGTGATGAAGAAATTCACCACCGTCGTCAGGAACGACGCAAACGCCGCGCCGAACGTCCATGCCACACCGTCGGAAATGTCGCCGGGGCCGCCGGTGAAAATCAGCGATAGCAGCGGATTGATGAAATTCGTCGTCAGCGCCGTGACAATGCCGGTGAATGCGCCGCCGATGATGACGCCGACCGCCATGTCCATCACGTTGCCGCGCAGGGCGAACTTCTTAAACTCTTCGATGAACTTTTTCATGGGGAAACCCCCCTCCTCCAAATTTGATACTGTCAGTATAACACGCAGGACGGCCAGTTGCAAGCGCTTGCGGCGCGAAAAAAACGAAAAGAGGATGCAGAATGACGAAGAATCAATGGATTGCGGATGGATTGCTGCTGGCAGCGGCAATTATCTGGGGGTCAGCGTTCGCAGTGGTGAAAAATACGCTGGACAGTGTGCCGCCGTCGATGATGATTGCGCTGCGCTTCGGCATTGCGGCGCTCATCAGCGGCGTGATTCTCCGCAAACACCTGCGGGGGCTGACGCGCGGACAGGTGCTGATGGGGCTGCTCGTCGGCGTACTGACCGGGCTGGCGTACATTGTGCAGACCATCGGATTGCAGGACACGACCGCCGGGAAAAATGCGTTTTTGACGACGATTTACGTCCTGCTGGTGCCGTTCGGCAGTGCGGTGCTGTTCCATGAGAAGCTCGGCGCGCGGCGATATGTCGCGGCGGTGCTGATGCTGCTGGGCATCGGCATCCTCTCGCTGGACGGCGAAAGCGGCGGACTGAATCGCGGCGACGTGCTGACGCTGGTGTGCGGCGTGCTGTATGCGGCGCAGATTATCTCCGTCGGGCGCTGCAATGAACGCATGGATACTTATGCGCTGATTGTGCTGGAGTTTGCGTTCGCGGCGCTGACGGGGCTGTGCTGGTCGCTGGCGACGGAGCGGGGGATGCCGATACAGTGGAACATGCAGTCAATCGGCGGCATTTTGTATGTCGCGGTGTTCTCAACCATGCTGGCATCGTCCTGCCAGAATATCGCGCAGAAGCTCGCACCGACGTCTCATGCGGCGCTGCTGATGAGCCTCGAATCCGTGTTCGGGGCGCTGTCCGGCGTGATTTTTCTGGGCGAAAAGCTGACCATCCGAATGGGACTGGGCTTTCTGGTGATTTTCGCGGCGGTGGTGCTGAGCGAAACGACGGCATCATCAAAAAAATTCACGGAAAATGTATGAATATGCATTGACAAGCGGATGATTCTGCGCTATACTATGCACTGTTCCCCGGAAGCGCTCCGGCGGACAATAAAATCGTGAAAAACCTGTTTTCAGGAGGATGGTAACAATGAAGAAGCTGCTGAGTGTGGTTATTGCTCTGATGATGATGGTGACATTCGTGTTCGCGGAAGAAGCCGCGCCCGCGGAAGTCAAGACCCTGTACGCAGGTGTGCTGACAGTTGGCTGCGAAGCCGGTTATCCGCCTTTCGAGATGGTTGCGGACGACGGCGAATCCGTTGTCGGTCTGGACATGGACATCATGGCGGCTGTGGCGGAAAAGCTGGGCTTGCAGATGCAGGTTGTGACGACCTCCTTTGACGGCATCTTCGACGGCATCGGTGTGAACTACGACGTGGTTTGCTCCGCCGTGACCATCACCCCTGACCGTATGCAGAACATGCTGTTCTCCCTGCCCTACATCACCAACTATCAGGCGGTGGTTGTGCCGGCGGACAAGGACGTGGAAATCAATTCCTTCATGGATTTGGACGGCTATGTCATCGGTGTGCAGAAGGGCACGACCGCGGACATCCTGATGGGCGACTATGAATCCACCAAGACCATTAACGTGACCGTGGTGGCGAACGACAAGCTGAGCAACTGCTTCACCCAGCTGACCAACGGCGAAATTCAGGCGGTTGTGGTGGACAGCGGCGTTGCGGAAAGCTATGTTGCGAAGAATCCGGAACTGTACAAGATTGTCTATCAGGACATGACCGAAGGTGAGCAGTTCGCCATCGCGATGGGTCTGAACGACACCGACATGCAGGCCGCCATCAATCAGGCGATGCAGGAACTGGAAGAAGACGGCACGCTGAAGGAAATCTACGAGTACTGGTTCGGCGCGGACTCCGAGGAAACTGCGGAGTAATCAGCCAACAGCCGCAAACAATCCGCACCTGCCGGGTGGAAACATCCCATCCGACAGGGCGCGGTTTTTTGTGTGAGAAGGGAATCCGCTGACCATGCGGCGGGAAAGGAATCGGATATGAAGGGAAAAATGCCCGCAAAGCTGTTCCGGGTCGATCGGTGGCAGCGGAAAACAAAAATCGTCGTCAGCATTGTGCTGCTCGTCCTCATCGTCGTAGGGATTCTCTCGACCATGATGCCCACGCGCGAGGAAATGCTGGCGAACACCTCGGAAGCCATGCAGCAGCGGTTGGCGGAGGATGCGCAGAGCACCCGCAAGCGCTTGACCATTTCCTATAACCCGCTGTTCTGCGTCAGCTATCTGTCCGTCTCGTCCAGCGGGCGCGACGTTGTGTCGGAAAGCTACGTTGGCTTCTGCAACCAGATTATTCCGGCGAACGACGGCGCAATGCAGGTCGTCGGGCAGATGATTAACTACACCTACCGGATGCTCGGCGGCGGCCGCAACCTGATGTACGGCGCAAAGCTGACCATCCTGCTGACGACCATCACCGTGTTCTTCGGCTTGATTCTGGGCACCCTGCTGTCGCTGGGCAAGATCAGCAAATTCAAGCCGCTCAGCAAGATTTGCAGCGGTTACATCTTCTTCTTCCGCGGCACGCCGCTGCTGATTCAGCTCTTCGTCGTCTATTTCACGCTGCCCAAGATCTTCGACTTCTCGTGGACAGGGCTGTTCAGCGCCTATGGCACAGACGCAACCTACATGGGTTCGTTCCTTGCCTCGTGCATCACGTTCAGCCTGAACTCCGGCGCGTACTGCGCGGAAATCGTCCGCGCGGCGATTCAGTCCATCGACAAGGGACAGCATGAAGCCGCGAAAGCACTCGGCATGACCTACTGGCAGACCATGTCGCACATCGTTATCCCGCAGTCGATTCGCCGGATGATTCCGCCCGTCTGCAATGAGTTCGTCATGATTCTGAAAGATGCGTCGATTGTGTTCGCGATTTCTTTGCAGGACATCACGACGATTGCCAACAACATTCGCACCAGCGAAGGCTCGAACCTCGTCTTTATCCCTGCGCTGATTCTCTATCTGATTATCACCGCGCTGTTCACGTTCATCTTCAACAAAATCGAGAAGAAATTCTCGGTGTACGAATAAGGAGGTGTCCCGATGGAAAATCAGGAAGCATTCATGCTGGAAACGCAGCATGTTTCCAAACATTACGGCAAGCTGGAAGTCTTGAAGGACATCAACCTGCAGGTCAAAAAGGGTGAAGTCATTTGCCTGATTGGCCCGTCCGGCGCGGGCAAATCCACCTATCTGCGCTCGTTGAACCAGCTGGAGACGATTACGGGCGGCAAAATCTTCATCAAGGGGCATCTGCTGCTGCACCGCGAGCATGACCACACGGTCGAGCGCATCGACAAGAAGACGCAGCAGCAGCTTCTGCTGGAAATGGGCATGTGCTTTCAGCGCTTCAACCTCTTCCCGCACAAGACGGTGCTGGACAACGTGATGATGTCGCCGATTATCGTCAAGCACGAGGACAAGGAACAGGTACGTCAGGAGGCGCTGACGCTGCTTGACCGCGTTGGCTTGAAGAGCAAAGCGGATGAATATCCGAACCGCCTCTCCGGCGGACAGCAGCAGCGCGTGGCGATTGCGCGCGCCTTGGCGATGAAGCCGGAAATCATGCTCTTTGACGAGCCGACCTCCGCCCTTGACCCGGAGCTGACCGGCGAGGTGCTGAAGGTCATCCGTTCGCTTTCCGAGCAGCATATGACGATGATCATCGTCACGCACGAAATGGCGTTCGCCCGCGACGTCGCCAACCGCGTGATCTTCATGGACGGCGGCGTGATCGTCGAGCAGGGCCCGGCACGCGATGTGATCGAAAACCCGCAGGCTGAGCGCACAAAGCAGTTCCTCGCCCGCTACCGGAAGAACCAGTAACCGGCACGCTATCAGGGATTTTATATGCGCAGATACCGTGAAACACAAGATGTTGTGTTTCACGGTATTATTTGTTTTCGATATCCACAAAATATAGAGACAAGCCCTTGACATCGGACACAATATCCAGTATAGTTATGACTGCGCCGCACGGGATGTGCTGCACGCAAAGCCTGTCCCCGCGCGTTTTTTTACGCGCGCACAAATAGAAAGCGAGGAACCAGCATGAAGATCATCAAGCGAAACGGCTCGGAGGCGACGTTCGATATCGTCAAGATCATCGCAGCCGTGACCAAGGCCAATAACGTCGTCTCGGAGGACGAGCGGCTGACGCCGATGCAGATCCGCCGCATCGCCGAGAGCGTGGAAAACAGCTGCCTGTCCATGAACCGCGCGCTGTCCGTCGAGGAAATTCAGGATCTGGTCGAAAATCAGATCATGGCCCACGGCGCATTTGAGGTTGCCAAGAACTACATCACCTACCGCTATACCCGCACGCTTGTGCGCAAGTCCAACACGACGGACGAGAAGATCCTGTCCCTGATCGAGTCGAACAACGAGGAGGTCAAGCAGGAGAATTCCAACAAGAACCCCACCGTCAACGCCGTCCAGCGCGACTATATGGCGGGCGAGGTGTCGAAGGACCTGACGGCCCGCGTGCTGCTGCCGCAGGACATCGTCGACGCGCACAACGAGGGCATCATCCACTTCCACGACGCGGATTATTTCGCCCAGCATATGCACAACTGCGATCTGGTCAATCTGGAGGATATGCTGCAGAACGGCACGGTAATTTCCGGCACGCTGATTGAAAAGCCGCACAGCTTCTCCACGGCCTGCAACATTGCGACCCAGATCATCGCGCAGATCGCCTCGAACCAGTATGGCGGCCAGTCCATTTCCCTGACACATCTGGCTCCGTTTGTCGATATTTCCCGGCAGAAGATCCGCCGCTCCGTGCTCGAAGAGATCAAGTCCTTCGGCGTGCAGCCCTCGGAGGAGGCCATCACCAACGTCGTCGAGACGCGTCTGCGCGACGAGATCCGCCGCGGCGTGCAGACCATCCAGTATCAGGTCGTCACGCTCATGACCACCAACGGGCAGGCCCCGTTCATCACCGTCTTCATGTATCTCGGCGAGGCGCGGAACGAGCAGGAGCGCAAAGATCTTGCCATCATCATCGAAGAAACACTCCGCCAGCGCATTGAGGGTGTCAAGAATGAAAAGGGCGTGTGGATCACCCCGGCCTTCCCGAAGCTCATCTATGTGCTCGAAGAGGATAATATCACAGAGGACAGCCCCTATTGGGAGCTGACGAAGCTGGCGGCCCGCTGCACAGCCAAGCGGATGGTTCCGGATTATATCTCGGAGAAAAAGATGCGCGAGCTGAAGCTCTCCAAAGGCGAAACGCCGGGCCACGGCGACGTGTACACCTGCATGGGCTGCCGCAGCTTCCTGACGCCGTATGTCGACGAAAACGGAAAGCCGAAGTACTACGGCCGCTTCAATCAGGGCGTCGTGACGATCAATCTGGTCGATATCGCGCTGTCGTCCGGCGGCGGACTGGATAAGTTCTGGAAGATCTTTGACGACCGGCTCGACCTGTGCTACCGCGCGCTCATGTGCCGCCACAACCGGCTCAAGGGGACGCTGTCCGACGCCGCGCCGATCCTCTGGCAGTACGGCGCGCTGGCCCGCCTCAAAAAGGGCGAACCCATCGACAAGCTGCTCTACGGCGGATATTCGACAATTTCCCTCGGCTACGCGGGACTTTATGAGTGCGTCAAGTACATGACCGGCAAGTCCCACACCGACCCGGCCGCCACGCCGTTCGCACTCGATATCATGCACCACCTCAACGACGCGTGCGCCAAGTGGAAGGCCGAGACGGACATCGATTTCTCGCTCTACGGCACGCCGCTGGAATCCACGACGTATAAATTCGCCAAGTGCCTGCAAAAGCGCTTCGGCATCGTCCCCGGCATCACGGATAAGAACTATATCACAAATTCCTATCACATCCATGTGACCGAGCATATCAACGCCTTTGATAAGCTGGCCTTTGAGTCGCAGTTCCAGGCGCTCTCCCCCGGCGGCGCGATCAGCTATGTCGAGGTCCCGAACATGCAGCAGAACCTCGACGCCGTGCTGGAGGTCATGAAGTTCATCTATGACCACATCATGTACGCCGAGCTCAACACGAAGTCCGATTACTGTCAGGTCTGCGGCTACGACGGCGAGATCGAGATCAAGGAGGACGAGGACGGCAAGCTCATCTGGGTCTGCCCGCAGTGCGGCAACACCGACCAGTCCAAGATGAACGTCGCCCGCCGCACCTGCGGCTACATCGGCACCCAGTATTGGAACCAGGGCCGCACCCAGGAGATCCGCGACCGCGTGCTGCATCTGTAATTCTGAAATTCGATCTGCAATAAGACATTTTCGTTAAAAAACAGCCCTGCCTGGCACCTTTGCAGTGTCAAGCAGGGCTGTTTTCTGAAATATGTGTGCAGCATCGGCTGCTGTGCCGCCTCCGGGGCATCCTGTTATTTTGTCAGGTATCGGTGCAGCAGGACGGCGACCTCGGCACGGTTCGCGCCGGTCTGGGGGTTCAGCTTCGCGCCGCTTCCCTTGAGATAGCCGCAGCCGACAGCCCAGCGCATCGCATCGACAGCGTAGGCGCTGACATCGGAGGCGTCCGTATAGCTGCGCAGGCTTGCGGATACGGCGGGTTTTCCGGAAAGTCGGTAGAGAATGGAAGCCAGCTGCTCGCGCGTGACGGCCTGCTTCATGCAGAATTCCGTCTCGCTCACGCCGCCCGCAACGCCGTTTTTCCAGGCCCAGACGACCGCGTCATAGGCGTAATCCGATTCCGAAACGTCCGTGAACGGGAGGCTTCCTCCGGAAACGGCGGGAGAGCCGGCACTCCGGTACAGAATCAAAATCAGATCGCCGCGCGTCATGCTGCCGCGCCAGTTGAAGGTCGACGCGTCTGCGCCCTGAATCAGCCCGTAGCCGTTCATGAAATCAACGGCGTCCGCCGCCCATGCGCACGTCCCGGCGTTCACATCCGAGAAGACGGCGGAGGACTGCTTCGACGTGACGCGGACGGTCAGCTCGCCCGTGCCGAGCTGCGTGCCGCCGCTGTCATAGGCGGTATAGACGAGCTTCAGCTGCGAGGCGCAGTCTGCTGCCGGGAGGAAGTAGAGCGCGTCCAGAAGCGGCTCCGATTTCCCGTCGTCCGTCAGATAGAACCGGTCCTCCGGATAGCGGACGGCGGTATACGCGCTGCCCGCCACGCTGCGGAAGTCCTTCAGCAGCCGTCCCGCGCTCGTCTCCGGCTGCTGGAAGCTGACGCAGACCGCATCCGGATATTGCTGCGCGATACGACCGGCGGCGTCCAGCGTCTTCAAGAACGCGCCGGATGCCGTGACGGTGCTGTCTCCGGAGACGGTGACGACGGCGCTGCCCTCGCAGCGCGTTCCGGCGGTGCCGACGGCGGTAAAGGGGATGCAGACAGTATACCGTGTGCGGTACGAGCCGGTCAGATACGCCGCCGTGTCGAGATCGAGCTGGGAAAAGCTCGCCTGATAATAGCACGCGTCCGTATCGGCCAGCGCCTGTCCGTCCTCCGCAGCCGTATAAAGCGCGCCGAACATGGACGCGCTGCCGGAGGCGCTCAGGTCGTAGCTCCTGCCGCCCGTCTCAGCCGTCGCGCGGGACACCGCAAACAGCACGTAGTCCAGCGTTTCGCCGGGCTTGCCCCGACCGGAAAATGCCTTGCTGAAATCAGCCTCGGAAAAGCGGACGCTGCCGCCGAAGCCGGCTGCGTACTCCACGCTGAGGCCCGGCACGGAAGCCGCGGCCGGCGTGATCGTGATAAACGCACCGGAGGCGGAATATGTTTTCCCCCCGACCGTCACGCTGACGCTCAGCGGCAGCTGCACGGCAGAGCCGGTCACGCCGCCCGCTTTGGTCAGCAGCTCAAGGCTCGACGAGGAAGAACCTGCGTTCAGCGCCGTCGTGACGGGCTTGTCCGCGTCCTCGCCCCGGAACGCGGCAACTCCCTCGCGGTACGCCTGCCACGTGATGACGGCCCCGCCGCCAAGATATTCGCTCCATTCGCCGTCCGTCTCGCTCCGGCTGTAGACCGTGGCGGAAACCGTCGCGGAGCCGCCCGCCGTTACAACGGTGGGGACAGCGCTGACGGCGATCCTGTATGTATCCGCGCCGCCATCCGCCAGCGCAGCCGGAGCCAGCGCAGCCAGCACCGCGCATACCACCAGCAGCGCGGAGATCCGTTTCCAAACCCGTTTCATATCGTGACACCTCTTTCCGCAGCCGAGTGCCGCAGTGTTTGTTTTCTGCTTCCAGTTTACCGTATCTTTTCGGAATTGCAACACTTTCGTAAATAATTCAGGATTTCTTCACAACTTGCCGCCGCGCAATACGCTCCCTCCATGCGCGGCAGCGGCTCAGATGAAAAACAAAAAGATTTTATAGTTCCCTTGTAAGTTGTTTCCTTTTGTGATAAACTGGTTATGCGGCACAGCCCGCGGAATGTCTGCTTTTTATTTTCAGGAAGAAACAGGAGAGATGGATATGGATGCAACAATGACAGGAACGGGGAAGCGAAGTTCCACAACGGCGTTTGCGATTATTGCAGGGGTGTTCTGCCTGCTGCACCTGCTGCCAACGTATCTTTCCAGCTGGCTATGGATCGCAGGCTTCGTGATCCTTGCGCTTTCCATGTTTTTGCGGATGAAAAATGTGCTCCCCGCAATCGGGTTCGCAGTGCTTGCTGTTGATCGTGTGGTTTGTATGGCCGTATACGGAGTCATTGATGTGATCTCGATTCTGTGGACGCTGATATTCCTGCTTGCAGCTGTGATCTGTTTCGCAAGCCTGACGAATATCATGCCGATGCAGCGTGAGGCATTCAGAAGGCTCTGGTTTCTCCCGGCGGTTTTGTCTGCTGTCAAATGGGTGATTGCGATTGTATGGACCCTTCATAAAGACAGCAGGCGCATTTTATCGTATGGTTTTGCAGAGTATCTGTCCAGCTCAGGGATTATCAGCACGCTGCTGCAGGGGGCGTTTATAACGGCCCTCATGCTGTTTGCGCTCCTGTGGGCAGCTAACCCGGACGGCATTCCGAGCAAGGGCACATCAAAAGCATACTGCAACATGGCGCTGCATATCCTGCTGCTGTTGTTCTCCTGCGGGATCTGGTACTGGATCTGGAATTATCGGATGACGCGGGACACCAACGCAGTGCGGGACGAGGCGGAGCGCAATCCGGTGACCAAGCTGCTGCTGTGTATGTTTATCCCGTTCTATGGAATTTACTGGACATACAAGACGGCACAGCGCATCGACAAAATGGCGTGGGACCGGAATATTCCGTCGAGCACGGCTGCACTGTGCCTGATCATGGAATTTTTCCTTCCCATTGTTCCGCCGATCGTGATGCAGGACAAGATGAACGCCGTCGCAGCGGCGCGTGACCCACAGCCGGTATTTTACCGGCAGCCTGCTGCGCAGCCGCAGGCTGCTGAGGCGCGGCAGTATCCGCAGAGCCAGCAGTATGCCACGCAGGCACAGCAGTACCCGCAAAGCCAGCCGTATGCCACGCAGGCACAGCAGTACCCGCAAAGCCAGCCGTATGCCACGCAGGCGCAGCAGTACCCGCAAAGCCAGCCGCAGCCCGTGCAGGCGCCGGAATACCCGCAAAACCAGCCGTCTGCGGCGGCGCAGGATATCGCGGAGAAGCTTCGGACATACAAGGCGCTGCTGGATGTAGGTGCGATCTCGCAGAAGGAATTCGAAGAGAAAAGGAGGCAGCTCCTCGGACTTTGAGCATGAATGAAACCGCTTAACTCTCAAAAGGACTGCCAAAAATCCCGCTCCCTGTTTCGATTTGCAGCTTCAATTTCGCCGAGGATTTTCGGTGACTTGGTGTATCCTGCCGGATGCGCCAATCCCCCGCAGGATGAATAGTCTGCGGGGGAATTTTTTGTGGAAACTGACAGTTTTAACAAACGCGTGTACTTTTTCTTGATTTCTTTTGACAGTTGTGCTACACTGTCAAATGTAAGAGGACACCAACAATCAAAAAAAACGCCCGGAGTATTGAGCATGGGGACAAGCGGACGAATCGTGCCGCGTGTTTGCTGTGCTTTTTTTGCATCTGGCAAAAGCCAGAATATGGAGAGAGGCGGAATGAAATTTGGAACAACGACTTTATGAAGCCTTGCAGCGCAACCCCATTATCGCCGCTGTGCGCGACGACGAGGGGCTGGCGCAGTGCCTGCGCACCGATATCCAGACCGTATTCGTGCTTTACGGCGATATCTGCAATATCTCTGAGATCGTCCGGCAGATCAAGGACGCCGGAAAGATCGCCATCGTCCACGCCGATCTGATCAGCGGTCTGGCTGCGAAGGAGATCTCCGTCGATTTTCTCCGCCGCAGCACGCAGGCGGACGGCGTGATCTCCACCCGCGCGAACATGATCCAGCGGGCAAAGGAACTGAATATGATCGCGATCCTACGGGTCTTTCTGATCGATTCCATGGCGCTCGATTCGGCGCTGAGCGCGAAGAATCTCAAGCCGGACGCCATCGACATCCTGCCCGGGCTGATGCCGTCGATGCTGCGCAAGGTGCGGCAGCTGACGGGGCTGCCGATCCTGACGGGCGGACTCATCACGGAAAAGAAAGAGGTCATGCAGGCGCTCGAGGCAGGCGCGCTCGCCATTTCCAGTACGGCCCCCGCCGTATGGCAGATGTGAGGAGGAACCGCATATGTGCACCGATACAAAGGGCAGGATCGCCGAGGCTGTTGAACAGATGCTGCAGACAAGGCCGGTCTGCAAGATCACGGTGCAGCGCGTGATGGAGCAGGCGCAGATGAAGCGGCAGAGCTTCTATTATCACTATCAGGATATCTACAGCGTGCTGGAATGGATCGTGGAGACGCAGCTGTGCGCCCCGCTGCAGTATGACGGCGCACAGGCCCCCGGCGAATGGTGTTTGCAGGCGCTGACGCTGCTACGGGAAAAGCAGCCGCTGCTGCGCAAGATCTCGCATGCACTCGGTCAGGAAACGATGTACCGGCTCACAGGGAAGGTCATTCGCCCGCAGCTCGCCCGGCTCCTGCCGGATCCGGCCGCGGTGGACGGCGCAACGCAGTCGCTTGCGCTGGATATGCTCTGTCAGGCCGCGTTCTGCACCGTCGACAGTCTCGTCGCTCGGCGGACGCCGCTCGACGCGGAAGCGTTTATGCACCAGCTTCAGGCGCTGTTCCTGACCGTGCAGCAGATTTGATTCTTTATTTTTGAAGCTCTTCTATTCTCTGGCTTTGCGCATAGAATGTTGTGTGCATATACGCTATAAATCAATCGATAAAATTTTATTTTTTGTTGATTTTGACATTATTCCAAGCTTGTCTAATGACAGCGGCACAGGTTTCCTGTATACTGACAGTTAGAAGATACCACCATAGAGTGATTCATTTTAATCTGTAAGAAAGATAAGGAGGACGTATTCATGGCAAAATACATCATGGCCCTGGACGCCGGCACGACTTCCAATCGCTGCATTCTCTTCAATGAGAGCGGCGAAATGTGCAGCGTCTCGCAGCGCGAATTCCCCCAATACTTTCCGAAGCCCGGCTGGGTCGAGCACGACGCAAATGAGATCTGGGCTACGCAGCTTGGCGTAGCCGTCGAGGCCATGCAGAAGATCGGCGCAACTGCCGCCGACATCGCGGCCATCGGCATCACCAACCAGCGCGAAACCGCCATCGTCTGGGATAAGGTCACAGGCGAGCCCATCCACCACGCTATCGTCTGGCAGTGCCGCCGCACGAGCGAATACTGCGACAGCCTGAAGGCCAAGGGCCTGACGGACAGCTTCCGGGCCAAGACCGGCCTCGTCATCGACGCCTATTTCTCCGGCACGAAGGTGCACTGGCTGCTTGAAAACGTCCCCGGCGCACGCGAGCGCGCAGAGCGCGGCGAGCTGCTGTTCGGCACAGTCGAAACGTGGCTCATCTGGAAGCTGACGGGCGGCAAGGTCCATGTCACCGACTACTCCAACGCCTCCCGCACGATGCTCTTCAACATCAACACACTGCAGTGGGACGATGAGATCCTGAAGGAGCTGAACATCCCCAGATGTATGCTCCCGACCCCGATGCCGTCCAGCTGCATCTACGGCGAGACGGATCCGGCGCTGCTCGGCGGCCCGATCAAGATCGCGGGCGCTGCGGGCGACCAGCAGTCGGCTCTGTTCGGCCAGGCCTGCTATCATCCCGGCGAAGCCAAGAACACCTACGGCACCGGCGCGTTCCTGCTGATGAACACCGGTGAAAAGCCCGTCTTCTCCAAGAACGGCCTCGTCACCACCATCGCGTGGGGCCTGAACGGCAAGGTCGAATACGCGCTCGAAGGCTCCGTCTTCGTTGCGGGCGCCGCGATCCAGTGGCTGCGCGACGAGCTGAAGATCATCGAGTCCGCGCCTGACTCCGAATACTATGCCGGCAAGGTCAAGGACACCAACGGCTGCTATGTCGTCCCGGCGTTCACCGGCCTCGGCGCACCGCACTGGGATCAATACGCACGCGGCACCATCGTCGGCATCACCCGCGGCGTCAACAAGAACCACATCATCCGTGCAACAATGGAGTCCCTTGCCTATCAGGTCAACGATATCCTTGTCGCCATGCAGGCCGATTCCGGCATCAAGCTGGCCGCGCTGAACGTTGACGGCGGCGCGTCTGCCAACAACCTGCTGATGCAGATGCAGTCCGATATTTCCGGCGCTCCGGTCCAGCGTCCGACCTGTGTCGAGACGACCGCGATGGGCGCTGCGTATCTGGCTGGTCTTGCCGTCGGCTACTGGGCCAGCAAGGAGGATGTCGTCCGCAACCGCGCCATTGACCGTGTATTCCATCCGGAGATCACCGCAGAAGAGCGCGCAGCCAAGGTAAAGGGCTGGAGCAAAGCTGTCAAGTGCTCCTACGGCTGGGCGAAGGACGAATAAAAAAGCTTTTTCAGGAGAAGAAACGGAAAACAACCAAATATTGATGTATGACAGGGAGGAGTATTCATGTTCTTAAAGTACTTATGTGAGTTCCTTGGCACAATGATGCTGATCCTGCTCGGCGACGGCGTCGTTGCAAACGTGACCCTCAACAAGTCCGGCATGAAGGGCGCAGGCTCTATCCAGATCACCATTGCATGGGGCCTTGCGGTCATGGTTCCCGCGTTCATCTTCGGCAAAGCCTCCGGTGCGAGCTTCAACCCCGCGCTGACCATCGCACTGGCAGCCGGCGGTATGTTCGACTGGGCGCTGGTTCCCGGCTACGTCATTGCGCAGATCCTCGGCGGTATCGTCGGCGGCGTTCTGGTCTACATTCTCTTCAAGGATCACTTTGACGCGACGGAAGATCCCGGCACCAAGCTCGGCGTCTTCTCCACCGGCCCATCCATCCCCAACACTGTCCGCAACATCGTGCAGGAGGCCATTGCGACCTTCGTTCTGGTCTTCGCCATCTGCGGTCTGAACCAGGTTCCGGAGCTCAACGACGGCGTTGGCAAGCTCCTGGTCTTCGGCATCATCGTGTCCATCGGTATGTCCCTCGGCGGTCTGACCGGCTATGCGCTGAACCCGGCGCGTGACCTTGGCCCGCGTATCGCGCACGCCATTCTCCCCATCAAGGGCAAGGGCTCCAGCAACTTCAAATACGGCCTGATCGTCCCCATCTTTGGGCCCATCATCGGTGGTCTTCTCGCCGTCCTGCTGTACAACGTCATCCCCTGGGCTGCTGTGTAAGTACTGCCCACGCATCTGAATATACTCTGCTCTAAGTGAATGTGTCGGGCAGTCCAACCCTCCCACCGGAAGGCTTATTTGGGCTGCCCGACTTTCTTTGGCAGATGAAGGAGGAATCTTTTTGTACGACATCATCATTATCGGCGCAGGCGTTACCGGCTGCGCGGTCGCGCGGTACCTGTCCCGCTATGAGGGACGGATGCTGGTGCTGGAAAAGGCAGAGGATGTGTGCTGCGGCACCTCCAAGGCCAACAGCGCCATTGTCCACGCAGGGTTCGACGCCGCGCACGGAAGCCTGATGGCAAAAATGAATCTCGAAGGCAATCTCATGATGCCGCAGCTTGCGAAGGATCTTGATTTTGCGTTCAAAATGAACGGCTCGCTTGTTGTGTGTATGTCCGAGGAGGACCTGCCGAAGCTGCGCGCGCTGTATGAAAACGGCGTAAAAAACGGCGTAAAGGAGCTGGAGATCGTAGACGCGAAGCGTCTGCACGAGCTGGAGCCGAACGTGTCGAAAAACGCCGTCGCTGCGCTCTGGGCGCCGACCGGCGGCATTGTCTGCCCGTTCAATCTGACCATTGCGCTGGCAGAGAATGCCTTTGACAACGGCGTGGAGTTCCAGTTCAATACCGAGGTCACCGGCTTTACATGGAACGACGGCTATTGGACCATCCACACCAACCACGGCGAGTTTGAAACGCGCTATGTCATCAACGCCGCAGGCGTCTATTCGGACGTGCTGCACAACATGGTCTCGACCCGCAAGCTGCACATCACGCCGCGCCGCGGCGATTACTGCCTGCTGGACAAGAGCACCGGCGCTTTCGTTTCACACACCATCTTCCAGCTGCCCGGCAAGCTCGGCAAGGGCGTTCTGGTCAGCCCGACCGTCCACGGAAACACCATCGTCGGCCCGACGGCGATCGACATTGAAGACCGCGAGGGCACGAACACCACCGCCGAGGGTCTGAACGATTTGATCGAAAAAGCGGGCGCAACGGTCGAGAACCTCCCCATCCGCCAGACCATCACGAGCTTCGCGGGTCTGCGCGCGCATGAGGATCATCATGAATTCGTCATCGGCGAGGCCGAGGGCGCGCAGCAGTTCATCGACTGCGCGGGCATCGAATCGCCCGGCCTGACCTCCTCCCCCGCCATCGGCCTGCACGTGTCGGAGCTGATGCGCGATCTGATGGGCCTGCGGGAAAAGGAGCACTTCATCGCCACGCGCAGGGGCGTGCTCGACCCGAAGACGCTCTCCAAAGAGGACTATCAGAAGCTCATCCACGAAAAGCCCGCCTACGGCCAGATCATCTGCCGCTGCGAGCAGGTCACGGAGGGCGAGATCCTCGACGCCATCCACCGCCCCCTCGGTGCGAAGAGCCTCGACGGCGTCAAGCGCCGCACCCGTGCGGGCATGGGCCGCTGCCAGGCGGGCTTCTGCAGCCCGCGCGTGATGGAAATTCTGGCGCGTGAGCTGCACGTTGATCAGAGTGAGATCACCAAATGCGGCGGCGCGTCCCGGCTGATCGTCGGCACAAACAAGGACAAGCTTGAGGAGGTGCAGGACAAATGAAATATGACATTGTCGTCATCGGCGGCGGCCCCGCCGGTCTGTCGGCGGCTATCGCGGCATATGACGCAGGCTGCCAGAGCATCCTGATCCTTGAGCGCGACGTGCAGCTGGGCGGCATTCTGAACCAGTGCATCCACAACGGCTTCGGCCTGCACACCTTCGGCGAAGAGCTGACCGGCCCGGAATACGCTGCGCGTTACATCACGCAGGCGCTTGAACGCAAGATCGAATATAAACTCAACACGATGGTACTGTCCATCAGCGCAGATAAGCATATTACGGCGGTCAACCGCGAGGAAGGACTGATCGAGATCGACGCACGCGCGATCATCCTGACCATGGGCTGCCGGGAAAGAAGCCGCGGTGCGCTGAACATCCCCGGCTACCGCCCGGCGGGCATTTATTCCGCCGGTACGGCGCAGCGGCTCGTCAACATGGAGGGTTTCATGCCCGGCCGCAGAGTCGTCATTCTCGGCAGCGGCGACATTGGCCTCATTATGGCGCGGCGCATGACGCTTGAGGGCGCGAAGGTGCTGGTCGTAGCGGAGCTGCTGCCGTATTCCGGCGGTCTGAAGCGCAACATTGTCCAGTGTCTGAACGACTTCGGCATTCCGCTCAAGCTCAGCCACACCGTCGTGAACATTGAGGGCAGGGAGCGCGTTTCCGGCATCACGATCGCGGAGGTCGGCCCCGACCGCAAGCCCATCCCCGGCACGGAGATCCACTATGACTGCGACACGCTGCTGCTGTCCTGCGGCCTGATCCCGGAGAACGAGCTTTCGCGCGGCATGGGCGTGGATATTTCCCCGGTCACGAACGGCCCCGTCGTCGACGAGAGCCTGCAGACAAGCATCCCCGGCGTTTTCGCCGCCGGCAACGTGCTGCACGTGCACGATCTGGTCGACTACGTCTCTGAGGAGGCTGCGGCGGCAGGCCGCGCCGCCGTGCGCTATCTTGCGCAGGGCGAAACCGCAGAGCGCCATGAGATCCCCGTCACGTTTGAGGGCGGCATCCGCTACACCGTCCCGGCAAG
>OHSG01000636.1_pt1 | contig 16216 bp, 18 predicted proteins | sample 1578601 | NCBI WGS metagenome assembly OHSG01 (sample SAMEA3879534, study PRJEB24766) | human gut metagenome | biome: human-associated habitat; feature: feces | place: USA | collected 1985/1987
TCCAGACGACCGATGCTCACCGCGTCGCCCTTAATGCCCCGCACGCACTTACTCTCGCACTGACGCTCCTGGGGACACACCCGGCCGCAGACGGCTGGCAGGGAGCTGCTTTCGCTGATGATCTGATAGGCGGCCTCAAAGTCGCCCTCTGCCACCTTGGCGATAAAATCCGGAATATGAATCTGCACCGGACAGCCAGAAATGCAGGGCTTGTGCTTGCAGTGCAGGCAGCGCAGCGCCTCGTCCATGGCTGTCTGCGCATCGTAGCCGGTGGCTACCTCTAAAAAGTTCTTGTTGCGCACCAGTGGCTCCTGGTGCGGCATTTCATTGGCCTTTAAGGGATTCATCAGTCCTGCACCTCCTGTCGCAGCAGGTTGCAGTCCGCTTCCCGCTCAAAGTCTTTATACAGCGCAGCCCGTTCCATAGCCGCGTCAAAATCCACCAAATGGCCGTCAAACTCCGGCCCGTCCACACAGGCGAACTTGGTCTCACCGCCCACCAGCAGACGGCAGCCGCCGCACATACCGGTGCCGTCGATCATAATGGGGTTCATAGACACAACGGTGTGGATCCCGTACTTCTCCGTGGTCTTGCACACAAACTTCATCATCACCAGCGGGCCGATAGCAATCACCAAATCGTATTGCTCACCGCTTTGAATCAGGCTTTCCAGGGCATTGGTCACCAGCCCCTTTTCACCTACGGAGCCGTCGTCGCTCATGAGCACATACCGGTCGCTGACCTTCTCAAACTCCTGCTGCAAGATCACCAGATCCTTGGTACGGAAGCCCACAATGCTGTGCACCTGGGCGCCGTTCTCATGCAGCGCCTTGGCCACCGGGTACGCAATGGCGCAGCCAACGCCGCCGCCCACAACGGCGACCTTCTTCTTGCCCTCGGTCTCGGTGGGCTTGCCCAGGGGACCCACGAAATCATGCAGGCACTCACCCTGCTGCTTGTGGCTCAGCTTCTCGGTGGTGGCGCCCACGGTCTGGACGATGATGGTCACGGTGCCCTTCTCGCGGTCATAATCATGGATAGTGATGGGGATACGCTCGCCGTTCTCATCCACGCGCAGGATGATGAACTGGCCCGGCTCTGCCTTTTTGGCCACCATGGGTGCCTCGATCTCATAGAGGATCACAGTGGGCTTGAGCGCTTCTTTCTTGACGATACGGTACATACATCACGGCTCCTTCACTTTGTATTTTGCGGCGGAACAGCCGCCGTCGGTTTCCGTTCTTTCTATTGTATCATTCCACAGAGAAACCGTCAATTATCAGATATTCTAAATCCCGGAAACAAATGGAAAAAACCGCCGCCATACGCGGGTATGGCGGCGGTTTTTATGGCTTGTCAGCTGGTCAGCGGATACGAACAATCAGTTTGATCGTTGCATCGCCGACCTTACCGGTTATGGTGGTGTAACGTCCACTGTTGCTACCGGTCACCTTCAGCGTATCACCATTCACAGTGGCTACGCCGTTGCCACTCTCAGCAGACCAGGTAGTAGCTGCGGTAGTACCGTCCACCGCAAGCGTCCATTCCTCGCCCTGGACACTGGATATCTCGAAGTTGCCATCAGAATTGGGGCTCTCTACCGTGGAGACCCACTCACCCATGGTAAGCTTCAGCTTCAGCTTGCTCACATCCACGCTGCCGGTGCTGGGCTTGTTGCTGTTATTGGGCTTGGTGGTCGTGCTGTTGTTGTCGGGCGTATCGGTGCCGTTATCCGGCGCGTCGCTCTCATCCTTGACGGTGACGGTGCAGGTGACGGACTCGCCGTTCACCTCGGCGGTAATGACCGCGTTGCCCTTGGTCAGAGCCGTCACCTCACCGGCGGAGTTGACGCTGGCCACGGTGGGTGCGCTGCTGCTCCAGGCCGCGGCATCCTCCGTGCCGTTGACCTTCAGCTCGTCCTTGTCGCCCACGTTCAGCACCAGAACGGTGCGGTTCAGGGAGATAGTCGGCGTGACGGGCGTGTTGTCAGGCTTGTCGATGGTGTCATCGGGCTTGTCCACATCGGTAATGGGGGGCTTCTCGCCAGTGATGGCCTCCTTGATCTGGTCGCCGAAGATCAGCCACACCACCAGCGCCGCCAGCAGGATCAGAACAATGACGGCCACGGGGCCCAGGACGCTGGGCGTTTTGCGGCGGCGGCTCTCGGCGGCGCGGCGGCCACGGCTCTTCCGCAGCTTACCGCTGTAATAGGCCTCGTCTTCCTCGCAGAAGGGGCAGGTCTTATAGCTATCGGAGAACATCTCTCCGCACTTGGGGCATTTGATCAGACTCATTATAGAAAACCTCCATACCGGGCATTGGATTTACATAATACATATCATACTCATTTTTGTGCCGCCCGTCAACTGCATTTCGAGGAAATTCATCCTTTTTTTACAACACTTCACGCCGGCACTTGCTTTTCCCGGCCGTGCTTCTTATAATAGAGCCAGAGAAATGCGGGGAGGCGCAACTATGAACACCATTTTCACCGGCAGCGGCAAGACCACGCTCACCGAGCACCTGGCTGCACGCTTCGGCAGCGACATCAGTGTGGTACACCACGACAACTACTACAAGCGGCAGGACAGGCCCTTCGCCGAGCGCTGCCTGCAAAACTACGACCATCCCGACGCCTTCGACACCGACCTGATGATCGAGGACCTGAAGGCGCTGAAGCGGGGCGAGACCATCCACTGCCCCGTGTACGACTACGCCATCCACAACCGTACCGACGAGACGGTGGAGATCAAGCCCACCAAGGTGGTCATCGTGGAGGGTATCCTGATCTTCCAGAACAAGGCGCTGCGTGACCTGTTGGACATCAAGATCTTTGTGGAAACAGACGCCGACGTGCGTATCCTGCGCCGCGCCCTGCGGGACGTGGAGGAACGCGGACGGTCGCTGGAGTCCGTGGTAAATCAGTACCTGACCACCGTGAAGCCCATGCACGAGCAGTTTGTAGAGCCCACCCGGAAGTTTGCGGACATCATCGTGCTGGAGGGCGGACACAACCTGGTGGCGCTGGATATGATCATGCAGCGCATCGCCGGACATATCAAGGAGAACTGACATGGCAAAGGTCCTACGGCGTATATTGGCTGTCCTCTGCCTGCTGGCGGCAGTGTTCTTCCTGCTGCCGCTGGGCATAGGTATCCTGCACTTCGGCATGGTCTGGCCGGCGGTGCTGCTATTGCTGTGCGCCGCGTGGCTCACATGGCCGGACTTCTTCCGCCGCTTGCTGCGGCCAAAATGGCTTCGCGCGCTGGCGGGCTGTGTGATCGCCGTGTGTATGACGGCCATTCTGGTAACGCTGGGTAAAATGGCCATGGCCGCCGCGGACCGGCCCGCCGACGGACAGGACTGCACCGTGGTGGTGCTGGGCTGCCAGGTGTTCCCGGACGGCCACCCCAGCCTGATGCTGCGGGGCCGCATCAACGCGGCCTATGACTATCTGACCGCGCACCCGGACGCCCTGTGCGTCGCCTCCGGCGGGCAGAACGGCAGCGAGCCCATCAGCGAGGCCCAATGTATCCGTGACACGCTGGTGTCCATGGGTATCGCACCAGAGCGTATCCTGCTGGAAGACCAGTCCGCCTCCACCGAAGAGAACCTGGCCTTCTCCGCTGCGCTGCTGCGGGAGAAGGGCCTGTCCACGGACGTGGCCATCGCCTCGGACAACTTCCACCAGCTCCGCGCCGCCATCTGGGCGCAGCGCAGCGGCCTGACACCCCAGTCCGCCGGCTGCGCCAGCCCCTGGTTCCTGACAGCCGGCTACTGGGCGCGGGAGACAGCGGCACTGCTGTACATGGTGGTCACCGGCAGCTGACCGGACGTTTCCCGGGATTTCGCGAGTTAGTGTATGCTAACTAAAAACCTTGAATTTCCACGGAAAATGGGGTTGATTTTTTCATTTTTCATGGTACAATGTGTTTACAATCTTAATGGAGGTACTTACTATGGCTTATCAGATCGGTTCTGCTTGCGTGAGCTGCGGCGCTTGCGCTGATGCTTGCCCCGTGGGCGCTATCTCTCAGGGTGATGATCGTTACGTCATCGATGCCGGCGCTTGCCTGGACTGCGGTTCCTGCGCTGACACCTGTCCCAACGGCGCTATCAGCCCCGCTGAGTAATTGAACCAAGCACAACGATGAGGAAAAGTGACCGGCGGTGCCGGTCACTTTTTTGTTGTATCCTACCGATTTTTGTATTACAATGGTATTATAATGGTATCATTGTGATACCATCAGTTGATAAGGACAGACACACCTTTGTCAACTGATAGTACAGCTATGTGCAGAGGAGGAAGCGGCATGGAGCACTGGGATGAGCTGTGGCCGGGCGGTTTTCGCTTCCGCTTTGACGACAACGTGTTCAAGCCCTCCACCGACACGTTCCTGCTGGGGGACTTTGCCGAAGCACGGCGTGGTGAGCGCGTCTGTGACCTGGGCGCCGGGATCGGCCTGCTGGGCCTCCTGCTGCTGGCGCGGCAGCCGGCACTGCACATCACCAACATTGATATCGACAGTGCTGCCTGTGCGCTGGCGGAAGAAAACGCCGCCGTCAATGGTCTGGAGGACCGCGTTGCCGTGCTGCGGGCCGACCTGCGGGATCGGACAGCTCTGCCAAAAGCTGGGAGTTTCGACCTGTGCGTGGCCAATCCGCCCTATTTCCCGCCCCACACAGGACGGGTGGCGGAGGGAAGCCGGGGCACGGCCCGGTCCGAAACCGCCTGCGACTTTGACCAGTTGTGTGCTGCGGCAGCGTATCTGCTCCGCAGCGGTGGACGGTTCTGCCTGGTCCACCGGGCGGAACGGACGGCGGAGCTGATGGACGTCCTGCGCCGCCACCGGCTGGAGCCGAAGGTGCTGCGCTTCGTGCAGAAGGACGCACAGACGCCGCCGCGGCTGGTGCTGCTGTCCTGCCGCCGTCACGGCGGGGCCGGACTGGCGGTGCACACGCCGCTGCTGCTACAAGCAGACGGCGGCGAAAGCGGCGAGCTGCGCCGCATCTATTTCAAGGACAGGGGGTAATTCCCAATGGCAGGTATCCTGTATCTGGTGGCCACGCCCATCGGCAACCTGGGCGACTTCTCGCCCCGCGCCGCAGAGACGCTGGCCCAGGCAGACTTCATCGCGGCGGAGGACACCCGCGTCAGCGTGAAGCTGCTGAACCATTTTGACATCAAAAAGCCGCTTGTCAGCTACCACGAGCACAACCGCGCTGCGGCGGGCCAGGCCATTTTGGAACGTCTGCTCTCCGGCGAAACGTGCGCGCTGGTCACCGATGCCGGCACCCCGGCCATCAGCGATCCGGGGCAGGAGCTGGTGGCCCTGTGCGCCGAAAACGGCGTGACGGTACAGGCCATTCCCGGCTGCTGCGCCGCCATCGCCGCCCTGGCCGTGTCCGGGCTGGACACCCGGCGCTTCACCTTCGAGGGCTTTCTGCCCTCCGGTAAAAAAGAGCGCCGCGCTGCCCTGGAGGAGCTGACCGGTGAGGCGCGCACCATGGTGTTTCACGAGGCGCCCCACCGCCTGCGTCAAACCCTCGCCGACATGGCGGAGCTGCTGGGAGACAGGCCCGCCGCCCTGTGCCGTGAGCTGACAAAGCTCCATGAAGACACTGTCCGCACCACACTGGCCCAGGCCGCGGCCTTCTACCGGGACAACGAGCCACGGGGGGAGTACGTTCTGGTGGTAGCGGGCCGGGAGAAGCAGAACCTGCCGGCCCTGACGCTGGAAGAGGGCGCAGCACGGGTGCTGGCCCTGCGGGACGGCGGTATGAAGCTGAAAGAGGCCGTACGTCGGGTAGCGGACGACACCGGCCTGCCCCGCAACGCCCTGTACGATACCGCGCTGAAAGCATAAGACGAAAAAAACAGTGCCGCCCCAGTGGGCGGCACTGTTTTTTCTTGTTTTCAGGTCTTTTGCAGCTCGCGCCTGCACTTGGCGCAGATATTCTTGCCGCGGAACGCGGATATATCCTTGTTGCCGTCGCAGAACACGCAGCCCACATGGGCGCGGCGCAGCACAATGCCGTCGCCCTCCACGCTGATCTCCATTGTCTCACGCTCGCCGATATCCAGCGCGCGGCGCATTTCGATCGGGACCACGATCCGGCCAAGCTCGTCGATGCGGCGGACAATACCGGTAGATTTCATGTCCTCCCCCCCTCTATGCAGTAATAACAAAATCCCCGCAAATTTTATACCTGTACTTTAACATATTCAACGAAGCATGTCAACAACAATTCGAAACGTGTCGAGAATTTTTGCAAATAACCGCACAGACCGCCGCGTAGACTTCTCCCGTAAGGAGGTGCGCGGTGTGGTGATGGGGATATTCTGGACGCTGATGGTAACGGTGTCCCTGGTGTACGGTGCAGTCAGCGGCCGTCTGTCGGCGGTGACAGCGGCGACACTGGAGGGTGCCGCTGCTGCGGTGGAGCTGGTACTGGTCATGGCCGGGGCGCTGTGCCTGTGGTCCGGTGTACTGGAGCTGATGCGGCGCAGCGGCATGGCGGCGGGACTGAGCCGCCTGCTGCGCCCGGTCCTGCGGCGTCTGCTGCCCCAGGCAGGGCGGGACGAGGAGACGCTGGATGCCCTCAGTGCTAACGTCAGCGCCAATCTGCTGGGGCTGGGCAACGCCGCCACGCCGGCGGGTATACAGGCCGCCAGGCGTATGGCGGTGGGCTGCAGCGGCACCGCAAGCGACGAGTTGTGCCGTCTGGTGGTACTGAACACCGCCTCGGTGCAGCTGCTGCCCTCCACCGTGGCCGCCCTGCGGGGCGGACTGGGCAGCGCCGCGCCGCTGGATATCCTGCCGGCGGTGTGGCTGTCCTCGGCGCTGTCGGTGACAGCGGGCCTGGCCTGCGCCCGGGTGCTGGGCCGGGTGTGGAGGACATGAGATGGAGCCATTTTCCGCCTGGATACTGCCGCTGCTGCTGTCCGGCGCCTCCCTGTGGGGCGCCCGGCGGCGCGTGGATGTCTATGACGCCCTTGTCACTGGAGGAAAAAGCGGCCTGCAGGTAGCGGTATCCATTCTGCCGGCGTTGGCCGCCCTGCTGACGGCGGTGTATATGCTGCGGGCCTCCGGCGCATTGGATGCCCTGACGGCTCTGCTCGCCCCGGCGCTCACCGTTCTGGGCGTACCGCCGGAGACGGCGCCGCTGCTGGTAATACGCCCGCTGTCCGGCTCCGGGGCGTTGGCCGCCGGCGGCGACATCATGCGCCAGTACGGGCCGGACAGCTACATCGGGCGCTGCGCCGCCGTGATGCTTGGCTGCACCGAGACAACGTTCTACACCGTCGCCGTCTATTTCGGCGCGGCGGGGATCAAGCGGACACGCTACACCATTCCTGCCGCCCTGACGGCGGACCTGGCTGCCTACCTGGCCGCAGCCTGGGCCGTCCGACTGTTCTTTGAGACGTGAAAAAGCCACCCCTCACGGGGTGGCTTTTTCATAGTTTACATCTTCTCCGGTGCAGAGCAGCCAATGAGCGTCATGCCGTTTTTCAGCACGGCGCGGGCGGTGTCCGCCAGCTTCAGCCGTGCCAGCAGCACGTTCTCCGCTTCGCCCTTGATGCGGCAGGCGTTGTAGAATTTGTGGAACGCGGCAGCCAGCTCCACCAGATAGCGGTTGATGAAGCTGGGGTCGTAGTCCCGGGCGGCCAACTGCACCACGGCAGGGTATTGGGCCAGCTGCTTGATGAGGGCCTTCTCCTCGTCGGCGGTCAGGACGGACAGATCAGCCTCCGCCGCGGCGGGAACGGTATATCCCTCCGCCGCCAGCGCCTTCACCAGCGTGCAGATACGGGCGTAGGCATACTGGACATAGTAGACCGGGTTCTCGCTGTCCTCCCGGACGGCCAGGCCCAGGTCGAACTCCATCTGCGTCTCAGGCTTGGCGTTGAAAAACCAGCGGCAGGCATCCACAGGGATCTCGTCCAGCAGGTCGGTGAGACTGATGGCCTTGCCGGTGCGCTTGGACATACGGACGGTCTCGCCGTCGCGGACCAGCTTCACCAGCTGCATCAGCACGATGTCCAACCGGTGCTGGCCATCCAGGCCCAGAGCGTCCATAGCACCCTTCAGCCGGGCCACATGGCCGTGGTGGTCGGCGCCCCAGATGTTGATAACCTTGTCAAAGCCGCGGACGGCGAATTTGTTGCGGTGATAGGCGATGTCGGCGGCAAAGTAGGTATAGAACCCGTTGGCGCGGCACAGCACGTCGTCCTTCAAGCCCAGCTTTTCGATAGCCTCGTCGCTCTTGCCCTCCTGCCGCAGCTGGGCGGCCAGGATATCGGAGGTCTTCAGCCACAGCGCGCCGTCCTTCTCATAGGTATAGCCCCTGTCCGTCAGCGCCTGCACTGTGTCAGCCACATAGCCGCTGTCGTGAAGGGAAGACTCGAAGAACCACTGGTCGTACTGAATGCCGTACCGGGCCAGATCGGCCTTCATCTTGGGGATATTGACGCTGAGACCGAACTGGGCCAGAGCGTCATGGCGGGTCTTTTCGTCGCATTCCAGATACTTCTCGCCCTCTTTTTCATAGAACGCCTGGGCCAACTCCCGGATATCGTCGCCGTGGTAGCCGTCCTCGGGGAATTCCACCGCGTCCTCGCCCTTGATGATCTGGAAGTACCGGGCCTCCAGACTCTTGGCGAACTTTTCGATCTGGTTGCCCGCGTCGTTGACGTAGAACTCACGCCACACGTCCGCACCGGACTTTTGCAGCACGCTGGCCAAAGTGTCTCCCAGCACGCCGCCCCGGGCGTTGCCCATGTGCATGGGGCCGGTGGGATTGGCGGAGACAAACTCCACCATGTACTTCCTGCCAGCCAGCGTGTCGTTCTCGCCGTACTTCTCCCCTGCCGTCTCAATGCCGGAGACGGTGTCGGCGAACCACTTGCCGCCCAGGCGGAAGTTCATAAAGCCGGGACCGGCGATCTCCACGGAGGTGAAATAGCTGTCCGTCAGCGTCGTATGGTCGATAAGCGTCTGGGCTACCTGACGGGGGTTCATCTTCATAGCCTTGGCCGCCGCCAGGCAGAAGGTGGTGGTATAGTCGCCGTTGGCGGTGTCCTTAGGGATCTCCACCGCCGGCTCGGCGGTGATACCGGCAGGCAGCAGCCCTGCGGCCGCAGCCTTTTCATATGCAGCCACTGTCAGCTGCCGTACCTGCGCCTTGGCGCTTTCGATCATATTCATGCGTCCTTCTCCTCTTTTGTCAAAGTCAGTGCCAGGTGCAGGGCGGACAGCGCCTGCGTGCCCAGCAGCAATGTATACGTCAATGTGATATGGCCATCGCCCTTTCGGGGCAGATGCCAGGACACCTCCTTCGTGTCCACGTGCAGCGTCAGCGCACCGCCGTCGCCGCCGGCGATCTGCGTGACCGTTTGCCGTTGAGGGTCCAGCAGCAGGCCGTAGCCGCCGTCCTTGGACTCGGTGATGACAACGGCCCGACGCTGCTGCGTCTCCAGCCGCATCTCCGAGGCCACGGCGCTTCCGTCCAGTTCGTTCTGCGCCGTATAGCGCAGGCGATAGCCATAGTCGGTCTTTTCCAGCGTCCCTGTGCCCCGGAAGGTCAATTCGTCCACGCCGCCGGCGAAATCACTGCGGCTGCGAGCCAGTACCTGTACCTTGTCCATGTCAGTACCTCTCGATGTCTACGTGCTGTACCGCGCTCTCCAGCGGCCGCCGCAGAAACTGCCCTGCCAGCGCACCGAAGTCCTCCGGCTGATCGCTGGCATACAGTGTCAGTGTGCCGTGGTCACGTTGGGCCAGCGCACCCCGGTCTGACAACGTCTGCCGCAGGACCCGCGCCGCCGCAGCGCCGGAGTCGATGAGCGTCACGCCAGGGCCCATGATGTCCGCGATGATCTCCGTCAGCAGCGGATAGTGGGTGCAGCCCAGGATGAGGGTGTCGATCCCCGTGGCACGCAGCGGCTCCAGATACTCCCGGGCCACCGTCTCGATGACCGGATCACCGGGGCGGAAGCGCCCGTTCTCCACCAGCGGCACAAACAGAGGGCAGGCCTTGACATACACCTGAATGGCGCCGTCCAGCGCCGCCAGACAGCGCTCATAGGCCCCGGAGCGCACGGATGCCGCCGTGGCGATTAGGCCCACCCGCTTATTTCGGGTCGCCGCGGCGGCCGCCGCGCAGGAGGGCTTCACCACACCGAGAACGGGGATATCGTTCTCGGCCGCCAGCACCGGCAGAGCGTTGGTAGATACGGTGCCGCAGGCCACCAGCAGCGCTTTCACATCAAAGCTCCGCAGGAAATGTACATCCTGCCGGGCGTAGCGCAGCAATATTTCCGCCGAGCGCCCGCCGTAGGGCACACGGGACGTGTCGCCGAAGTATATAATGTTCTCAAAGGGGAGGATGCTGCGTATCTCCCGCACGGCGGTCAATCCGCCGGAGCCGGAGTCGAACACCCCGATAGGCCGCTGATCCATATGCGCCCTCCTTTTTCCTGCCGCCGCGGCGGCAGTGCATAGTTTAACTCATATATTGTACTATGTTTCCCCTATCGTTACAAGCTAAAAATTGGCGCACCTGTTCATTTTTTTCTGTGGCAATCCCTGCGGGAACGTGCTATAATCGTGGAAATGAATTTCTGCCCGTGATGGAGGTGGTATGATGGAACTGAACATGACGGAAAAGCAATTCCGGCGTCTGCTGGATCTGGTGTATATCGGCAACTGGGTGCTGAACTCCACCCGTGGCGACGACCGCATCAAGGAGTACGACCAGGTGGAGAGCCTGGTGTTTGCCCACTGCCTGGACCACGGCATGGCGCCCCTGACGGAGCTGTACCAGGGAGAGCTGATCCCCTCCCGCGCCTTTGCCGACGGCGGTATCCATGAGGCCATCATGGCCTATGAGGACGCCACGTTCTTTGAGATACTGGCCCAGGAGCTGGCCCTGCGGGACATGGACGATCCCCCCATCACGCCGGAGAACTACGATGAGATCATGGCCCGGATGGAGACGTACTTAGGTGAGTTTGAACAGCACGGCACCGACAACATCACCGTGGACATGGAAGAATAAAATGACCCCCCGACGGTATCGGGGGGTCATTTTATTCACCTTTTACCGGAACATACTCCTCATAACGAAACCGCAGGCCGTTTTCCTCCATATCCGCCGAGCGCTTGTCCAGTCTCCACCCGGGATCGTGCTCCAGATCAGGGAAGAAGGCGTCCGCGCTGCCATCGGCGGCAATTCGTGTCATATAGACCCGATCGCACAGCGGCAGGAACATCCGATAGACACTCTCGCCACCAATGACCCAGCTGTCCTCATCGGCAGTCAGCAGTGCCTCCGCCGGAGAGTGGACGATCTCGGCCCGTTCTGCCGTGAAGCCCCGCTGCCCGGTCAGGACAATATTGCGCCGGTTCGGCAGGCCCCTCCCGCCCGGCAGGGACTGGAGCGTCCTGCGGCCCATGAGGACCGTATGCCCGGAGGTCAACTCCTTGAACCGCTTGAGGTCGGCGGACAGGTGGAACAGCAGGGCGTTGTCCCTCCCGATTCCCCACTTCTCATCCACGGCGACGATAGCATACACGGTGCTCCCTCCTTAAATGGCCACAGGGATCTTGTCCTCAAAGGGCTGGGGATCGTAGCCCTCCAGAGAGAAGCTGTCACGGGTGAACTGATAGAAATCCGTCACGGACGTATCGATGCTGAACTTAGGCGCAGGACGCTCGTCCTTCTCCAGCAGCTTTTCGATAATGGGCACATGGCGGTCATAGATATGAGCGTCGGCGATAACGTGGACCAGCTCACCGGCCTCCAGCCCCGACACCTGCGCCATCATGTGTACCAGCACGCTGTACTGCACCACGTTCCAGTTGTTGGCCGCCAGCATATCCTGGCTGCGCTGGTTCAAAATGGCGTTGAGGGTGTTGCCGGAGACGTTGAAGGTCATGGAGTAGGCGCAGGGGTACAGTGCCATCTCGTGCAGATCCTGAAAATTGTAGATATTCGTCAGGATGCGGCGGCTGGCAGGGTTGTGCTTCAGGTCGTACAGCACCCGGTCCACCTGGTCCATCTCCCCCTCGGGATACTGGTGCTTCACCGCCAGCTGGTAGCCATAGGCCTTACCGATGGAGCCGTTCTCATCGGCCCAGCTGTCCCAGATATGCCCGCGGAGATCATGGATGTTGTTGGACTTCTGCTGCCATATCCACAGCAGCTCGTCGATACAGGTCTTGAAGTACGTTCGGCGGATGGTGAGGATGGGGAACTCCTGGCGCAGGTTGTAACGATTTACGATGCCGAATTTTTTGACGGTGTGGGCGGGCGTGCCGTCCTCCCAGTGGGGACGCACGTTCTGGTCGGTATCCCATACGCCGTGGGTAAGGATCTCCCGGCAGTTTTCCTTGAATATGCGGTCTGCGTAGCTCATGTCGGCGTCCTCCTGTGTGATTTTTTCTATTGTAGCACAGGATAAACCGAAACACCAGCGCTTTACGATAAGAAAAGTGAAATTACATTTTGATATACCTGCCATAAGAAATTGCGGGTTGCAAGTTTCCGTTTCCTTGTTATAATATTCTGCGGATAAAATACAAGGAGGTATCTCCATGACTTATGACGTGATCATTATTGGCGCCGGCCCCGGCGGTATTTTTTCCGCCTATGAACTGATGCAGCGCAGGCCGGAGTGGAAGGTAGCTGTGCTGGAGGCTGGCAACCCGCTGGAAAAGCGGCACTGTCCCATCGACGGCGACAAGGTGAAGTCCTGCATTCACTGCAAGACCTGCGCCATTATGAACGGCTTCGGCGGCGCCGGCGCATTTTCCGACGGCAAATATAACCTGACCAACGAGTTCGGAGGCACACTGTACGAATACATCGGCAAGCAGAAGGCCATGGAGCTGATGCACTACGTGGACGATATCAACGTGGCCTGCGGCGGCGCGGGGACGAAGCTCTACTCCACCGCCGACAGCGGCTTCAAACGCTTGTGCCTGCAAAACAATCTGCACCTGCTGGACGCCTCCGTGCGGCACCTGGGCACGGACATCAACTATAAGGTCCTCGAGAACCTGTACGCCAAGCTGAAGGACCATGTGGACTTCCACTTCCTCACCCCGGTAAAGGCGCTGTCCATCACCGAAGATGGCGCCTACGAGGCCGAAACGGACAAGGGCACGTTCACGGGACGCAAATGCATCATCTCCGTGGGACGCAGCGGCAGCAAATGGATGGAGTCCGTCTGCCAGTCGCTGGATATCCCCACCAAGTCCAACCGTGTGGATATCGGCGTGCGGGTGGAGCTGCCCGCCGAGGTGTTCGCCCCCATCACCGATGAGCTGTATGAAAGCAAGATCGTCTATAAGACCGAGAAATACCAGGATAAGGTGCGCACGTTCTGCATGAACCCCAGAGGCGCGGTGGTCAACGAGAACACCAACGGCATCGTCACCGTCAACGGCCATAGCTATGAGGACCCCGCCATGCACACGGAGAACACCAACTTCGCCCTGCTGGTATCCAAACACTTCACCGAGCCGTTCCGGGACAGCAACGGCTACGGCGAGAGCATCGCGCGCCTGAGCAATATGCTGGGCGGCGGCGTGATGGTCCAGCGGTTCGGCGACCTGATCCGCGGCCAGCGCAGCACACCCAAGCGCATCGAAAAGGGCTTCATGACCCCCACGCTGGCCGCCACACCCGGCGATTTGAGTCTGGTGATGCCCAAGCGTATCCTGGACGGCATCATCGAAATGCTCTACGCCCTGGACAAGATCGCCCCCGGCACCGCCAGCGACGACACGCTGCTCTACGGCGTGGAGGTGAAGTTCTACAACATGGAGGTGGCACTGGATAGAAATCTGGAAACGCCGCACAAGGGCCTGTTCGTCATCGGCGACGGCAGCGGCGTCACCCACTCCCTGTCCCACGCCAGCGCCAGCGGCGTGTATGTGGCCCGCTATCTGGCCGAGCACGAATGAGATACAAAACCGGGACGGCGCTGCCGCCCCGGTTTTTCGTTTGTCTTTGCCGTGCGGCTGTGGTACAATGTACAAAACCGCAAAGGAGGGGCACCCATGGCCGATCTCAATACCGATATCCGCTATATCAAAGGCGTGGGCGAGGCCCGGGCCAAGGCTTTTGAAAAGCTGGGCGTTTTCACCCTGGGCGACCTGATCGCCTACTATCCCCGCCGATGGGAAGACCGTTCGCAGCTCTACCCTATCCGGGACCTACCGGAGGGGGAGTACGCCTGCTGCAAGGCCATGATCGCCCAGCCTCCCACCGCCGCCCGTATCCGCGGCGGACAGACGCTGGTGCAGGTACGGGCTGTGGACGAGGGCGGCGTGCTGGATGTATCCTTCTTCCACCAGGAATACCGCAAAAATGTCCTGCATCCGGGAGAGACATACATCTTCTACGGCAAGGTCGAGGGCGGCGGTGTGCGCCGCCGCATGGTCAATCCCCTGCTGGAGACGGAGGGGAAGCAGCTGCTCACCGGCCGCATCATGCCCATTTATCCCCTGACGGCGGGGCTGACACAGACTATGGTGGCCAAGGCCGTACGCCAGGGGCTGGACCAGTGCCGCGACCTGCCGGAAGATGTGCTGCCGGACGGGATCCGGCAGGCGCACCATCTGTGCTATGCCGGGTTTGCCTACGAGAACATCCACTTTCCTGCCTCGGAGGAGGCGCTGAACACCGCGCGTCGGCGTCTGGTATTTGAGGAGCTGTTTCTGCTGAGCTGCGGTCTGTCTCTGCTGCGGCAGCGGCGGGAGACGGTGGCCGGCCTGCCCTGTCAAGCGGCGGACATGGCGCCCTTCTATGCCGCCCTGCCCTTTGCCCTCACCGCCGCCCAGCGGCGGGCAATCGCGGACGCCGTGGGCGATATGACCTCCGGTCGGCCCATGAACCGCCTGTGCCAGGGCGATGTGGGCAGCGGCAAGACCATGGTGGCCGCCGCCTGTGTGTGGTTCGCCGCCCAAAGCGGCTGGCAGTCGGCCCTGATGGCCCCCACGGAAATACTGGCCCGCCAGCATTACGAAAATCTGGCCCCGCTGTTCGCCCGCTTCGGCCTGCCGTGCGCTCTGCTCACCGGCTCCACCCCCGCCAGGGAGCGCCGCGCCATTCTGGCCGGCCTGCAAAGCGGGGATATCACACTGTGCATCGGTACACACGCCCTGCTGACGGCGGACGTGCAGTATGCGCGCCTGGGTCTGGTGATCACCGATGAACAGCATCGCTTCGGCGTAGAACAGCGCTCCGCCCTGTCCCACAAGGGCGCCGCCCCACACACGTTGGTGCTGTCCGCCACCCCGATTCCCCGGACGCTGGCCCTTATCATCTACGGCGATCTGGATGTGTCCGTGATCGATGAGCTGCCGCCGGGACGGCAGACAGTGGAGACCTTCGCTCTGGGCGAGAAATACCGGGCGCGGCTCAACGGCTTTATCCGCAAGCAGGTGCAGGAGGGCCATCAGGTGTTCATCGTCTGCCCGCTGGTGGGCGAGGATGACGCTCTGCCCGATGAGCGCAAGGCCGTGACGGCCTACGCCAAGGCACTGCAGGAGGATACCTTCCCCGAGCTGCGGATAGCCGTACTCCACGGCCGTATGAAGCCAAAGGAGAAGGAAAAGATCATGGCCGCCTTCGCCGCCGGGGAGAGCGATATCTTGGTCTCCACCACCGTGGTGGAGGTGGGCGTGGATGTGCCCAACGCCACGCTGATGGTGGTGGAGAACGCCGACCGCTTCGGCCTGAGCCAGCTGCACCAGCTGCGCGGCCGGGTGGGCCGCGGCCAGGCCAAGAGCTACTGTGTTCTGCTCAGCGACGTACAGAACGACGACACGAAACGGCGGCTGAAAGCCCTGACCCAGACCAGCGACGGCTTCCGCATTGCTGAGGAGGACCTGAAGCTCCGGGGACCCGGCGACTTCTTCGGCAGCCGCCAGCACGGTCTGCCGACCTTGCAGATCGCCGATTTGATGAACGATACCCGCACCCTCCACGCGGCCCAGAGCGAGGCTGTGACCCTGCTGGCCGAAGACCCGCTTCTCGAGCGGCCCGAACACGCCCTGCTGGCCCGTCAGGTGGAGCAGATGTTCGACAAAGCCGGTGCAATGAATTGAGTAACGAAAAAGGACTGCCCGCGGCAGTCCTTTTTCGTTATCTTCTCTTCCACCACGACTTCTTCTCGCCGATGCTCACTACATCGCAGAAGAGG
>OHSG01000645.1_pt1 | contig 16129 bp, 10 predicted proteins | sample 1578601 | NCBI WGS metagenome assembly OHSG01 (sample SAMEA3879534, study PRJEB24766) | human gut metagenome | biome: human-associated habitat; feature: feces | place: USA | collected 1985/1987
AGGAAACAGAAACCTATTGATCATTATACCATATAACAGGAGATTTCAATGAACGAAAACTTATTACAGGTAAAATCTGAGATCACAAAGGTACTGCGCGGCAAGGAAGACTGTATCGACCAGATCCTGTGCTGTATGCTGGCAGGCGGACATATCCTGCTGGAGGACATTCCGGGTGTCGGAAAAACAACACTTGCCGTTGCCCTCTCCCGTGCCATGTCCCTTCATTATAAAAGAATGCAGTTTACGCCGGATGTCCTGCCGAGTGATATTCTGGGCTTTTCTTTATTAGATACCAAAACCGGTGAATTTGTCTATCGTCCGGGGGCGATCTTTACCAATATCTTTCTGGCGGATGAAATAAACCGTACTTCCCCCAAAACGCAGTCCGCGCTTCTGGAGGCGATGGAAGAGGGCCATGTCAGCATCGACGGCAAAACGCATCCGCTGCCAGACCCGTTTATCGTCCTTGCAACGCAGAACCCCGCCGGCTCTGCCGGTACGCAGATGCTGCCGAACTCGCAGCTTGACCGTTTTCTGGTCAAGCTGACCATGGGCTACCCGGACTTCAAAAGCCAGGTCAGCATTCTCGAAGAGCGGCACACGGAAAACCCGCTTGACCGCGTCCACCCCGTCGTCGGCGCGGAGGAACTGAACGCGCTCAAGCAGCGTGCGGCAGCTGTGGAAATGAAGACAAGCGTTTATGAATACGTCACGCGTCTGGCGGAGGCGACGCGCGTGCACTCGCTGGTGCAGCTGGGCCTCAGCCCGCGCGGCGCGCTGGCCGTTTGCCGGATGGCAAAGGCGTATGCCTATGTGCAGGGCCGGGATTACGCGATGCCCGAGGACGTCGCGGCGATCTTCCCGGACGTCTGCTGCCACCGCCTGATGCTGAGCACAAAGGCCCGCATGATGGAGCGCAGCGCGGAGCAGATCGTGGATGAAATCCTGAAAAACGTGGAAATGCCGGTGATCCGGAAGAGCCGGGAGGGCGTATGACCGTACTTCGGATCGGATATGCGCTGCTCCTGCTGACGGTTCTGGGGCTGGACGCGTTCTGCGGCAGCATCCTGAGCGCAGCGGCGACAGCCCTTCTCGTGCTGACGCCGCTGGTCTGCGCTTTGCTGCATCTGCGTGCGGCGAAAAAGCTGCGCGTGCGGCTGGACGCGCCGGTCAATCTGGAAAAGGGCGAAGAGGGTACGCTGCGCATCCGCGTGGAAAACACAAGTGCACTGCCGGTCTGCCTGCTCGGTGTGCGGCTGCGGCTGACAAATCTGCTGACCGGCCAAACCGCCGTCCGGCACTACCGGCTGACGGCCCGGCCCAAAAGAACCGGCGTGTCGGAATACCGCATTTCCAGCGCGCACTGCGGCAGGATTCAGCTGACGGCAGAGCGCTGCCGCCTGTATGACCCGTTCGGGCTCATCGGCATCCGGCTGGGTGAGCCTGCGGTCACGGCCATGACCGTGCAGCCGAAGGGCTTCGTGCAGAGCGTCTATGTTTCACCGGACGCGAATTGTCCGGACGACAGCGAGAATTATGCACCCGACCGGACGGGATACGATCTGGCTGAGGTCTACGCCCTGCGCGAATACGCGCCCGGCGACAGCCTGCGGCAGATGCACTGGAAGCTGTCCAGCAAGCTTGACAAGCTGGTCGTCCGGGAGCCGTCGCTTCCCGTGCGCCGCTCCGTGCTGGTCTTCTGGGAGCGGACGCAGACCGCCTCGCCGGAGCAGTCCGACGCGCAGGCCGACGTTGTCGTCACAGCCTGCCGGTCGCTGCTGGAATCCGGCGTGCAGTTCACCGTCTGCTGGAACGATGCGCAGGAGCAGCAGTGCGTGAGCCAACCCGTGCGCAGTGTCGATGAATTGACGGGCCTTCTGCCGCGTCTGCTCTCCGCAGGCACGGCACAGGGCGAAAGCGGCGCGGCGCTGTTCTGCCGGAGCAGCGGCGAGGCCGTTCTGTCGCACATTTTGTACATTACGGGCTGTGTCCCGGAGGATGCGGCTGAGCTCGGGCGCTTCGGCCGCCTGACCATATTAAGCTGCGGGGCAGACGCGCCGGAGGCGATCGCCTTCGACGCAGAGCACTATGCCGAGCAGCTTTCCGAACTCGAAATTTAAGGGGGAACGGGCATGAAAAAACAGGATACTGCCGCGTTTTCCCTCATCCGCTGCGATACGGAGAAAAAAAAGCCCGCACTGGCGGTGCGTGCAATCCGTGCTGCGCTCTTTTTCGCCGGACTTCTGGCTGTGGCACAGGGAGCCGCCGGGATCTGGACAAATTACGGCTGGCTCTGGGCCGCCGCAGGCGCTGCGGCGCTGGTCTGGCAGAGCGTGGCGCTTGGACTTCCGCGCCGCTGGCTCCGCGCTGTGCTTCCGCTGCTCTGCCTGATCTGCGCAGCGGCCTTTTCCAGGCGCTTCCTCGCGGGAGCCATTACGGTCAGCAGCTCCGCGGGCGAGACGCTGACGAAGGCCACGGGACATATCCTCCTGCCGCTGGCCGGAGTGGGAGCGGACGCGGCACTTTTTGTGGCTATTTCGGCGGCACTGCTCGGCACGCTCTGTGCCTATGCTGTCCGCTGGTCGCCGACCGTCTGCGGCCTGCTGCTGACGGTGCTGTCTGCGGCGCTTCTGGCGCTGCTCAGGCCGGATTCAGCGCAGGTCTGGATGGCGGTGTGCCCGCTCTGCGCGGCTCTGCTGCCGGCAGGCGGCGCGGCAGACCGCAAAGAATCCGTTCCAATGCTTTTGAATTATGGCGCGCTGCTGGCAGCGGCAGGCGTGCTTGCAGCTGCACTGCTGGCCGTACCGGGACTGCGAAGCGGCACATTGTTTTCCGAGTGGGGAACGGCTTCCCGCACCGCATTGCACCGGCTCCGGTACGAATCCGGGCAGGCTGTGCTGCCGGAAGGGGAGTTTTCCAACTATTCCGCCGCACCGGAGCAGACATCATGCCTGACCGTCACGATGGAGCAGCCGACGGCGCTCTATCTGCGCGGCTTTACCGGCGATACCTTCACCGGCACGGCATGGCAGGCGCTTGATGCGCAGACGCTTGCCGAACAGACCGATCTTCTGTACTGGCTGCATAAGGAGGGCTTCTACCCGCAGACGCAGCTTGCCGCCGCGTCGCGCGGCCTGCACCGGCAGGAGCAGACGCAGACAGTCCTGATTGAAAATACCAGCGCTTGCAGCGCCTATGTATACGTGCCCTACGCGCTCTCCGCGCTCCCGCAGGAAAGCGCACTGCGCACAGACAGTCTGGAAAGCACCCAACTCCCGGCCAGCGGCCTGCGCGGAGTACGGCAGTACCGACTTACGATACCCCTTGCCCCGGAGCAGAACGCAGCGGAGTTATTGGACGCGCTGCGGGAGCAGCCGGAGACGGCGGACGCCTACCTCAGCGCGGAGGGCAGCTACCGCGCATTCGTGCAGGAGCAGGACGTGAAGCTTCCTGAGCAGGCGCGCGCGCAGCTTGCTCCGATTCTGGATGAGCTCTGCCGGGAATACGGTTCCGCCGGTTCTCTGACGCCGGAGCAGGCGCAGCTCTGCACGGCGCGCTTTCTCGAACAGCTGGACGCGCTCCGCGAAGCCGGAACGGTGCTGCCGCTGGATGAATCGATAAAGGACACGACGTATCAGACCGCGACCCTGACCGTTCTGGCCCTTCGCTATTACGGCATCCCGGCGCGCTACGCCGAGGGCTTTGTCCTCACGCAGGAGACTGCCGCGCGTGCGCAGGCCGGTTCTGCAATTACCCTGACTGCGGCGGACGCGCAGGGCTGGGCTGAGGTCTATCAGGACGGCGTCGGCTGGATGCCGCTGGCCCTCACGCCGGGCTACGGCGAGCTAACCGACATTCTTTCCCCGCACCAGTCCGAAGCCGCCAGCCAGACCGGCGACACGCACACGGACAACGGTTCTATCGCGCAGGCGGAGACGATAGAAAATGAGTCGGACGAAACAGAGGACACGCAGCAGGAGCAGCCGGAGGGCGGCGCACAGAGCGCGCCCACAGTCAAAATGCGGCTCTGGCTCTGGATCTTACTGATAGTCGGACTTCTGCTTTTCCTGCTGGCTGCCGCCGCGCTGCGCTATGCGCTCATCCGCCGCAGATGGCGTTACCGCTTCGAGCACACCGCGCCCGCGCAGTCCGTTGCCTGGGTGACGGGAGCGCTTGCGGCGCTCTGGCCCGCGATGGGCCTTGGCTACGACGGCGGCTCGGTCTTCGCGTTCGGCGAATCACTCCGGGAAACGGACGCCGAATACGCAGGCGCGGTTTGCGAGATTGCAGCGCTCAACGGCGAGGCCCGCTTCAGCAGCCACGCCATGACGCGCGAGCAGGCGAAGCGCGCCCGCCGGGTCTGGAAACAGACGATAGACCGCCTGCAAAAGACTGTACCGCTGCCGCGCCGCGCGTGGCTGAAATGGATTCGATGCCTGTACTGATAGGGGAGGACAGATATGAAACAAAAAAAGGTTCGGTTGCTCGGGCTGCTGCTTGCGGCCGTCATGCTGCTGGGCTGCCTGCCGGTGCAGGCACTGGCAGCGGAGGGCGGCTGGTTTTACCTCGCTGCCGACTGGAACGGCACGCTTCTGATCGCGCCGGAGCGCATCAGCTACACGGCAGATCAGACGCTTTACGAAGCGCTGAACGCCAGCGGCCACAGCTTTGGGCCGGACGAGAACAGCGTGACGCAGATCGATGGCAAAACAGGAAATTTTATCCGCAGTGATGAAACCGGGAGCCACGACCTGACGCGAAACGCCGCGCAGGCCGGGATCCGGTATCTCTGCTTCACAGACAGGCTGACGGCGCAGCCGTCGGATGCCATGCAGAGCCTGATCGCTGCTATGGCCGATTACTCGCTGGAGGAGCCGGATGTGCAGCTGGCCGCAAAGGTAGCGTATAACGCCGCCTGCGCCGGATACGTCACGGCGGACGATAATGCGGCGCTCAGCTTGTACACGGCGCTTCATAACGCGGTCGAGCAGTACAAGCAGACGCTGGACGGCCCAAAATATAACGTCACCTTCTCGGACCGGAACAGCGTCTGGCAGTCCGGCGATACGCTGTACGCCGAGAACCAGTATGGCCGCGTCTATCAGGACGAGAACGGCAGCGGAATGCTCTCGCTGCCCGCCGGAAGCTATACCTTTACCATGCAGGCGCAGTCCGGCGGCGTGACGGGCAGCGTCACAGTGCCGGAGCAGACCTCCGTGACTGCCGTGCTTGACAGGGCCGACTGGCTCAAAGCGGACGGCTTCAAGCTTTCGTCCGCGTCCAAAACGGAGTTTGACGGCAGCAAGCTTCCCGTGGAGAAGAAGACGGCGCGTGAATTGACCGCCGTTCTGGACGACAGCTTTACCGGAACGCTCTACGCGTTCTGGCCGTATGACACGAGTGTGTTTCCGGATGCAAGCAAGCTGAAGCTGACCGCAATCTATACCCCGGCGGGCGGCACGGAGCCGCAGCAGGCCGAACAGGCGCTGAAATCCAGAACCAGCGGCGTGGACGGCGTGCTTGCCGTCGGTATGCAGGGCAATACCGTCGTGTACCGCGCCGACACGCAGGACGCGCAGGGCATGACGCAGTATCAGGACTATACGCTCACCATCCGCCGTGCCCCGACGCTGAAGCAGCTGCGCGTGACGGAGGAATCCGGCGCGCCCGCCGCGCTGGAGTCGTTTGACGAGAGCACGCGGACATATACCTGGCAGGTGCTCAGCGAACAGGTCACGCTGGCCCTGACACCCACGGCAGAGGGCTATACGCTCTTTGCCGACGGTGAAGACGTCACGCAGACGGGCGGCTGCACGCTTTCCATCGATGAAACGGAGAAAAGCGTATCCATCGAGGTGCGGGCCGGAGGCGAAGCGACACAGTATACGTTGGTTCTGAAAAAAACAAACAGCTGTACCGTTCGCATTCCGGTCGAATCCGCAGATGTTGACCTGACGGTCTGCGATGCAAGCGGACAGATCTTCAAGGGTGTCTATGTCGCGGCTGCAAATCAGTACCGGTTCACGCTGGTTCCCGGTATGCAGTATACCTATACGGCGACAAAGGATACGTATTATCATACAACGGGCAGCTTTACGGCCAAGGACGGCCCGCTGTCAAAGGTCACTGTGCAGACCGGCGACTGGCTGACAGAGCTGGCTCTGAGCAAGGACAACCTGACGTCCAGCAAGGGCAATATTCCGCTCGACCAGACCTTTGACCCGGCCAGCCATGCCTATACGGCGGCTGTGGCCGATACGCCCGCTGCAGTCTATCTCTGCATCAACGGCGATATCCAGACGGGCAGCACTGCCTTCCTCGCGCAATACCGCACCATCACCAACACCGCGCAGGACGACCAGCTGCTTGAGACGCAGATCACCTCCGCCCAGCTCGGAACGCCTGTGTTCCTGCGGAACCTGCTTCTGAACCAGAACGGACGCGGCAATACGCTCACGATCCGCTGCCAGCGCACCGCCGGGAGCGTCACCTACTATCAGGAGTATATCGTCACGCTCCGGCGCACGCTCTCGCTGCGCGATCTTTCACTTGCCTGCGCCGGGCAGGCGCAGACGCTCACGTACGGCGGCGGCGCGGGCTATTCTGCTGCGGTGTGGGACTATACCGTCACCGTGCCCGCGGCTGCACAGACGCTTTCCGTCTGCGCAGAGGTCTATCCTGCGGATGCCGCCTGCTACCGCGATAACGGCAGCACCGGCTATCGCGTCTGGATGGACGGACAGGAGCTGACGCCCGGCGCGGCTGCCGATGTGCAGCTGAACGGCACGGCGGAGCCGGAGACTGTCACGCTGACGCTGACAAATGACTTTGCGGGCGAAGAAACGGCTTCGGAGTACCGGCTCCAGGTGCGCAAGGCGCAGCCGGTCCTCTTCACGCCGCAGCTGACGCCCACGGACGCGCTGATGTTTGTCTGCGATACGCTCTCCAAAACACGCGTCTGGCCGGATGCAGACGGCGCGTATGAGCTGTTTGACGGCTATACCTATCAGTACCTGCTGACCTGCCCCGGCTATGCGGGCCGGAGCGGGACCATCGAACCGTCGCACAACGCATCCGGTGCGCTCGTTCTGAAAATCGACGAGGACGTTGTTGTCGTTACGGGCGGCGCGGCCCGCGCCGCAATGACCCTCAGCGCTGCGCAGAAGAACGAAACGCTGCGGCAGCTTCCCGCCGAATGGGCCGATTTCCGCGGAACGAGCTATGACGCCAATGGCACGCCCGGCGGCACCGCAGGCAGCAACAACGCCGTCGTATCTATCCAGATGCCGGTGGATGCCGACGCGTCCACGCTTTACTGGTCGAATGCGATCGGCAGCGGCATAGACAGCGGCTCGACCGGCTGCCCGCTGCTGGTGGACGGCGTTCTGATCGTCTGCGCGGGGGATATGATCTGCCGTGTCGACCCGGTTTCCGGCGAGATCCTGACGAAGGCCAAAATGGATCGCGCGTCGAGTTTTTCCATCACGCCTCCGGCCTATGCCAATGGCATGGTGTTCGTCGGACTTTCCGACGGTACGATCCAGGCGTTCAACGCCGAAACGCTGCAATCGCTCTGGATCTACCATGACCCGCTCGAGGGCCAGCCGAACAGCCCGATCACCGTCTGCGGCGACTATCTCTACACCGGCTTCTGGCGCAGCGAGGAATCTCCCGCAAACTTTGTCTGCCTGTCCATCACGGACGAGGACCCGGCGCGCACGGATGAAGAAAAGACCGCCTGCTGGTATTGGACGACGCCAGGCGGCTATTACTGGGCAGGCGCGTATGCCTGCGAGGACTATGTTCTGGTCGGCACGGACGACGGCGCGGACGGAAGCAAGTCCATGACCGGGAGCCTTCTGATGCTCGACGCGAAGACCGGACGACTGCTCGACAAATGGGACGGCCTCTGCGGTGACGTGCGCAGCACGATCTGCTATGATAAAGCGACCGATGCCTTCTGTTTTACCACGAAGGGCGGCTGGTTCTGCAGCGTAAAAACCGGGAAAACGTCCGACGGCTGGCAGCTGCGGACAGGCAGCAAGTGGACGCTGAAGCTGGAAAACGGCACGAGCACCGCGCAGGCCATGAGCACCTCAACGCCGGTGGTGTACAATGGCCGTGCCTACATCGGCGTCAGAGGTACGGCGCAGTTCAGCGAGTACGGCGGCCACAGTCTTACAGTTGTGGATCTTGCGTCGCACACGATCGCCTACCGCGTCCAGACGCAGGGCTATCCGCAGACCTCCGGCATTCTCACGACGGCCTATGAAGAGACGACCGGCTATGTCTATGTCTATTTCGTCGACAATTATACGCCCGGCAAGCTCCGCGTCCTGCGGGACAAGGCAGGGCAGACGCGTGCAGACTATGTCACGGAGGAATCCGGCATGGATACGCCCTATGTCCTCTTTACGCCCAGCGGAAAGGACGCGCAGTATGCAATCTGCTCGCCGGTCGTGGATTCCTATGGCGTGATGTATTTCAAGAACGACAGCGCGAAGCTCATGGCCTTCGGGCCGTCGGTCACGCTGGAAATTACCCGTCAGCCGGATAAAACGCAGTATCGGGCCGGTGAGGTCTTCGACCCTGCCGGTATGCAGGTCGATCTCGTCTATGCGAACGGCCTGCGGCGGGACGTGACAAAGTATGTCCAGTGGTCGGAGGACCTGCTTACGGAGGAGGATGCGGCAATCGACATCCGCTTCCCCTATGTCCGGTACCACGATCAGGACAGCGAGGAGTCCGGCCGTCTCACAAACGTCAAAACGCAGACGCCGACCGCGTCCGTCAGGCTGACGGTCGAACCCGGAACGGTGGAAAACGGCCGGATCGGCATGCTGACCTGGGCCTATGATATCAAAACCGGCTCTCTTACGATCAGCGGCGAATTTGAAAATGGCCAGAAGCTGGCCGTGGCCTATTATGATCAGAATGGACGCATGGTGCAGGTAAAGCTGCTGACGCAGGCACAGACGCTTGCGGCAGTTGAAAGCGGCGCGCGGATCCGCCTGTTCCTGCTGGATCAGGATAACCAGCCGGTCTGCCGGGCCATGACGGTAAAGAGGTAACAGCATGAAAAGAATACGAGCGGTTGCGCTGCTTCTGGCGCTGTGCCTGCTCCTGTCCGCCTGTGGCGGCACGCAGACGCCGCTGGAACGGACGGCAAAGTACCTGAAATCAGCGGTGCCGGAGCCGGGTTTCGGTTCGCTGGACGGCGACTGGATCGTGTTTGGTCTGGCGCGTGCCGGGGCAGATCTGTCGGACGGATATTTTGACCGGTATTATACGGCGGTCGAAGCCGCCATGCAGGCGGCGGCGCAGCAGTTCGTGGGCACCCACGATTTTCTGGCCCTGTGCGCGGCGGGCAGTTCTGCTGCCGCCCACGGGGACACCGTGCGCACCATCACGGACTGCCACGTCACCCGGCGCGGGGACGAGGTGGACATTGAGGTGACCGCCGACGGCTACCTGTACAACATGGTGCGTATTCTGGCGGGTACTTTGTGCGAGGTGGGCGCGGGGCGGCTGCGCGCTGCGGACATCCCCGCCATTCTGGCAAGCCGGGACCGCAGCCGGGCAGGCCCCACTCTGCCCGCAAAGGGCTTGTTTTTAAAGTGTGTGGATTACCCGGAAAGGAAGGAAGAGCAGCAATGAAAAAGCTTCATCGCGGCGGCGGCAATCCGGACGGAGAGCCGCTTTCCGCCGGGCGTGTGGAATATCTGGAGGCAGCGCGCCAGCGAGTGCGCCGCCGCCGTCTGCGCCGCACCGCCATCATTCTGGCGGCGCTGATACTGGTCACTCTGTTTGCCACCGGCGCGGTGGGGGCATCCATCGCCCGGGTAAAGGATCTGGTGGATACGGTGCACATCGCCCTGTCCCCGGCGGTGGGCTGGCCGCAGCAGACCGGTCTTGACAATCTGACGGCCGTGCAGCCCATGTCCGGCAGCTTTGTGGCCATGGACGAGGATGCCTGTGCGGTGTACAGCTTAGGCGGCACCCGCCTTGCAAGCATCCAGAGCGGCTACGCCCGCCCGGCACTGGCTGCGGGCAAGACCCGCTTTGTGCTGTACAACCGCTCCGGCAACGAGCTGCGGGTGGAAAGCCGCACCCAGAACCTGTACAGCAAAACGCTGGAAAACAGCATCTATCTGTGCGCCATGTCGGACACCGGCACGCTGGCAGTGGCTACCGATTCGGCCGACAGCACCGCCCGGCTGACCGTGTACACCTCCACCATGAGCGAACAGCTGCACTGGGATATGACCGGCGCGCAGGGCACCCCGGTGCGGATGGCCTTTGCCGCCGACAGCCGCCGTCTGGCGGTGGCGGCGGTCACCTCCAGTGCCGGACAGCTGCAGGCAAACCTCTTTGTGCTCAACCTTGCACAGGGCGACCCGGTGCAGCTGAGCAGCGGGGACAGCGTGCCCCAGTGGCTGGGCTGGCTGAACAACGACACCGTGCTGGCTGTGTACGAGAACTGCGCCGTGGTGTACGGCGCGGACGGCGGCGAGCGGGGGCGCTTTGACCTTGGCGGCGGCAGCCTTGTCAGCGTTTCGCAGGATGGCGCAAACGCAGCCCTGCTGCTGGAAAACGGGCAGGTGTGCACCGCCGTGCTGCTGGATAAAGATCTGAACGTGCAGTACAGCGGCAACGTGCCTGCGGCAAACCAGATCCTGCGCCGGGGTCAAAATTTTTATCTACTTACCGACAGCGGCGTGGAATGCTTTGCCGCAGACGGGGTGTACCAGTGGGGACAGGAACTTTCCGTCCGTCCGCAGGCACTCATCGCGGGCAAGCAGCTGCTGGTGCTGTGCGGCAACACGGTGCAGCAGATCGCTCCGCCGGAGCAAACGGCTTCCAGCGCCCGGTGAACGAGGGGAAAACCAGTATTTTTGCGGGGAAAGTGATCTTTATAACAGGGAAAACAAGGTATGTTCAAGAATCCGTCATTTCTTTTTGATATCCTATGTACGGTAGTCTGGCTGGTGCTGATGGCACGCTACGCCCGCAAGGGCTTTCTGGCGTCCATCGTGCAGCTGTCCGGCAACCTTATCAGCCTGCTGGGCGCACGGCAGCTCTCTGCCGCCTGTGCAGGCTGGGTGTTCGAAAATCTGCTGGCCGGGGGCTTCCGCACCCAGATCGCCGCCCACCTTTCGGAGGACGGCGTGGTGAACCTTTCCGGCATTGCACAGCAGTACGCGGGCTTTCTGCCCGAAAGCTTCCGCGCCTCCATCGTGGCAGCCTGCGAGCGCAGCATCAACGCTGTGCTGGCAGATAACGCCGTGGTGCTTGCCGATACCATCGTGGAAAAAGTATTGCAGCCGCTGCTCACCCCGGTGATCATGCTGGTGCTGTTCTTTGTGTTCTACGCGGTGCTGCGGCTGCTGGTCAGTATGCTGGTCACCGTGCTGGGGCTGGTGAATAAGCTCCCGGTCATCGGCACGGTCAACCGTGGTCTGGGCTGGCTGACCGGCGGCATGACCGCTCTGCTGGACTTATACCTCGTGCTGTGCGTGGTGTGGGGGCTTGTGGTCATCACCGGCGGCAACTTAAATGTGCTCAACGACACTGTAATGCACAGCAGTCTTTACTATAAAGCGTTTAATGTGTTCAACCCCTTTTTGTAACAGGGGCGACAAGGAGGAACTATGGTCTGTATTCGATGCCAGAAGCGTCCGGCGATCATCTTTATCCAGCGGATGGAGAATGGTCAGATGAAGCAGGAGGGGTACTGTCTGCACTGTGCCCGGGAACTGCACATCAAGCCCGTGGACGATCTGATGAAACAATTCGGGATGTCGGAGCAGGATCTGGATAACATGGAAAACCGCATGGAGAGCATGATGGAGGAGCTGGGCGACTCCAACCCCCTTTCCATGCTGATGAATATGTCCGGCGCCGGCGAGGATGCCGATGCGGAGAACATGGACGAGGATCTTGTACCCGGCAGCAATGCCACCTTCCCGCTGGGCTTTACCGGCACGGAGAAGCAGGACGGCGAAAAAAAGGCCGACCGCAAAAACGGCAAAAAGCCGCCCAAGCGCAAGTTTCTGGATACCTACTGCGAAAACCTGACCCGCAAGGCGCGGGAGGGCAAGCTGGATGATATCATCGGGCGCGACCGCGAGATCTACCGCACCATCCAGATTTTGAGCCGCCGCCAGAAGAATAACCCCTGCCTTATCGGTGAAGCCGGTGTGGGCAAGACCGCCATTGCCGAGGGCATTGCCGAGCGCATTGCCAAGGGTCAGGTGCCCATCGGTCTGCGGGATAAGGAAATTTTTCTGCTGGACCTCACCAGCCTTGTGGCAGGCACCCAGTTCCGCGGCCAGTTCGAGCAGCGGGTCAAGGGTCTGCTGAGCGAGGTAAAGGCTGCGGGCAACGTCATCCTGTTCATTGACGAGATCCACACCATCACCTCTGCCGGTGAGAGCGAGGGCGCCATGAACGCGGGCAACATCTTAAAGCCCGCCCTCTCCCGCGGCGAAATTCAGGTCATCGGTGCCACCACCTTTACCGAGTACCGCAAGTACATTGAAAAAGATCAGGCGTTGGAACGCCGTTTCCAGCCCGTGCGGGTGGAAGAGCCCAGCGTAGCCGACACCCTTGCCGTGATGAACGGCATCAAGCGCTACTACGAGCAGTACCATCATGTGCAGGTGCCCGCCGAGGTGCTTTCGGCGGTGGTCACCCTGAGCGAGCGTTACATCACCGACCGCTTTTTGCCGGACAAGGCCATCGACCTGCTGGACGAAGCCTGCGCCTGCTGCAATCTGGCGCACCCGGTCATCTCCGAGTATCTGGGGATGCAGAAGGAGCTGGACGCCCTGAAGCAGGAAGAAGCCGAGATGGAAAGCGCGGATGTGAACGAAGCCATCGACTACGAGCGGGTAGCCGAGCGCAAGACCCGCATCGCCAAGCTGGAATCCGAGCTGCCTGCAAAGCAGGCCGCCGCCAGTGAAATTCAGGTGACCATGGATGATGTGGCCAAGGTCATTGAGCTGTGGACGGGCATCCCGGCGGTGAAAATTCGCGAGACCGAGTTCGTCAAGCTGGCAGGGCTGGAAGCTGCTTTGAAGCAGAAGGTCATCGGTCAGGACGAAGCCGTGCATCTGGTGGCACAGGCCATCAAGCGCAGCCGCGCCGACCTTTCCGGCCGCCGCCGTCCGGCCAGCTTCATCTTTGTGGGCCCCACCGGCGTGGGCAAGACCGAGCTGGTCAAGCAGCTGGCAGAGCAGTTGTTCGACGGCCCCGACCCGCTCATCCGTCTGGACATGAGCGAGTACATGGAAAAATACGCGGTGTCCCGCATGATCGGTTCGCCTCCGGGCTATGTGGGCTACGAGGAGGCCGGTCAGCTCACCGAGAAGGTGCGCCGCCGCCCGTACAGCGTGGTGCTGTTTGACGAGATCGAAAAGGCACACCCGGATGTGATGAACATCCTGCTGCAGATTCTGGACGAGGGCAAGATCAACGATGCGCAGGGACGCACGGTGGATTTCTCCAACACGGTCATCTGCATGACCTCCAACGCCGGCAGCAGCGACCAGAGCGCGGGCAGCCTTGGCTTTAACAAGAGCGACGCCCAGCGCAGCGAGGAAAAGACCCGCAAGGCGCTGGCGCAGTTCCTGCGCCCGGAGTTCCTTGGCCGCGTGGATGAGGTCATCGCCTTCAAGCCCCTGACCGAGGAGACCCTGCAGGGCATCGCCGCCCTGATGCTGGACGAGTACAAGCCCGGCATGGAAGCCAAGGGCATCGCATACAGCTACACCCCGGCAGCGCTCAAGGCACTGGTGCAAAAGAGTCAGGGCGGGCGCTTCGGCGCACGCGATTTGCGCCGCACCATCCGCAAGGCGGTGGAGGATCCTGCCGCCGAGCGCCTGATCGACGGCACGCTGGCATCCGGCAGCACCCTTGTGGTGGATGCCGATGAAAACGGCGAAGTCGTGCTGAAATAATCATAACCGCAAAGCACCCCGGCTGGAAACAGCCGGGGTGCTTTTTGTCTGCTCATAAAAACTTTTTGTAATATATACTTGACATTTAGAATGGTAAATGCTACTATATGTCCAGAGGATAAAACAAATGCCGACCCGGCAGGAAAGGAGCGTATCAATGCCGAAGAACCTGAAATTAAAGGCCGCCCGTGCGGAAAAGGATATGACGCAAGGCGCGCTTGCCGAAGCGGCAGGCGTTTCGCGCCAGACTATCAACGCCATTGAAAAAGGAGAGTACAACCCCACCATCAACCTTTGCCGCAGTATCTGTAAAATTCTGGATAAGACACTGGATGAACTGTTCTGGGAGGAATGAGTTATGAAATTTTCACTATACAGCAAGAAAAACCAGTTGGACGAGATGCAGGAGCAGACCATGCGCAAAATTGAAAGCCATGGCTTCTGGCTGCTGTGGGGCAGCCTTCTGGCGGCGTGGATCGTGCAGATGATGTTCGGGGCTGCGGACAAGGCTGCCGGAGAGTGGGTCGTATTCATGATCGGCTGTATCTATATGGTTGTCGCGTGTCTGCGCAATGGTCTGTGGGATCGCCACCTTTCGGATACGGCCCCGGCCAATGCCGTGTATTCTCTGGTGGCTGCGGTGGCGGTTACGCTGATCTGCGGGTTTTCCCGTGGATACTGGGTCGGTGCTGTTTTTGCCGGTGTTTTTACCGGCATCCTGTGCTTTGCATTGCTGCAGCTGTGCGCCGCATTGACACGCAAACGGCGCGAGCATCTGGATGACCCGAAGGACGGAGAATAATATTATAAAAAGGGGCTGCTGCACAGCATTTGATGCAGCAGCCCCTTTTTGCATGGGTGCATGATATTATCCCGCATTGACAAATCTGCGCAGAATAAGTACAATAAAACATAGCTATCCGCAAATTTTTTGCATGAGAATAAAGGAGCGTTTTTCTATGCCGAGCAATAAAGTCCGCACCCGTTTTGCACCCTCGCCCACGGGTTATATGCACGTTGGCAACCTGCGTACTGCCCTGTACACCTACCTGATGGCCAAGCACGAGGATGGCACCTTCATCCTGCGCATCGAGGATACCGATCAGGGCCGCTATGTGGAGGGCGCTGTGGATGTCATCTACAACACCCTGCGGGAGACCGGCCTTCTGTGGGACGAGGGTCCGGATATCGGCGGCCCTGTGGGCCCCTATGTGCAGAGCGAGCGCATGGGCATGTTCAAGCAGTATGCCGAGCAGCTGGTGGCAGAGGGCAAAGCCTATTACTGCTTCTGCACCGAAGAGCGCTTGGAGGCTCTGCACGCCGAGCAGCGCGCTGCCGGTGAGATGACCCACTACGACGGCTGCTGCCGCGAACTGCCCAAGGAGGAAGTGGAAAAGCGCCTTGCCGCAGGCGAGCCTTACGTCATCCGCCAGAAGATCCCCCGCGAGGGCGTGACCGGCTTTGACGATGTGGTGTACGGCCACATCGAGGTGAACAACAGCGAGATGGACGACCAGATCCTCATTAAGACCGACGGGATGCCCACCTACAACTTTGCTAACGTGGTGGACGACCACCTGATGGGCATTACCCACGTCATCCGCGGCAGCGAGTATCTGTCCTCCACCCCCAAGTATAACCTGCTGTATCAGGCCTTTGGCTGGGACATCCCCACCTATATCCACTGCCCGCCGGTGATGAAGGACGCCCAGAACAAGCTGTCCAAGCGCAACGGCGATGCAAGCTATCAGGATCTGGTGGCAAAGGGCTACCTGACCGAGGCAGTGCTGAACTATATCTGCCTGCTGGGCTGGAGCCCCAAGGGTGACCAGGAGATCTTCTCGCTGGAGGAGCTGGTAAAGATCTTTGATATCTCCGGCATCACCAAGAGCCCGGCGATCTTTGACATGCAGAAGCTGCGCTACATCAACGGCGAGTATATCCGCAAGCTTTCCCCTGAGGAATTCTACGAGAAGGCGCTGCCCTGGATCCGCAAGACGGTGAAGAGTGAGACCGCCGACCTGCGGGAGCTGTGCACCGTGCTGCAGACCCGCTGCGAGGCGCTGAGTGACATCCCGGAGCAGGTGGACTTCATTGACGCGCTGCCGGACTATGACATTGAGCTGTATACCAGCAAAAAGATGAAGACCACCCCCGAGACCGCC
>OHSG01000651.1_pt1 | contig 16023 bp, 9 predicted proteins | sample 1578601 | NCBI WGS metagenome assembly OHSG01 (sample SAMEA3879534, study PRJEB24766) | human gut metagenome | biome: human-associated habitat; feature: feces | place: USA | collected 1985/1987
CACCTTCAGTCGCATGGTTGCGGGTAATGAAATTCTCCTCTTTTATTTCCGCACGTATAATCAGTTCGGATTTCACACGGTTGGCACGGATCTTTGCCGTGGCAAGGTTCTCGGTTTCACTGCCTAATGAGTTGCAGTAGCCATCGACATAAAGCGGCAGCTTGCCGTCAAGAATTGTGGTTTTGTTGTTTTCGATACATTCCAACAGGCGGGCAAGTTCCGTGTCATTGCCATTCCAAGGCACGTAGAACATGTCCTTCTGCGGAACAAAGCGGAAGGTGTAGGTCGTGTCTGCTTTCTGCTGCGCAATGACAGGAAAAGTTACCGTCATCAGCCACAGAAACAGGGTAAGAAAAGTGATTTTTCTGCTCATATAAACTTGAATTTATTATCTTTGTCTTCTCCAAAGGTAATAAATGCCATTCAGCGCCCAAAATATTACAAAAACTTTTTCTGTTGAAATACAGCGTTTTATAAAAATTGTCGTTTGAGCACTTTTCAAATTGTCGTTTGAGCACTTTTTTTGTCGAATTAGCACTTTTTTGTCGCTTGAGCACTTTTTGAAAATGAGCTTCTGAGACCTTTTTCATCGGCTTTTTACCACACAAATTATTCCAGATTTGCTTTTTTCCACTTGCCAGGCGTACATCCTTCCTTCTCTGTAAATGATTTGATAAAGTTACTGCGGGAAAGAAAACCGGAAGACTCAGCCAGCTTCTGTATATTGATTTCCGGATGCTCCTTCAGTATGTTTTTCGCATACTCCAACCGGAGACCGGTTATCCATTCGCGGAATGTCATTTTATACGTAGTCTTGATATAAGCGGAAAGATAGGTACGGTTCGTATGAAGTATTTCGGACAGTTCTTTTATGGTAAGTCCCTGCTGGACATAGCCGTCTGTCTTTATCCAGTTGGCCACTTTCTCTATAATTTCTGTATAGGACACTGGAACTTCTTTCTCAGAAACTATTTCAGGTTCTGTTTCCGTATCTGTCAGAAGTTCTTCTTCAGACTGTATATCTTGCTCAAAAGCATTTTCCACCTGTTCATAGAACAGCAGGTAGTTCTGATAGCTGTAGAAAAGATAGCTGTAGAACGGTATTGACGACAAAATCCAGATAAAAACATATTCGTCTGGCAGAAATGTCAGCAATCCGCATCCGACACCGAAGATAACAGCCCAATAAGTGAATATGGAAAGCCATTCGATATATGTACCTATATCATCCGCCTGAGTTTCATTGAAAATCCGAATGGCTCTACGGTATGCAATTATGACTCTGCGAGCTAAAACGACTCCAAAAACGACTAACCATACAGCTAAAGCAAATAAAGAGAATTTTTGCATGATTCCGCTTGGCAACAGGAACAACACAACTCCGGAAAGAGTTGAAAATATAATCCATAAAATGATATGTGTCCACACACGCCGTTTGGTAATGTAAAAACGATCAAGCAACATTATCAATGCCGAACTGAACAGAGAATAGCACAGGAAGTATGTGGACATGTTCATCAATATGGCAGAATCCGCATTTTTGAATCGGATACCAAAGAAGAAATGTACCGAATAATTTGCCGAAAGCAGCAGCATAGCTATACCCATAATCTGTCGGGAGCGGAGATAATTCTTGAAAATTTTCTTTTCAGGAGTCTTTGCAAACAAAAAATAAAAGCCGAAGAATAACATCAACGGCAGTGCGGTATAAAGTGAAAAACTGTATATAGATGGTTCCATTGTTATGCTTATTTGATTTTGATACAAAGTTACGTCTTTTTCTTCACAAATAGACACATAATCTATGATTTAACGTTATAGATTCGGTCATATTAGATTGAAAAATTATTAGAATTAAAGCCAGTGGTGAAAAATTCAACCACTGGCTTTTTCTGTCAAGACTTCGATATTAAAGTTTTACACCTTTGGATTCCGATAAACCGGGTCTCCCTATAATTAAATGACTGCGTACAAAGTCCACGTGCGGGCTTTCCGGCTGTTGTTCCGTCTGTTTTTTCTCGTTGCCTTGCCGGTTCTCTTCCGTGTTTTCCTGAGCCGGAGCCAGCTCAAGCTGTATCTTGCGGTCCAGTGCGGCGAGTTCGGACTTCAGCTGTTTCAGCTCGTCCTCCTTCTTCCATGTCTTTCCAGCTATCTCCTGCAACTGCGGGATTTCCCGCTCCAGCACCTCGTTCTTCTTCCTGTACTGGTCGATGATACCCGGTATCCTCTCCAGTGCGTTCAGAAAATTCATGGCGGCGGCATGTGTGTCTGCCATCGCCAGATGCCCGTTGTTGTAGCTGTACCTGTAGTTGCCCGCCACCACAAAGCGGTTGTCGCAAAACTCCAGCCCGTCTTTGAGTGTCCTTTCGCTGACCACCTCGATGGGGAAGCCGTACAGTTCGCCCACGCGCTTGTATTGTCCGCCCGTCGTGGCATTCCTGGCTATCTCCTGCAGGCGCTTGCCGATTGTCTTCTCGTCGGTGGAATCCAGCCCGTCAATCCTGAGCAGGTTCAGCCGGTTGCCTTCCTGGTCTGTCCGGGCGGCAGCCGTGAACTTCTCCCAGTCCTCCGTCATGGCGGCTATGGTGGCCTGGTTGTTCCTCAGTTCTCCGCTTTTGCCCTCCAGTTTCAGTTCGGATTCGCGCCTGCCCTTGCTGAAGGACTTGCGTTCACCCTCCAGCGAGGCAATCTTCTTCTCCAGCTTCGCCTTGTCCAGCAGGTCGGTGTTCCCCGACAGTATCGCCATGTATTCCGAAAAATTCATGCCCGACTTCTCGTCCATCGCTCCCTCGTCTATGGTTCTCGCGCCCATTGCGCCGCTCTTCAGCTGACTGATGAACGTCTGCTTGCAGTGCAGCAGGTTGAACTTGTACGAGTCCAGCGATTTTTCCACCGCATAGATGATGACATCCACCCGGTTTCCGGCGTACAGCTTCGCTATCTCGTTGCCCTTTCTCACCGCCCGTCCGTCACGCTGGGCGAGGTCGGACGGACGCCACGGCGTGTCCAGGTGGTGGATGGCCACCGCCCTGCGCTGGGCGTTCACGCCCGTGCCGAGCATCGAGGTCGAGCCGAACAGCACGCGCACATATCCCTTGTTCATCGCTTCGATCACCGCTTTCCTTGACTTCTCGCTCTTGCATTCCTGTATAAAGCGTATCTCGTGTGCCGGTATGCCGTGGTCTTCCACCAGCTTGCGCTTTATCTCGGTATATACGCTCCATTGTCCTGACTGGTACGTCCCCAGGTCCGAGAACACGAACTGCGTTCCTTTCTGTGCATCTTATCTGAGGTAGTATTCCGCTATCATCCTTGCGCAGTGGCTCGCCTTGTTGTCCGGGTGGTCTTCATACGCCGGGTCTATCATGCGCATGTCCAGTGCCATCTTCCTTGCGTAGTCCGTGGCGATGAGCATCTTCGCCTTTTCCTCCGTTTCCGACAGTTTTCCGCGTCCCAGCAGTGTGGCGTCGCCCGTCTTGGCAAATTCCATCAGCCGTTTGATGAAATGTTCCTGGTCGGGCGTGGGAGGTATGTTGTGCAGTATCTCGTTCTTGTGCGGACGGTCCACGCCCACATCCTCTGCCGTGCGGTAGTCCGTTATTTCGTTGTAAAACGCCGCCAGCTCCGGTACCTTGATGAAGTAGCGGAAGCGCTCCTTCTGCACGATGTTGTTCGTCACATTGAACTCGAAATCCGTCGTCTTCTTGGCGAAGATTGCCGCCCATGCGTCAAAGCATCGGATGTCCTGCCTTTCCAGCTCCTTCGGGCGCAGGTATTTGAAAAGCAGGTACAGCTCCGTCAGCGAGTTGCTGATGGTCGTGCCCGACAGAAACGTCGCTCCCAGATCCTTTCCCGTCCGCTCCTGGATAGTGCGGATGGCAAATAGCAGGTTCAGTGCCTTCTGGCTGCCTTCCGAGTTCCCCAGACCCGCCACACGGTCATGCCTTGTGTTGAATGTCAGGTTCTTGAACTGGTGCGACTCGTCCACGAAGATATGGTCGATACCCATCTGCCTGAAGTCCACCACATCGTCCGTCCTCGACTTTATCGCGTGTTCTACCTTCTCCAGCTTGGCTGTCAGGTTGAACTTGCGTTTCTCCAGTCCCTTCAGCATCGCCCGCGACACGTCCTTGCCCTGCGAGCGCAGCACTTCCAGATTTTCCTCCACCGTATCCAGCTCCGCCTGCAATATCCGCTGCTGCAGCTCCGGCGACTGCGGTATTTTCCCGAACTGGTCGTGGCTCATGATGATGCAGTCCCAGTCGTTGTTCCGTATGTCGTTGAAGAAGCGTACCCTGCCGGATGCGGCAAAATCCTTTTCCGAGGCATACAGCACTCTTGCGTTGGGGTATGCCGTGCGGTAGCATTCGGCTATCTCCCTTACATTCGCCTTCAGCCCGATAATCATCGGCTTGTGTACCAGTCCCAGACGCTTCATCTCGTGCGCTGCCACGCACATGATCAGCGTCTTGCCGGTTCCCACCTCGTGGTCGGCTATTCCTCCGCCGTTCTGTTTCAGCATCCAGATGCAGTCCTTCTGGCTGGGGTACAGGTCTGTGATTCCCAATCCTTTCAGATTCAGTTCCGGAAATTTCTGGTGCGAGCCGTCATATTTCGGTCGTACGAAACAGTTGAACTTGTTGTTGTACATGTCCGTCAGCCGTTTCTTGAACTCCGGCGACTGCTCTTCCAGCCATTCCGTAAATCCGTTTCTGATTTCGTCAATCTTCGCGTTCGCCAGCTGTATGCCCTCGCTGTCCCGCACCTTTATGTCGTTCCCGTTCTCGTCCTCGCCGACCTTCTTCATCATGTCGGGGCAGGTGTTGTGCAGGGCGTGTTTCAAGAGGTGCATACCGTCATAGTTCCGGTAATACCCCTTCACCAGAAACTCGTCGGTGATTTTCATCGTCCTGTGGCCGCACGCCACCGAATACTCGTCAAGGCTCTCCGAGTAGCTTATCCGCACGTCCGTGTCAAACAGACGGCTCATGTAGGCGGCATACACGCCCGTGGGTATCCATCGTTCCCCGAAGTTGAAGTCCAGTTCCTCAAACGGGATCTGTTCCGGCATGGCTTCTTTCAGCGCTTCCAGCGACTCCCTTGCCTGCGGCAGCATCCCGTGCTCCGCGTGACCGCTTATCCATTCCTCCACATCGGCGGCCTTCTGTACCACGTTCCCGGCTATGAAGCGGTCGGCTATCTCGTAGCCCTCTGCCAGCGGGTTGTAGAACACCCGTCCTTTCAGTGCCTCCAGCATGTCCGCCTGCGGCATGTCGCAGATGGATTCCATGTAGGGCAGGTTTACTCCGCCATACAGGTTCAGCGAGGCGGACAGGGCTTCCTCCGGCGATTCCGCGGCGACTGCCGTTTCCTGCGAAAAGGAAACGGGGCGGTCGAATATGTCCGCCTTCACCATCGTGCCGCCCTCGCTGCGTTCCAGTGCCAGCATGTTGCGCCCCGAAGCGTCCATCATCAGCAGCTTCACGTTCTGCTTGGCGTTCAGGCAGCCGTAACGCATCATGAACTCGTCATAGTAGGTGTTCAGGTGGCGGCGCAGCATTTCGTTCTCCTCGTGCTTCTCCGCTTCGTAGGCATAGAGCCGCTCGTAGGTGTTGCGCAGGTCTATGTATAGCTGTGCCTTCTGTGCCTGCATCCCGTCCATGTCCAGCGGCTGGAATGTGGCGCCGTAGCGGGTGACATCCTTCAGCACGCCCACCTGGAACCGTACGCCTGCCGTGTGTTCCCATGCCAGCGAGCCGTCCTTCAGGTGCGGCTCCAGTATGCCCTTGAACGGGCGCGGCATCATTTCCTCCTCCCGCTTGCGCTGCCGCTCTTCCGGTGTCAGTGCGGCTTCCTCACGGCGCATGGTTTCTTCCACCTCCGCAATCCGGCGCTTTCTTTCCGCCTCGAATCCGTTTTCCACCGGATAGACTACCGTAGCAGTCGTATCCTGCGTTTCCGCCGTTTTCCCCGCCTCGGCTTTTTCTCTTTTCGCCTCCGTTGTTCCGGCCGCTTGTCTGGCGGTGTTGGCTTCCATCTTTGTCTTTCCCAGCCGGCGCAGCTCCGCACGTCGTTCCGGCGTGAGGTCCATCATCATTTCATAGAATCCGTTGATGGGCGGGTTCGTTTCCCAGTCCAGACTGCGGTACACTTCATCTTCCGGGTCATAGGATTCTTCCGTTGCGGTGCCGGGCTCCGTCTTTTCCGTTGTCGGGACAGCCGCCTCTGTTTCGGCAGCCGTCGGCGCATCCGTTCCGCCGCGTATGATTTCGTCCATTTCGCGTGCCTCTTCCGGGGTGATGCCGGCAACCGCCTCTGCATTTCCCTTGTCCGTTGTCCTTTCCGTATTCTCCACTGGCAGGGAGAACAGTGTCGGCTGCACGGGTTTCTTCCCTTTGTACTTTCCGCCTTTCTTCCTGTCCGGTTTCAGGCCCTGTTCAGCCATCCGTCTTTCCTCCTGCGTATAGCCGAACAGGTCATACAGGTCCATTACCGTTCCTCCCGTCTGTCTGCTTTGCGCTTCCTGCGACATGCCGGTCATGGCTTGCGCTTTCGGCTGCACACTGTTTTCTTCCCGTTTTGTCCCGTCCGCGATACCAGCAACAGAGGTGGAGTTTTCTCTTTTCGCCTCCTCCAGCTCACCCGCAGCCGAAGCGGAGTTTTCTCTTTTCACCTCAATACCCTCAGTCTGTACGGCAATGTTCTGCCGCACATCCTCTCTTTCATGCCCCATGCCGTTGTAGCGTTCCATGTCCAGCCGTGCCGACAGGTCTTCCGACAGCATCCTGTACAGGTCAATGGCAATGCCCTCCACACCTCCGCTGTGCGTATATACCATCGCCGGTTTTCCGTACGGGTCGGTGCCCCTCTTCGCATCGGTATGTATGATACGCTCCGTGTGGTAGGCGAAATAGGCGTTGTCCGTCAGTCCGCCGTTATGTTCCGTCTGTATGATGGTCAGAACCCGTTCCTCCTGTGTCAGTCCCTTCTTTTGCAGGTCTTTTTGCAGGATGATCAGGTCGCTGCCGGCTTCCGTGCCTGCATTGTCGGTAAACAGGTTGTTGGGCAGTCGTATTGCCGATACCAGATTCGCCTTGCTGAACATCTCGTTCCTGACGGAAACCCTCGAACTGTTCAGTACCCCCTGCGAGGTGACGAACGCCACGATGCCGCCGTCACGCACCGCATCCAGACCTTTCAGAAAGAAATAGTCATGGATGGCTTTCTGTGCCGAACGTCTGCCGAAGGATGCGCTGCGGCTGAACTCCGCATCAAACACTCCAAAATCCCCGAAAGGGATATTGGAGATGGCAAGGTCAAAATGGTTCAGAAACGGCTTTTCTATTTTCTCGAAACCCTCCGTGCGTATCTTCTGCTGCGGGTACAGGCAGCCCAGCAGCTTGCCCGTCAGCAGGTCTTTCTCAAATGCCATCACCTCCGCCTGCGGATTGTTCGACAATACCGGGCTGATGAATGCGCCCATACCCGCCGACGGCTCCAGCACCAGCCTTGGGCGTACCTTGCGGTCGTGCAGCACGTCCGCTATGGTGTCCGCAATGGCCTGCGGCGTATAGAATGCCGTCAGCACCGATGCCTTCAGCGAGTCCACATACCGCCTGTACTCCGCTTCGTCCCGGCTGTTCTCCCGTATCAGACGGTGCAGCTCCACCGTCGGGGCAAACAGTTCGAGGTCTGATTTCGCCCAGTGTACGGCATCCGTCAGTTCCCTGGCGGGATTCAGTATGCACTTCAGTCCCCCGAAGCCGCAGTACCTCTCCAGCAGCGCCCGTTCCCGTGCGGTGGGCGTGCGCCGTTCCTTCTCCAGTGTGAATGCCGTCCGTATCGCCTCGATGTTTTCCCTGAGCCTCTGCTTCTTGTTAAACGCCATAAGCCTCCAGATAAAGCATTATCGCACCCGTCAGCTCCGTATAGAGCAGGTCGTGTTCGGGCGACAGGGCGAATGTGTCGTCCGTTGTGGGATAGCCGGCAAACAGGTTTTTCAGGTGCGGGAATATCTCCCGGCAGAACGCCTCGCGTTCCTGTTCCTGCACCTCTTCGGAAAACTCGTTTTCCACCACCTCAAGCAGCAGTGCGTAGGGGGAGAAGTGCAACCCTTCGAGCAGGACGCGCATGGCTTCCTCCTGTGCGGCTTCCACCGTACTTCCCGCCGTCCTTTCCTTCTCGAATGTTTCCGAGGCGGCTTCCTCCCTTCCTGCAATGAATGGGGTGTCTGATACTTTGTCCGGATGATATTTTCTCAGATAGTCCAGCAGATACAGCCCGTAGTAGGACAGCTCCGCCGGAGCGGTTTTCTTGTTCTGTTTCATTTTATGATGGATTTAGTGGATAAATGATTATGGAAATGAAAAGGAAAAAGGCACCCGGTATCCCTCCGGGTGCCACCACTAAATCCATGTAAATAAAAAGTACAACCAGGTTGAAACAGATTATGACATGAATCAGTGGCAAAATTACTCATTATTTTCTTCTTCCTTTCGTTTTCGTACCTTTTCTTTCGCCTTTGCTCTCCGCAAACACCAGCTTCGTATTGAACTCCGCATCAAAAGTCACCGCAGCGCTGAAGGGCTTGCCCTGCTTGCTTTTGAACCCGCCGAGCATCGCCGTCTTTCCTTCCGTCAGCAGACCGGTCATTTCCTCGTCGGTGAGTGTCTTGCCCGCTATCTGGCGGAACACGGGTAGCAGGCAGTCCGGATTGTCGCAGCGCACAACCTTGCCGTAGAACTGCATCGTGCCCGTGCCGCATTTGGGGCAGGTACAGCCCGATGCCTTGTGCCCGAAAATACGGTCACACGCAAGCAGGTCCGTGGTAATCTTGCGGGTATAGCTTTCTATGTCCCTCATAAAAGCCTCATGCGGTGTCTTTCCCTGTTCTATCTTTGCCAGTTCCGCTTCCCAGCGTCCGGTCATCTCCACATTGGCGATGTCCATTTCCTTGACAATGGAATACAGGGCAAGCCCTTTCTCCGTCGGCACCAGCGATTTCTTCACACGCACCATGTATTCCCTTCTGAGCAGCGTTTCGATGATTGCGGCACGTGTGGCAGGTGTGCCGATACCGCAGTCCTTCAGGGCCTGGCGTGCCTCCTCATCCTCCACATCGTCGCGTCCGGCGGTCTCCATCGCTGCCAGCAGCGAACTTTCCGTATGCAGCGGTTTCGGTCGGGTCATGCCCGAACTCATCGAGCATCCTGCCATCACCAGTGTGTCGCCTTCCGCCCAGTCTGGCAATGCCGTATTGCCGCTGTCCTCGCCGTACTCTCCGTACACGCCGCGCCAGCCTGCCTTGCGCACGATGCAGCCTTTCGCCTCAAATGTCAGGCCCTCGCATCTTTCGCCTGCATCCGGCACCACCTCCGCTACTACGGTAGCCGTATCCTTCACACATTCCTCCGAAAATGCCTCTACCATGCGTCCGGCAATCATGTCGTAGATGATCTGCTCGTTCTTGTACAGGGCAAGCGGGCGGTTGGGCGTCACCAGCAGGGCATGGTGGTCAGTCACTTTCGAGGCATCCACACAACGGCGGTTCAGTTCTCCCAGTTCCCTGATTTTCTCCGCAAGGGCGGAGTGTCCTGCCAGCCGTTCAAACAGCAGCGGTATTTCAGCAAACACATCTTCCGGAATATGACGGCTCGATGTTCTCGGATAGGTGACGAGCTTCGCTTCATAGAGCTTCTGCACCAGCTCCAGCGTCTGTTCCGCCGTGAATCCGTGTTTCGTGTTCGCCTCCTTCTGCAGTGTGGTCAGGTCGTACAGCAGCGGCGGGTTCTCCACCTTCTCCTTCTTTTCCACCTTAGTGACGGTGGCGCACATCTTCGCCTTTACCTCATTGTATGATGCAGCCGCCTCTTCCTTGTCCTGCCATTTCTTTACCGAGGAGAACTTCACTACCGTATCCGTACCCGCCAGTGTCACCGAGAAATGCAGCTGGTGTACCGGTTCCGGCGTAAAGCGTCTGTTCTCCCAGTACCTCTTGCAGACCATTGCCAGCGTGGGTGTCTGTACGCGTCCTACCGAATACGTGCCCCGTCCGGCGGCTACGGTCAGTGCCTGCGTGCCGTTGATGCCCACCAGCCAGTCCGCCTCGCTGCGTGCCTTTGCCGCCAGATACAGGTCGTCATATTCATGCCCGTCCTTCAGTTCCTTCAATCCTTTGCGGATGGCGGTGTCCGTAAGCGAGCTTATCCACAGGCGGCGGAAGGGCAGCGTACAGCCCGTATAGGCATACAGGTATCTGAATATCAGTTCCCCTTCGCGTGCGCAGTCCGTTGCCACTATTATGCCGTCGCTCTCGTTCCACAGTTTCGTTATCACCTTTATCTGTTTCACCGCTGCCGCGTCCGCCTTGTAGCCCTTGTCCGTCTTTACCTGGCGTGGTATCAGCATGAACTCCTCCGGTATCACCGGCAGGCTGTCCCTGCTGAATCCCTTGAAGCCGTAGCCCTCAGGCAGGGCAGGTTGTACCAGATGCCCCAGTGCCCATGTCACATGGTAGCCGTTTCCTGTATAAAATCCTTCTTCCTTTCTTGTTGCTCCGGCGATGCGTGCTATCTCACGCGCCACGCTCGGTTTTTCTGCCAATATGGTAATCATACATTTTCTGTTTTAATCATTGATACTTTTGTTCCTTGTGGAGTGGAACGGGGTACGCCGGTTATCCGTGGGATATGCGGTACATGGCGCATGAGGCCCCGTTTCAATCCGTTGTTTATTCTCTTGTAATGGATTTAGTGGTGGCACTCAGGATACCTTCATGCCTTTGCTCTTCTTCGGTTTTTCCTGCTGTTGTTTCTGGGTGTCGTCCTTCGGGGCGGTCTGTCCCTGCTGAAGCGGCTCCTTCACATGTCTGGTAGCCTCGTTCGTCTTGCCCTCGTTGTTCACCGCAAGCTGTGTGCGGCTCTCGTTCGACGGGGCAACGGTCTGTGCCAGGTCAGGGTTTTCCGAATAGGTCAGCGGTCTGCCTTTCTCACGGTCGAACTTCAGGTATTTTGTGCAGGGCTGTCCCTTGTCATCCTTAGCGTTGGCGAGTACCACGACCTTGCCCGCCACATAGTCCGCCTTCTGCTGTTCCGTAAACTTGTCGTCCTTCCATTTGCCTATCGGACGTATGCTTCCGTCCTCGTTCGTCCACGAGCGGTTGCGCCGCTGTCCGTTCTCCTGATTCCCGTCTTCCTTCTGCTGCTGTCCGGTAGCATCCGGGGCTTCCGGGCTTTTCTGTTTTTTCTCCTGTCCGTTTCCGCGTCGCTGCGACTGTCCCTGCCACAGATGCTCCGGCACAAACTCCACGTCGCGCTTGTCAGCGTTCACCTGCAGCATGGCCTCGAACTTTCGCCCGCCCTTCAGTGTCACCTCCTTGGGCAGTGCCAGCCCCGCACGCAGGATTTCCTGTTCCGCCTTCGACAGTTCCGTCAGTCCGATCCGGTTCGGGATGCGCACCTTGTTCGTCGGTACGTCCACAATCTCATTCGTCAGTCGGTCGATGCTGACATACGCCAGGCGCATCTCTCCGGTCTTCGTATCGGCAACGTTCACCAGCTTGCCCAGGTTACCCGTCTGTTTCAGTGCCTGCTTGTCCTCGTCCGTGAATGTATAGCCGTTGTATGGCACGTCGAGTCTCGGCTCATGGCGTACGAAGTGGGGGGTAAGTTTCAGCTTTCCGTCTTCCGCTTTCTGCAACGAGAGTCGGGCCTGCAGCTCGTAGCGTTCTCCGCCCAGCACCGGTTCCACCGTCACCAGCCTTGTCTTCCCGTAGTTCATCAGGGCTTTCATGTCCTTTTCAGACAGGTTTTCCCTTTTCACACCGAACTGTTCCAGTTCCTTCCAGTCCACATCGCTGTCCGCAATCAGGTTCGGTTTCTCCGGTTTTGCCTGCGCTTGCCCATCCTGTGCGGGCTGATGTCCCTGTGCCGTCTGCGTTTCCGCCGCTTGCGGCTGCTGTTCCTGATTTTTCTGTTTCATTTCTTCCATTTTCTCGTCTGTTTTCTGTTCCACATTGTTTTCTTCCGTATTTTCTTTTTTCACCTCCTCCTCAGCTTGCTGTTCTTCAGACTCCGTTTCGGCATTTTCTCTTTTCACCTCCTCCGCAGTCTGCTGTCCCTCAGCCTCCGTTTCAGCATTTTCTCTTTTCACCTCTTCCGCAGTCTGTTGTTCTTCAGTCTCCGTTTCGGCTTTTTCCTTTTTCACCTCTTCCGCGACCTGCTGTTCCTCAGTCTCCGTTTCGGCATTTTCTTTTTTCACCTCCTCCGCAACCTGCTGTTCTTCAGCCTCCGTTTCGGAATTTTCTTTTTTCGCCTCCTCCTCAACCTGCTGTTCTTCAGTCTCCGTTTCGGCATTTTCTGTTTTCGCCTCCTCCGTAGTCTGCTGTTCCTCAGCCTGCTGGTACGCCGATGTATCCACTTTGTGCGGTGCGAGCAGGTCAGCGTTCGCCACAGGGTCTTTCAGCAGGTCCTTGATAACCGGAAGCAGAGCTTCCACCGTGTCCGCTGCCACCCTGTAGAAACCGAATCGTGTCGGCTCCTTACACTGGCGGTAGAAATTTCTCATGAAATTGTCTATCGCATCCCCGTGGCGGTCAAAGCGCAAAAACTCCTGCGAGTGTTCCGCCTTTGCCTGTGCCCTCTTGGGATAGCCCCTGGCATCCAGTCCGGCAACCACACTGATTTCGCCCGTCTTCTCGTCGCGGACGACCAGTACATCCTCTTGCTTTTTCTTTTTCTGTTCCATTGATTGATTTTTTTTATTGTTTGATGATAGTCCCGCCGGTATTCCCGTGCAGGTCTGTTTCTCTTTTCGTTCCGATTTCCCGTTCACCTTTCAGTCCCGGTTTGCATCAGGCTCGCCCTCAGCTTTCCGTTTACATCCGGTTCACCATCCACTTCCGGTTTCTCTTTTCGCCTCCGTTTCACGTGTGCTTGTCAGTCCTGGTTTGCATCAGTCTCACCCTCAGTTTCCCGTTTACATCCGGTTCACCATCCACTTCCTGATTTCTCTTTTCGCATCCGTTTCACGTGCGTTTGTCAGACCCGGTATTCCTTCTGCCTCCTTTTTTCCCTTTCGCCGTTTTGCCCGGAACTTTCTTTCCCGTTCCCTCCTTCACTTTCAGCACCTTTTTGCCGTCCAGCGTCACCTCTTCCATGTTCCGGCTGATAAACTCTAGCACGTCCGATTCCTTGTAGTAGGTCTTGCGGCTGATTTTCTGGTAACGCAGTCCGTATTCGCTGCGGAACCGCTGTAGCGATCGTTTGCTCGTTCTCAGCATCTCGCACAGGTCCTGATTGTCATACAGCCGTTCTCCGTCCATGTACTTCACGCCTGCCGCTTCCTTGTTTATCAGCACCGATATGATGCTGTCCAGCCGGTCAATCCGTTCCATGAGGCGCTTCATCCATTCCTCGAACATTTCCTTACCAATCCCTTCCATCATCCGCCTCCTTTCTTGTCATCAGGTAGTTATGCTTGAACTCCTCCAGCGTCTTGGGATTGCAGTGTACGATTTTCCGTCTCACGCATTCCTCCAGATCCGTCAGTCTGTACCGGCACTTGCTTCTCACCATCATGTAGGGAATAGTCTTGTCCTTTCGCATCCGTTGCAGTGTCCTCGTGCTGATTTTCAGCAGGTCCGCCGCCTCCTCGCTCGTCAGCAGGATTTCCGCTTCTTCCTTCGGCACGTTGTCTTTCTTGAAAACATAGTCCGCTATGCGGTCTATCTTCTCCATCATCGTCTTCACGACCTCATTGTCCATCGTTATTATTTCCATATCCTTCCGTATTGGTTACGCTGCAAAGGTGCGCAACTCCGCGCAGGCACAATCCATAGTATTTCCATAGTAGGGAATGATTTTCCTCGTTTTCCTTCCTGATTTTCTTATAAGTTGTTTATTATCATTATCTTTGCAAGAAATTTAAAATATCAAATATGACAGTTATAGTTTTAGGAGCTGGAGTAGATGCAACATCTGGTATCGAAATGCCATTGACAAATGAACTTATTCCTCAAATTAATGATTTTATAAAAAATGATGGACGAGAAATAGATGAGAAGCTACGTAATATTATTCCATCATTAAGATTTCATTTTGACAAACTTATAAAAGATACAATAGAAAGATTTGTACAAGATTTTGGTAGAGAAATTACTAAAATTAAAGAGGGGGTACAAACTGTTCTTACTAATGATAACACATTGAGTCCTGAAAACCAAAAAATGGGTCAATTGATTGTTGCTATTATGAATAAGGTAGAATCAATGAAAACAGGGGCTACATTGGATCAAGAAACTGCTGAATTAATTGAAGAGGTTTTTGGAGAAAACTTTGCCGTTACAGATGAATCAATTATCGATTTTTCAAAATTAGTATATACTGACACCTTTAAAAGTGTTATGAGACAGATTTTGGAAAGAAGTATGCAAGAGCCTAATCATCCTATATTAAAACACGTATATCATAATTTATTAGATATTGAAGATTTGTTGATGAATTATTTTATCGGTTTTTATATAGACAAGCCAGCATCTATAAAAAATTACATTTATATATCATGGATGTTGTGGGTATATTTAAAAAAGAAGGAAAATGATATATATACAACATATAGTGAACGAATGCATGAGTTTCCCGTATATTCTAAGATTCCGGGAGATTGGCAGATTGTTACTTTTAACTACTCTTCATTTGCATATTTCTTTACAAAAGGAAATGACTATCCTGCATTATATTTTCATGGTAATTTGATGAATTATGTAGATATTCAGAATAAAACAGAAATAAAAATTGAAGATCAAGAATATTGCTCATTAGATATTATTTCATTTATTGAAAACCAATTAACTCCCAATATAAACTTTGAGGAGGATAATATAAAGTATTCTATTCCTGAGTTTTTGCCACCAATAAAAATTAAACCTGTGCTTTCTAAGACCTTTATTCAAACATGGTATAAAGCAGAGCAAAAAATGAAAGAAGCTGACAAAATTATTATTGTAGGTTATTCATTCAATAAATCTGATGAGCACTTTAATAGTATATTACATGAATGTATATCTAAACCTATATTTATTATTGATACAAATGTAGATAACGTAATAAAGAAGATGGAAAAATTGTATGGATTTTCTTCTAATTCTTATATGTCTATGAGTATCCAAGGTCATTCGGCAAAGAGAAAATCACAATTAACTATAATTCAAGCTAATGCTCATGAAATTAATTTTCAGGAACTGTAAACGAATAGAATATATTATTTTAGGCATAACCATATTACTATTAATTTATGCTGCAATAACTTTGATTATTCAAACTGGTTTAAGTTGGTTATTTGATGCAGATTATTTGGATAAATATGGTTCATTTCTGGGTGGCATAGCAGCCTTTATAAGTATTTATTATTTATATCAGACTCTGAAAGAACAAGGAAGGCAGTTTCAAATTCAAAATTTTGAAAGCAAATATTTTGAATTGATAAAATTTAATAGAGAAAAAGCTAATTCACTGCTCAATAAAAATCCTAATCAGGATTTGTCTATTGAGTTTATGGAGTTCTTTGTTAAACAGATTGAAGAGGCTATAGTAATTGTAGATGAGATTATTAGTGATGCAGAAATTGATACTGTATACGCTGATATTAATGAATTCAATAAAGACAAAAATAAATGGAAAGAGTTGTTAAAAGAGCGTACCATTATTAATATTAGTTTTTTGATTGTTTTCTTTGGCGTAAAGAAATATGGATACAATCTTTTGAAAAATAGGTATCTGAAAAAATATAATGAAGATGTCATAAATGATATTTTAAAAAGTTTTCGTTTAAGGATAAATGGCAGTAACAATATAGCAATATATCATGGTCCTATTGAATATTCAAATATTATAAATAATGACAACAAATATTACACAGGATTTCAACATGAAAGTGGTAATTATTTTAGAACACTATTTCAGTGCGTAAAATATGTGAATAAGCAACGGTTTTTACATTATATGGAGAAATATGAATATATAAAGA
>OHSG01000677.1_pt1 | contig 15697 bp, 9 predicted proteins | sample 1578601 | NCBI WGS metagenome assembly OHSG01 (sample SAMEA3879534, study PRJEB24766) | human gut metagenome | biome: human-associated habitat; feature: feces | place: USA | collected 1985/1987
ACGGCGGGTCAGCACGTTACTACCTATCTTTACCGTGATTCTTTTATACTGATACGTTTTGTTTTCCATGATTCACTCTCACTTTTGCACAGGAAACACCTGAAAAATCTTTCAAATACACATTATTTAATCATATTCAGTGGCAAATGTAATAAATACCACACAGAAACAAAACAATTTATCACAATATGTAAATAAAACAGACTTTTTCTCTTTCTGCTGATTTAAGAAACGCAACGTACTAATCAAAAAATCCGAATCACATCTTCTAGGTTTCCTTTACCCAAACCCTACGTCTCCGCATCCGGGAACGTTCGTTTTTGCATCGGGAAACCTACGGTTCTGCCATGCGAAACGTAAGAGACTACAGAGAATTTTAGATAAATCTTACTGAGATTTTCCAATGAACAAGGCTCACTAACCCGTCAACAAAACTTACTTTTACAAAATATAATCAGCTGGTTATAAACACATTAAAAACAAGACGATTTACTATATGTATTTACCTGCCCATCCAAGGCATAATAGAAGCATCTATCTTTGTAACACAAGGTTTTAATTCATTTAGTGTTAACTTTTAAATTAAATTTATGAGAGCAAAAGTAAATTGCATGCAGGTTATGAGAAGCACGCTGACCCTCCTCTGCCTGATGTTTCTCTGCACATTGAATGCGGTTGCCCAACAACTCAATGTGACAGGTAATGTGAAGGACGCTTTGGGTGAATATATCATCGGAGCAAGCGTTTTGGTAAAAGGAACCACCAATGGAACAATTACTGACATTGATGGAAACTTCTCTGTAAGCGGTGTGGAAAAAGGCAGTGTACTGGAAATTTCTTACATCGGATACGTATCTCAGTCCATTACTATAAATGATGAAAAGCCACTCCTGATTATCTTAAAAGAAGACTCAGAAACCTTAGAAGAGGTAGTAGTCGTAGGGTACGGAGTTCAGAAAAAAGCCAACCTGACTGGGGCTGTCACTTCCATGAAAAGTGATGAACTACTTAAATCAAGAGCTGCCAATGCCACCACAGCCCTTGTCGGACAGATGCCAGGACTTATCTCCAAGCAAGCCAGTGGAGAACCTGGTGCCGACGATGCCAGCATCTTTATCCGTGGTATAGCAACTTTCCAGGGAGACGCCTCTCCAGCCTATATCATTGACGGAATCGAACGTACATCAGCCGACTTTGCGCGTATGGACCCCAATGACATAGAATCAATTAACGTATTGAAAGATGCAGCTTCGGCAGCCATCTTCGGTATGCGTGGAGCAAATGGCGTGATTGTCATCACTACCAAACGAGGTACAGACGGAAAAGCCAGCATCAAATATTCTGGCAGCGTATCTATACAGTCTCCAACCAAACTGCCAGAATTTGCCAACTCCTACGACTACGCTCGCTTAGCTAACCAATATTTCGGAAGCGAGATTTATTCAGCAGAAGCCATCCAGAAATACAAGGACGGTTCAGATCCAGAGCTATATCCTAACAAAACTGGTATGACGAAATGCTTACAAAGAATGCAATACAAAACCAACATAATATTTCAATTTCAGGAGGTAACGAAAAAATACGTTACTACGTCAGTGGTGGTTTTCTGAATCAGGGTGGCTTATGGGAAGACCTGAACTACAAACGATACAATTTACGTAGTAATATTGATGCACAAATCACTAAAACCACACGCCTGGGAGTAGATGTATCCGGCCGTTTAGAGAAATCTTTAAACTCCGGAAGCAGCTATACTATTTTCAAGGAACTTGTACGTAATACTCCAGTACTGCTATGCCGCTATCCCGACGGAACCTTTGCCTTTCCGGATGCTACTCACCCAAACATTGTAGCAGCCAACCAACCAGGGGGAAGTTACAGCAAAGGAGAAACTTTCGTAGTAGATGCCAGAGTAGAGTTGGAACAGGAATTAGACTTCATCACAGAAGGATTGTCGGCTAAAGGAGTTATGTCTTACAGTCGAAATAATTATACGAATAAAGCATGGAGCGTATCTCCTTACGTGTATTCCAAAGATGCAAACAATGAGTATGTACTGAATCCACGCACAAGCCCGTCACTCAATCTGACACAAAATCAAACAAACTATCAGGAATATCAGTTACAAGTAAACTATAACCGTTCATTCGGACTACATAATGTAACTGCCATGACCATGGTATTAGCACGAAAAGGATTCAGTTCTACATCCTGCATGTTCCGCAACTCTTTTGACTCTGAAATATTAGATCAGATTAACGCCGGAAACACTGACGGACAAACCATGAATGCCGTAGACAGCGAAACCGCAAGAGCCAGCTATATGGCACGCGTGAACTATAACTATGCATCCAAATACCTGGTTGAGTTCAATATCCGTCGTGACGGATCTGAAAATTTTGCACCTGACAAACGGTGGGGAACATTTGCTTCCGCTTCTTTAGGATGGGTTATTTCTGAAGAACCATTCTTTGAAAGTTTGAAGAACACAATTAACTTCTTAAAAATTCGTGGTTCTTACGGAACATTAGGAAACGACAACACCGGTGGAGTAAGCTTCCCGTTCTATAGCCGCTTTGAACTATACCAAGGAGCAGTAGCCAGCAACGGATTCATGAATAACCTGGGAGACTATGCCTTTGGTGACCTAGTTACTAAAGGGCTCGTACCGGGAGCGATTGCCAATAGCCTTGCTACCTGGGAAAAATCCAACAAAGCCAATATTGCATTGGATGCCACTTTATTCAATAACTTAAACTTTACTGTAGACCTCTTCACAGAAAGAAGGACCAATATTCTGACACAACGTACGGCCGAAGTGCCTTCTTCATTCGGTGGCACTCTGCCTTTGGAGAATATTGGAATCGTAAACAACAAAGGTATTGATCTCTCATTAAACTATCACAACTCAATAGGAAAAGTCAATTACTCCGTAGGCGGTAATTTTACTTTTGCCAGAAACAAAATTGTGGAAATGGCCGAGGCAGAAGGTACATCTGAATACATGCGGCAGACAGGACGTCCCATCAACGGATACTACGGTTACAAAACAGATGGAATTTTCCAGTCACAGGAAGAAATTGACAGCTACGCCAAACAAGAAGTAGCCGGAGTAGGATACGAAACACAAATTGGAGATATTAAATATGTAGATGTAGACGGAAACGGAGTAGTAAACTCTGACGATATGACTTATTTAGGATACGGAAACATTCCTGAAATTATCTATGGAATTAACGGTTCTTTGAACTGGAAGAATTTCGACTTCAGCTTCCTGATGCAGGGAGCAGCCAATGCTCAAGTTTACTTGAAAGGAGGTATCATTCTTCCTTACTTTAACCAGGGAAACCTGCCACAGTTCTGGGTAAACGAGGCTTGGACAGAAGAAAACCCCAGCAACCGCTATCCGAGACTTGCTGAATCGGTACACAATTTCCCGGCAACAGATGTACCAGGTGTACAAACTTACCTTTATAATGCATCATATTTACGTTTGAAGAACATAGAAGTAGGTTACACCTTCCCCACATCTTGGTTAAGCCGTATCGGAGTAACCAATGCCAGAGTCTATGTGAATGCACAGAACCTGTTCACTATCTCGAATGTTCCTCAGATTGACCCTGAAAATACCGAACAAGAAGGTTGGACATACCCACAAATGAAGTCGTTCAACTTCGGATTATCACTACAGTTCTAACCCAAAAAACAAGAAGATTATGAAATCAATAAGAAACTACATATTAATGGCCACACTGATACTGTCGGCCGGATGTTCAGACATGCTTGATGTCAAACCGACGACTTTCATTTCCGATGAAGCCATTTGGGAAGATGCCAACCTAATCAATCAATTTGTAGCCAACACCTACGGTTCCATGCTCTGCGGATTTAACCGATGCACCGCCGGATACGGGCAGACCTGGTCCATGTCATGGGCTGGAAACCTGGATGCCGCAACCGATGATTTTGCCAGTGTAGCCGATTCTCCTATCTACACCCAGCTCAACAAAGACGCCATTACAGCACAAAGCTGTCCTTTCGTAGAGGAAATATGGACCCAAGAATACATCGTTATACGTAAATGCAACATACTTATCCAGCAACTGCCATCCGTAGATGAAAAGATTCTGGACACACAAACTAAAGACAGACTCCTTACGGAAGCCCGTTTCTTACGTGCATTCTGCTACTTTGAACTGGCTAGAACTTTCGGCAAGGCTCCTCTCATTTTAGAGCCACAAGAACTGGATGACAACCTACAGGTAGCTCCTTCTTCATTTGCCGACATTGTAGATTTCATCGTAGAAGAATGTGATTTGTATGCCGATAATCTGCCCACAGAATATAATAAAGAGATGAACGGCCATGCAACCAGAGGCGCTTTCCTCGCCCTAAAATCCAGAGCCTTGCTTTATTTAGCAAGTCCGCTCAATAGTGAAGATGATTCCCAGAAATGGGCTGCCGCAGCAGAGGCCGCCCAAGCTGTAATTAATCTCCACAAGTATGAACTGTATAAAACAGGAAATACGCCTTATTATTCCATGGCATTCGACAAAACGGCAGCTAATAAAGAAATCATTTTCGAACGTCGGTTCTCGTTTCCTGATGCTCCGCACAATATTCACATGATGTGGAGTCTGGGAGGAGCAGACGGTTCATGGAACGGACTTTATCCTACACAAAATCTGGTAAATGCCTACGAAAGAAAAGACGGGCAACCAGTATCACTCCAAAATCCGTATGCAAATCTCGACGAGCGTTTCTATCAGAGCATTATATATCATGGTTCTGAATGGGAAGGACAAAATATCTCCATGGTAGAGAACTTAGTAGATGCGACCAAAAACGGAAACTACAAACCTGAAATCGGAAAAGCCAGATGCGGTTACGGACCCAAAAAATTTATTGAAGAACTGCCTACCTCCACCAACCTTTACAGTGGGTATGCTCAAAGCAACAATTTCCCTTACTTCCGTTATGCGGAAATCCTTCTGAATTACGCAGAAGCTAAAAACGAGTCTCTTCCGGCTCCTGATCAGTCTGTGTACGATGCAGTGGATGAAGTACGTGAAAGAGCTGGATTAGACGGGCTCCCAGACAACCTTACCAAAGAACAAATGCGCGCAAAGATTAAAAATGAAAGAAGACTGGAACTACTTCTCGAAGAGCATCGTTTCTATGATTTACGCCGCTGGAAAGATGGAGACGTACTCAAACAGCCCATTTTAGGAATGAAGGTATACGACAGACAAAATAACGGACAGCAAGAATACGTTATCGAACAGATCGAAGAACGTAAATTCACAGGAAACAACTACTACCTGCCTATACCATTGAAAGAACAAGAACGTAACCCCTTACTGAAAGATTAAACATGATAAACCGATTGCTAATTATAGTAGCCTGCACATGCCTATGGGCATGTGCAGCCACTACAGACTCTCAACCTCCAATTGTACACAGCAGCTATGTACCTGAAGGATATCGGCTGGTGTGGAACGATGAATTTGAATCGGACGGAAAGGCACTGCCTGATACCACCCAATGGTATTATGAAACCGGAGGAGGAGGATGGGGAAACAATGAGCTACAATATTACCTGCCGGCCTGCAACAGTAATGATACCGTTGCCTTCACTCAAAATGGCTGTCTGGCTATCCAGACCGTACTACTCAAACAGCCCATTGACGGATACAAATATGCTTCTGCCAGAATGAACACCCGTCAGGCATGGAAATACGGTTATTTTGAAGGAAGAATGAAACTCCCTATAGGAATAGGCACATGGCCTGCTTTCTGGATGCTTCCGCAAGATTTTGAACAATGGCCTTTGGATGGAGAGATGGACATAATGGAGCATGTAGGAAGTCACCCGGACACAGTACATGTTACCATGCACATGGAAGAATACAACCACATGAAAGGAACCCAAAAAACCTCTGTCAATTTTGTGAAAGGAGTACAATCGGAGTTTCATATTTATGCACTAGAATGGACTCCTAATTACATTCACGGTTATATCGACGGAAAGCAATGCTTTACTTTTGCAAATGACCAAAAAGGTGACAAAAAGACCTGGCCTTTTAATGTTCCATTTCTAATCAAGCTCAATATGGCTATTGGAGGAACCTTAGGCGGTAAACTGGGGGTAGATGATTCTTGTTTCCCCGCCCAATTTGAGATTGATTATATAAGAGTGTACCAGAAATAAAATGAACTATCTTATGAAACCTATTAAACTGATTATTACAGCCTTAATTTCAGTATGCATCGGAGGCTGTTCGTCGCAGAAAGAACTCCAAGCAGATGCTGCTATCGAAAATAAAGTAGACAGCTTACTAAATCAAATGACCTTAGAAGAAAAATTAGGTCAGATGAACCAGCTCAGCCCATGGAATTTTGAAGACCTGGCCAAGCGTGTACGCAAAGGAGAAGTAGGTTCTATTCTGAATATGGTAAACCCAGAAGAAGTAAACAAGATTCAGAAGATTGCTGTAGAGGAGTCACGTCTGGGAATTCCATTGATTGTTTCCCGCGACGTTATCCATGGCTACAAAACCATCTTCCCTATTCCACTGGGACAAGCAGCTACTTTCAATCCTGAAGTAGTAAAGGAAGGAGCTCGTGTAGCAGCTATTGAAGCCTCAGCCGATGGAATCCGCTGGACCTTTGCCCCGATGATTGATGTGTCGCGTGACCCTCGCTGGGGCCGTATTGCGGAAAGTTGTGGAGAAGATCCTTACCTGAATGCCATAATGGGAACAGCCATGATAAAAGGCTATCAGGGAGATTCTCTGAATGACCCTACAGCCATTGCAGCCTGTGCGAAGCACTTCGTTGCATACGGAGCTGCAGAAGGAGGCAGGGATTACAATTCCACTTTCATACCTGAGCGTGTGCTGAGAAATGTATATCTTCCTCCTTTCAAAGCGGCAGCAGATGCCGGATGTGCCACCTTTATGACTTCATTCAATGACAATGACGGTGTGCCTTCTACAGCCAACAGCTTTGTACTAAAGGACGTGCTTCGTAAAGAATGGAAATACGACGGTATAGTTGTAACCGATTGGGCTTCTGCACTTGAGATGGTAAATCACGGTTTCTGCACCGACGGAAAGGACGCAGCCGAAAAATCTGTCAATGCAGGCGTAGATATGGAAATGGTGAGTGAAACATTTATCCAGAACCTCAAACAATCCATAGCCGAAAACAAGGTATCAATAGAGACAATTGACAATGCCGTACGCAACATTCTACGCCTGAAATTCCGTTTAGGTTTGTTCGACAATCCTTATGTAGCAACTCCACAAACTGTAAAATACGCCGAAAAGCATCTGCAAACAGCTAAAACAGCCGCTGAGCAGTCAGTCATACTTTTGAAAAATGAGAACCAGACATTACCGTTTACCGATAAGATAAAAACATTGGCCGTCATCGGTCCTATGGCAGATGCGCCCTATGAGCAAATGGGTACCTGGGTATTCGACGGAGAAAAAGAACATACACAAACACCTTTGATTGCCATCAAAAAAATGTATGGCGACAAGGTTAAGGTACTCTTTGAAAAAGGACTCGAATATAGCCGTGACAAGAACACGGCAGGTATTGCTCGTGCGGTAAGTGCAGCCCATCAGGCCGATGCTGTGGTGGTATTTGTCGGAGAAGAATCGATTCTTTCCGGTGAAGCACATTCCCTGGCCAATCTGAATCTGCAGGGAGCCCAAAGTCAGCTTATCAAAGAACTGGCTGCCACTGGGAAACCAGTTGTTACGGTAGTAATGGCCGGACGTCAGCTGGTCATTGCCGATGAAGTAAAAGTTTCGGATGCAGTGCTCTACAGCTTCCATCCAGGCACAATGGGCGGACCAGCCATAGCCGATATTCTTTTCGGAAAAGTAAACCCTAGCGGAAAAACTCCGGTAACTTTCCCCCGCATGAGCGGACAAGTGCCTATCTATTATGCACAGCACAAGACAGGCCGTCCTGCCAATCCGACTGAAATGCTGATTGATGAAATTCCTGTAGAAGCAGGACAGACATCTGTGGGATGTCGCTCTTTCTATCTGGATGCAGGCAACTCACCTCTCTTCCCCTTCGGTTACGGTCTCTCCTACACAACTTTTGAATACAGTAACCTGAGTCTTGCATCAGACAAATTGACCGCACAGGATACTCTATCCATCAGTTTCACCCTAAAAAATACGGGTAAATACGATGGAACGGAAGTGGTTCAACTTTATGTACAGGATAAGGTTGGGTCAGTCACCCGTCCGGTGAAGGAACTCAAACGCTTCCAGCGTGTCACACTGAAAGCAGGAGAATCTACACAGGTATCATTGAGTCTTCCAGTCTCTGAGCTTGCTTTCTGGGGATACGATATGAATTATACTGTAGAGCCTGGTGACTTCACACTTTGGGTGGGGACCAATAGTGCAGAAGGGTTGACAAAAGACTTCTCTGTGTCTGCGTTATAATCTGCAAATGGTTTCATAGGTTTATCATAAAGCTGAATTAAAGCTCATTATCACGCTGTTTAAACTGCCTTCCAAGTATGTTTAAACAGCGTTTTTATTCTTTTTCTCGTAAAACCTCTTGCCTTACAAGAAATCTGTGTAACTTTAGCCTCTGTTCAAACCTACTCTATGCCATACTACATGAAAATATACCTCATCTTGTTCACCCTACTTTTCGTAGGGACTATTCCCTGCTTTTCTGAACCTCAAATTCAAGATGAGGAGCAGCTCCTTCTTGAATTGGATGCTGCTTTATTAAAATATCCCAAGTATGTACAGCAGAAAAAGGCCCAAATTCTTGAACTTCATAAATATGAAGCATCTACCAGAGACAATGAGCAGAAATACTGGATAAACAAACTGCTTTACGAGGCCTACAACTCTTTTGAAGCAGATTCTGCCCTGATTTATGCACAAAAAAATCTAGAGCTGTCTCAAAAAATGGGAAACAAAGAACGAGAAACCTTATGGAAAATCTATAAGACGTATATGGCTTCCTCCACCGGACTGGTATTAAGTGCTTCCAGTGATTTGGCCCAACTGCGCCCATACATTACAACTCCTAATCTGAAAATTGAATATTATGCTCACCAAATATTCTTAGCAGGACATATTCTACAATATGCAGCAGCCCCCATCGATTGGAGTAAGCATGTGCCTCAAAGCGTACGTGAACAAGTAGATTACTATGCCCGGCAAGAGCAATTGTATAGAGATTCTCTTGCTTTATGTTTGCATACCGAAAAAGGACAAATGTCTTTATGGTATCAAGGATTGGCGTTATTTGACACAGACTCACTTTTCAGTATCCAAGATACACTGGAAACAAGCATTCAAAAATCGCAGATGGACACACGACACGATGCCATGAATGCCTACCTACTATCTAAAATCTATCAAAAACAAGGAATAAAAGATAAAGCTAAATATTACCTTATCTTATCGGCTTTGGCAGATATAAAATCAGCCAATCAGGATATAGCTTCGTTAGAAGAATTAGCACAAATAGAATTTCAAGAAGGAAATATAGAACGTGCCTATCTTTATATTTCCAAATGTCTGGAACTTGCCCAGTCATATTGCAATCGTGTACGTCTGGTCAGTATTTCTAAAATTCAGCATGACATCTTAACAGCTTATCAAAACTTAGATAAAAACCAAAAATCCAAGTTAAGGACTTCTGTTTTCTTATTAGGTATTCTGGCACTAGCACTAATCATCACAATTTTCATATTATGGAAACAGATTGGCAAAATAAATAGTTCGCGTATCCAGATAAACCAGGCGAACAAACAACTGAATGAACAAGCTACTGAGATGGCAAAAGTACACAAAGACTTGGAACATGCCCATCACAAAGAACAGCAACTAAACACCAGCTTAAAAGAAGCCAACCTAAAATTACAGGCATCCAACCAGTTGAAGGAAGAATGCATTGCTTATGTACTCTCCATTTGCTCTAACTATATCAGCCTGCTAGATGAATTCAGAGGAAAGCTCAAATGTAAGCTCAAAGTACATCAATATGAGGAGGCCTTAGCTTTAACCAGCAACCAAGCTATGACACAAAGCGAACTAAAAGAGTTCTACCGCACTTTTGATACCATTTTTCTTCATGTGTATCCTTCTTTCGTGGAGGAATTCAATCAGTTACTTGCACCGGAAGAACGGATTGTCCTGACAGAAGATGAAAAACTAAATACTACGCTACGTATTTATGCCCTTGTACGATTGGGGATTAGCGAGAGTGTAAAGATTGCAGAATTTCTCCACTGCTCAACTCAGACGGTTTACAACATACGCCTGAAAACACGTAACAAACTAATTGTTCCTAAGGACGACTTCCTAAAGTTAGTACAGAACATCGGAAAAGAGTGTTAGCACTTCGTAATATAAATAGAGAAAGTTGTTCTTCCCCTGTTTCTTTATTCATTATCTTTGCACGGACTTTTAATACACGAAAAATGGTAAAAGCGATATTCTTTGATATTGATGGAACATTAGTTTCTTTCCAGACTCACACCGTGCCGGAGTCTACCCGCGAAGCCCTGCGACTTTTGAGAGAAAAAGGTATTAAGGTATTCATTGCCACCGGCCGTCCAAAGACATTGATGATGGATGCCGTAGGTGACCTGGATTTCGACGGTTATGTCACGCTGAACGGAGCACATTGCTTCACAGCAAATCATGAAGACATTTACAAGGGTTGTGTGCCGCAAGAAGACATTGAACGACTCATTCAGTACCAGCATGACCATCCGGAAATGCCGTTTGTTTTTGTACACGACAATACCTGGTTCCTGACACATGAGGATGAGGCTGTCAGAGAGATTGCCCGTCTGATTCAAATTGACATTCCGGAAATCCGTCCCATAGAAACTGCAAGAGAGAAAGAAATTCTGCAAATCATGGGATATTTCCCCGAAGAGAAAGACGAAGAAATATTTGGGAAGGTGCTGACTCATTGTGAACCCATGCGCTGGCATCCGCTCTTTGCCGACATCATTGCACGGGGAAACAGTAAAAGTCACGGTATCGACCAGATGTTGGCTTATTACGGCATTGACCTGAAAGATACCATGGCTTTCGGCGATGGCGGAAACGATATTCCGATGTTGAAACATGTAGGTATGGGAATTGCCATGGGAAACGCGGCTCCTCACATACAAGCTGCGGCCGATTATATCACTACCTCAGTGGATGAAGAGGGTATCATGCAGGCATTGAAGCACTTCCATATCCTGTAACAGTCCAAATTCTCTAACCGTAACCCGTTACATTTCATAGGACAAACTACACAATACCTACAAATAGGTATTTATACATAGTCTAAATTACCCATATTTGGCGATTGCCCCACCCGGACAATCGCCTTAATTTTGCACACAGAAAATTAGTCCTGAACAAAAAATACGAGTTACAGTAAATGAGAAATTTATCTTTTTCGCGGGGAAGCGAAAATTTGAAGTGGGGTGTACTTTTTATATTATTGGGTGCTTGTGTCTTATCTCTTTCTGCACAAGGCCGTTCACTACTATCTGGAAAAGTTCTTTCTTCGGACAAGAGTGTCATTGACTTCGCCACGGTGTACCTGAAAGGTACGCAATATGGCTGTACAACCAACGAAAAAGGCTTGTATCATCTGAAAGCACCCGCCGGGAAATATATACTGACCGTTTCTGCCATCGGGTTTGAAACGGTAGAAAAAGAAGTGGAAATTCTGGCAGACGGACGTAGCAAACAAAATGTAATCTTGAAGCCTTCAGTCACCGAGCTGGATGAAGTCGTAGTCGTTTCCAACGGAGTCGGACGTATCAAGCGCTCGGCCTTTAATGCCGTAGCTGTAGATACACGTGAACTGCAGAATTCTACCAAAAACTTAAGTGAAGCGTTACAGAAACTTCCGGGAATGAAACTGCGCGAATCTGGAGGTGTGGGCTCGGACATGCAGCTGATGCTCGACGGCTTCAGCGGCAAGCACGTAAAGATATTCATCGACGGCGTACCGCAGGAAGGCGTGGGCAGCTCATTCGGACTCAACAACATACCCGTAAGCTTTGCCGACCGCATAGAGGTCTACAAGGGAGTAGTGCCCGTGGCGTTCGGCACCGATGCCATCGGGGGCGTTGTCAACATCGTTACCAACCGCAAGCGCCGCCGCTGCTTTGTCGACGCGTCTTATTCTTACGGCTCGTTCAACACCCACAAGTCGTACATCAACTTCGGCCAGAGCTTCAGCAACGGCCTTACATACGAGATAAACGCCTTTCAGAATTATTCAGACAACAGCTACCGCGTTGACGCTCCCGTATTCGACTTCGGCTCGCAGAGCATCGACACAAAGAAGCTATACAACGTAAAGCGCTTTAACGACACCTATCACAACGAGGCAGTGGTGGCAAAGTTCGGGCTTACGGGCAAGAGCTGGGCCGACCGTCTGATGTTAGGCTTCACCTATTCGCACATGTATAAGGAGATACAGACAGGCGTAAGACAGAAAACTGTCTACGGACAGAAGCACCGCCACGGCCATTCGCTCATGCCGTCGTTAGAGTATTCAAAGCGCAACCTCTTCACCAAGGGGCTTGATGTCACGCTTACCGCCAACTATAACCGCAACGCCACGTTCAACGTCGACACCGCAAGCTATCGCTATAATTGGCTTGGCGAGCGCCGGCGCACAAGTTCGCCGGGCGAGCAGACATATCAGTATTCGAGGGCAGACAACAACAACTGGAACGCCACGCTCAACACTACTTACCGCATAGGCACGGCGCATGCGCTGGCGCTGAACAACGTGTTCAACTCGTTCAGCCGCGACAACACGTCTCTTCTCTATGGGCGCGAGGACAAAGACCCAATATCCAAGGACATGCGCAAGAACATAACAGGACTGTCCTACAGGTTTATGCCGTCTGAAAGATGGAACGTTTCGCTCTTCGGCAAGTACTACAGCCAGTATGTCTCAGGCCCCGTGGCTGCCGACGAGAACGCAAGCAGCTATGTAAGAACAAGCCGCACTATCGATTCGTGGGGCTATGGCGCAGCCGCAACCTGCTTCATCGTTGACGGCCTGCAGGCCAAGCTGTCGTATGAAAAGGCGTGCCGTCTGCCCACGATAGAGGAGATGTTCGGCGACGAAGACCTCGAGTCGGGCAGCGTGCTCATTCGTCCCGAGCGCAGCGACAACATCAATCTAAGCCTTAGCTGGAGCAAGTCGTTCGGCCGTCACTCGCTATATCTTGAAGGCGGAATGGTCTACCGCGACACGCGCGACTACATTCAGCGCAGCATAGCCGAGCTTAGCGGCAACCGCGAGGGCGCATATTACGAGAACTACGGCAGGGTGAAGACAGCCGGATTCAATCTTTCGGCACGCTATACCCTCGGCAGATGGCTCAGCGTTGGCGGCAACTTCACCCGGATGGACGTGCGCGACAACGAGAAACTTATGGTGGGCAGCACCTCGGTTGCCAACCCTATGTATCATACACGCATGCCTAACGTGCCCTGGCAGTTTGCCGATGCCGACGTAAATCTCTATTGGCACGACCTTCTGAAAGACGGAAACACGCTCACCCTTACCTACGACAACCAGTATCTGCACAGCTTCTGCTACTATTCCGACGGTGTTCAGGCAGCTAATCTGAGCGACTATATGGTGCCTACGCAGTTTTCTCACAACCTCACTCTTACCTACAGCATGAGCCGCGGACGCTACAACGTGTCGCTTGAGTGCCGCAACTTCACAAACGAAAAACTCTACGACAACTTCAGTCTGCAGAAAGCCGGGCGCGCGTTCTACGGCAAGGTGAGGGTATATTTAGGCAAATGAGATGACGAGATTATACTAAACAATCAACAAAGTTAAACCCGATAAACGATAAACGACAAATGAACAACATCCGACTTTATGCCGCCCTGCTTGCCGTTACGGCTTCGGCGGCAGCCATTACATCATGTTCTGACGACGCGTCGGCCGACGTTCCCGGTGCTGCCTCAGGCGTTTCAAGTCCTTATGTCATAGCAACCACCGTGACAGGCTCTAACGCCACGGCAAACATACTTACCTCGGCAGAGGCTCTTGAGGGCGAAATCAGGCCTTCGGGACTTGTCAACGACGGTGCCACTTACTGGGTGTTCCACGGCCGCAAGTATCTTTATGCCCTCAACTATCATCAGGGCGAGAGCGGCACAACTTACTCTTACGTGCGCAACAGCACGACGGGTAAATTGGAGCAGCGCGCCAAGGAGTATTATGTTACGCGCTTCACCACCTACGGCTTGTATGACAACTACATCATGACGACATCGAGCGGCGACGGTAACGCAGCCTGGGCAGACCCCGTTACGGGCTATCTGCCGCAGTCGTTCAAGGTGTCTTATCTCGATGTTGACAACGAAACGTTCACCTCTAACACCGTTGCCGCTGACGGAAACGACGCATCCGTGGCTGACAAGGGCTACATCTGTGAGAACTTTTTGGGCAACGGCGAGTATGTAACTCTTGCCGGACTGGAGCAGGTAGGCAGCAAGATTTACAGCGCAGCCGTGCCAATGGGCTTGTCGCAGTATGGCTGTCAGCAGTTCACCGACGACGCCCGCACTCAGTATAAGTGGGTTCGTCCGGGCTATGAAGACCTTATCAAGACCGAGAGCGGCGGCACGGGCAGCGGCGCTTACGACAAAGACGAACTGCAATGGACACAGTGGCCCGACGAATGTTGGGTGGCAGTGTTTGCCGACAAGACGCTGAAAGAGAAGAAACTGATAAGGACCGACAAGATAAGTTATGCCTGCGGACGCAACAAGTCGCAGTATTATCAGATGGTATGGGCAACCGACGACGGCCGGTATGTCTACGTCATATCGCCCAGTTATGCCAAGACGATGGCCGACACGCGTCAGCAGACCACGCTGCCGGCAGGAGTGGTGCGCATAGACACGTCGACCGAGGACTTTGACGACTACTATTGCAACCTCGAACAGTTGTCGCCCAACGGACTTATGCGCAGCTGGTATATAGGCGGCGACAGTTTTCTGTTCCTTATGTACGATGCCCCGATAACATCGTCAGACAAGACTGCCAACCGTCTTGCCGTGTTCAACGCGTCGGCAAAGACGCTGACAGAGGTTACGGGCCTGCCCTCTGACGTGTCAGGTTTCGGCACAACGCCTTACATTGAGGGCGGATATGCCTACGTGTCGGTGAACACAGAGTCGGGCTATCCTGCCGTATGGAAGATTGACCCAGCAACGGGCGCAGCCGTAAAGGCACTCACCGTCAATGGCGCAACCACCGTTACTGCCGTGGGACGCATAGATTAAATACGGCTTTAGCACACGTAATTATGTGCGGAATATAGTCTGCCGGAGCATAATCAGCTTGTTCCGGTAGACAATAATTTTTAGAAAGTTGCGTTTAATATATAGTTATGAAGAAGATATTTTTAAAGTTTCATTTATGGCTGGCAGTGCCTTTCGGCATTATTATCACCATTATCTGTTTCACAGGCTCCATGCTTGTGTTCGAGCCTGAGATAGTGAATGTGCTGAGGCACGACCAGATTTATGTTGACAATCCGCGCCATACGGCGCTGTCTGTCGACGAGATAGTAAGAAAAGTGGAGCAGACGCTGCCTTCGGACGTCAAGGTTACGGGCGTAACAATGTATTCCGACCCA
>OHSG01000680.1_pt1 | contig 15635 bp, 10 predicted proteins | sample 1578601 | NCBI WGS metagenome assembly OHSG01 (sample SAMEA3879534, study PRJEB24766) | human gut metagenome | biome: human-associated habitat; feature: feces | place: USA | collected 1985/1987
TTATATGAAAGATGAATATGCAAGAAGGAAAGAGGGATAAGTATGAGTAATTTTTCAGATATATATGGATATGAGACTATTAAAGAGCATTTGCAGAGTGCAATATCTATGGGAAAGGTATCTCATGCTTATGTAATCAGCGGAGGACTGGGTGCAGGAATCGCATATACAATGGTGCGGAAGATGGGTACACACGGAGTAAAGGGACCGGTCATTGTGTTTTATTTTTCCTGCTTTTCCTGTATTATTGTGATACCGTGGATCGTATTTCATTATCAGCCGATGTCACTGCGGCAGTTGTTGACGCTGTTTCTTGCGGGACTTTTTGCAGCGGGAGGACAGTTTACGATCACCGCAGCATATACCTATGCACCCGCCGGAAAAATTTCTATTTTTGATTATTCACAGATTATTTTTGCAACATTACTTGGATTTCTTTTATTCGCGGAGATTCCGGATCGATACAGTCTGATAGGATATGGATTGATCATTCTGGCTTCACTGGGAAATTTTCTGTATAACTGGAAACACAAAGATTAAAGGAGTATTCATATGTCGATTATTTCATTTCGGTGTCATACAACCATTCATCTGGCACCATTGGTAAATCAGGAAACCATTCATCAGGATATGGATAGGGGACAGCAGCTTATGTCAAGGATCAATCAGGGAATCCTTAGGGAGATAAAGCCCAAAAACCCACTGGTTGAATGGTATTACTGGAAGGACAAACACACAGTTTCGGATGTCACAGAGCATAGTTTGTTTAAGATGGCGCAGGGGATGCTGTCCCCCGTGGAAAATGATAATTACCGGTTGGAAGAGATCGAAGAATTAAATAATGCATGGGCCGTTTATGATAAAAAACTGAACACATTTTTTGCGTTTGACCCGGCAATTACGACATTGCAAAAAGATGAGAAGCGAAACCGTGTGCTGGTAGTCTGTGAAGACAAGGAACGCGGGCTGATTGATGTTATTGAAGCGGGAGCTCTGCTGCTTGAGTGTCTGCGTGCATTTACAGGGATAGAAGAACTTTGCTTTCTTCCGGTCAACCCGGACTACTATATATGGACAGGAACGGTGACAGGGATTGACGGATTGAAGATGCGCAGTAATGGATATGCCGGTACCTGGCTGCTTCTGCAGAGTGAAAGCCAGGTGAAGAAATTGCGGATGCTTGCAACCATTTACAGTATGGATTATCCGAATCTGGTAGATTCGGATGAACTGGCACGCAGACTGGCAAAGGAGGAAGCCGCAGGGCAGTGCATCCGAAGCAGGCATGGGATCGTGCTGTTTACGGAAGAGGGACTTGTGTATATGGATGGAACAAATCCGGACAATGACTGGGAACTGAAGTATCCGATTTATGAGAATGACTGTTATTATGAGATGTTGAGATTTGCTTACCGGAAACAGGTATCCGGGGAACTGGAAAATTACTGTGCATGGAAAGCCTGGCTGAACAAGGATTTTACTTGACATCTGAAAGAATCATTACTATACTTAAAACCAAAGGTGAAAAACGAAGACGAAGACAGTAACTGTGATAGGAAAGTCAAAGAGAGTTGGAACAGGTGAGAGCCAATACGAGTAATATGACAGTGAAAATCACTTCCGAGTTGCGGATCGAAATCCCAGGAGAGTAGAGTTCGACGTATTTCCAGCGTTATGGGAACGAAGTATGCAAATCCTTTTTGAATACGGGATTTAAGTACATGGTAATCAGGTGGTATAACGTGACCCCGCGTCCTAATTACTGGACGTGGGGATTTTTTATTTCAGAATCATAAATGCAGGAGGAAAATATGTACAACAAAGTAGATACCAATATGAACTTTGTCGATCGCGAAAAAGAAACGGAAAAATTCTGGCGCGAAAATGATATCTTCAAAAAATCCATGGAGAACCGTAAGGAAGGCGAGACTTACACATTTTATGACGGACCGCCTACGGCAAACGGAAAACCACATATCGGACATGTAGAGACACGTACCATCAAGGATATGATTCCGAGATTCCAGACCATGAAAGGAAAGTACGTCCCACGGAAAGCCGGATGGGATACCCACGGTCTTCCGGTAGAAATCGAAGTGGAGAAACTTCTTGGACTGGATGGAAAGGATCAGATCGAAGCATATGGTCTTGAGCCATTCATCAAAAAGTGTAAAGAATCCGTCTGGAAATACAAGGGTATGTGGGAGGATTTCTCCAACACAGTAGGTTTCTGGGCTGATATGGACAATCCATACGTCACATATGACGACAATTTCATTGAGTCAGAGTGGTGGGCTCTCAAGGAAATCTGGAATAAGGGACTTCTTTACAAGGGCTTCAAGATTGTTCCTTACTGTCCTCGTTGTGGAACACCGCTTTCTGCACAGGAGGTGGCACAGGGCTACAAGACAGTTAAAGAAAAATCAGCAGTAGTACGTTTTAAGGTAGTAGGAGAGGATGCATATTTCCTCGCATGGACCACAACTCCATGGACACTTCCAAGCAACGTGGCACTCTGTGTGAACCCTAATGACACATATGTAAAGGTAAAGGCTGTTGATGGCTACACATATTATATGGCAGAGGCACTTGCAGACAAGGTGCTCTCACAGCTTCTTTCAAAAGAGGACGCAGAAGCAGGCAAGAAGGCATATGAGGTGCTTGAGACATACAAAGGAAAGGATCTTGAGTACAAGGAGTATGAGCCGCTTTATGACTGTGCTAAGCAGGTTGCCGATAAGCAGGGCAAGAAGGGCTTTTTCGTGACATGTGACACATATGTTACTATGTCAGATGGTACAGGAATCGTTCATATCGCTCCTGCATTTGGTGAGGATGATGCCAATGTCGGAAGAAATTATGACCTTCCATTTGTACAGTTTGTAAACGACAAGGGAGAGCTTACAGCAGAGACTCCGTTTGCCGGTATGTGGGTAAAGGATGCAGATCCTGAGGTATTAAAGGACTTAAGCGGCAGAAAGCAGCTCTTCGATGCTCCGAAATTTGAGCATGAGTATCCACACTGCTGGAGATGTGACAAGCCTCTTATCTACTATGCAAGAGAGTCATGGTACATCAAGGAGACAGCAGTAAAGGATGATCTTATCAGAAACAACAATACAGTAAACTGGATTCCTGAGTCTATCGGTTCAGGACGTTTCGGAAACTGGCTTGAGAATATACAGGATTGGGCTATCTCACGTAACCGTTACTGGGGCACACCACTCAATATCTGGGAGTGTGAATGCGGACACAGAGAGTGTATCGGAAGCCGTGCAGAGCTCGCCGAAAAAGCAGGAGATCCAAAGGCAGCAGAGGTAGAGCTTCACAGACCATACATCGACGCTGTGACAATCAAGTGTCCTGAGTGTGGCAAGGATATGCACCGTGTACCAGAGGTACTTGACTGCTGGTTTGATTCAGGAGCCATGCCATTTGCACAGCACCACTATCCATTCGAGAACAAGGAAGTATTTGAGAAGCAGTTCCCGGCAAAGTTTATCTCAGAGGCAGTTGACCAGACACGTGGATGGTTCCATTCACTCATGGCTGAGTCTACACTCCTTTTCAACAAGGCCCCTTATGAGAATGTAATCGTGCTTGGACACGTACAGGATGAGAACGGACAGAAGATGTCCAAGTCAAAGGGCAACGCTGTAGATCCGTTTGATGCACTTGAGACATACGGTGCAGATGCCATCAGATGGTATTTCTACACAGCATCAGCTCCATGGATTCCAAAGAAGTTTTCAGGAAAGCTCGTGCTTGAGGGACAGCGTAAGTTTATGGGAACACTCTGGAACACATACGCATTCTTCGTGCTTTATGCAAATATCGACAATTTTGATGCTACAAAATACAGCCTTGAGTATGATAAGCTTGCAGTAATGGACAAGTGGATTCTTTCAAAGCTCAACTCAGCAGTGGCAGGAGTGGATGAGTGCCTGTCAAACTACAAGATTCCGGAGGCGGCAAAGTACCTTCAGGAGTTCGTAGACGACTTAAGTAACTGGTATGTACGCCGCAGCCGTGAGCGTTTCTGGGCAAAGGGCATGGAGCAGGACAAGATAAACGCATACATGACACTTTATACAGCACTTGTCACCATATCAAAGGCGGCAGCACCTATGATTCCTTTCATGACAGAGGATATCTACAGAAATCTTGTCTGCTCTATCGACAAGAGCGCACCGGAGTCAATTCATCTGTGCGACTATCCTGTAGTTGATGAGAAGCTGATTGACAAAAAGCTCGAAGCTGATATGGATGAGGTACTAAAGGTTGTAGTACTCGGACGTGCATGTCGTAACGAGGCAAATATCAAAAACCGTCAGCCAATCGGAAAAATGTTTGTAAAGGCTCCGGAAAAACTGGATGAATTTTATGTGGATATCATCGCAGACGAGCTCAACGTAAAAGAGGTTGAGTTCACTGATGATGTATCACACTACACCACCTACAAATTCAAGCCACAGCTTAGAACAGTGGGTCCTAAGTATGGTAAATACCTTGGCCAGATTAAGGCAGTTTTAGCTGAGCTTGATGGTCATAAGGCCATGGAGGAGCTTAACAGCACCGGCTCTCTCAAGCTTGACAGCATTAGCGATGAAGTTGTATTATCTAAAGAGGATTTACTTATCGAGATGACTCAGATGGAGGGCTATGTGACACAGTCTGACAACAATATAACCGTTGTTCTTGACACCAACCTCACTCCTGAGCTTATCGAGGAAGGTTTCGTAAGAGAAATCATCAGTAAGATCCAGACAATGCGTAAGGACGCAGGCTTTGAGGTTATGGACCACATCGCTGTGACATACGAGGCAGATGAGAAGCTTTCAAATGTATTTGAAAAGTTTGGTGATGAAATCAAGACCGAGGTTCTTGCCGTATCAATTAAATCAGGCGAACTTAAGGGCTATGAAAAGGATTGGAAGATTAATGGTGAGGCTGTTAAGCTTGCAGTTGAAAAACAATAATCTCTGCACGAGAGGGAGCATTAATTTGCTCCCTTTTAGTGCCATAAGGAGGAATATGATGAGAGATAATACGTTTAGCAAAAAGGTGTTTATTAAGACTGTATCAGACAATTTAAAAAATAAATATCGTAAGACTATAGATGATGCCACACAGCAGGAACTTTATCAGGCTGTATCAGAGGCCGTAAAGGATGTCATCATGGATGAGTGGATTGCCACACAGAGAGTGATGGACAAGGACGATCCAAAGGTTGTTTACTATATGTCCATGGAGTTTTTGATGGGAAGAGCTCTCGGCAACAACCTTATAAACCTCTCAGCATACAAGGAGGTCAAGGAGGCTCTCAATGAGATTGGTGTGGATATCAATGCTATTGAGGACCAGGAGCCTGATCCGGCACTTGGAAACGGTGGACTCGGAAGACTGGCAGCGTGTTTCATGGATTCACTTGCCACACTTGGATATCCTGCATACGGCTGTGGAATCAGATACAGATATGGTATGTTCAAGCAGCAGATTTCAGACGGCTTCCAGATTGAGGTGCCTGACAACTGGCTCAAGGACGGATATCCATTCGAGCTTCGTCGTCCGGAGTACTGCTATGAGGTCAAGTTTGGAGGATATGTGCAGGAGAGCACAGATGAAAACGGAGAGCTTCATTTCGAGCAGAAGGACTATCAGTCGGTGCTTGCAGTGCCTTATGATATGCCTATAGTCGGTTATGACAACAATGTGGTCAATTCTCTCATGATATGGGATGCAGAGCCAAAAAACGGCTTCTCGCTCGAGTCCTTTGACCAGGGTGACTACGACAAGGCAGTGGAGCAGGAAAATCTTGCAAGAAACCTTGTTGAGGTGCTCTATCCAAACGATAACCATGTAAAGGGCAAGGAGCTTCGCTTAAAGCAGCAGTATTTCTTTGTATCAGCAAGCATCCAGCGTGCACTTGCAAGGTTTAAAAAGCATCACAGCGATTTAAAAGATCTTCCGAATAAGGTCGTTTTCCAGATGAACGATACTCACCCTACAGTTGCAGTCGCAGAGCTTATGAGAATCCTTGTGGACGAGGAACATCTGTCATGGGATGATGCATGGGATATCACTACAAGATGTGTAGCCTACACTAACCATACAATCATGGCTGAGGCGCTTGAGAAGTGGCCAATTGAGATATTCCAGAGACTGCTTCCTCGTGTATACCAGATTGTTGACGAGATAAACAGAAGATTTGTGATGCAGATTAATGAGAGATATCCTGGCAATGAGGACAAGGTAAGAAAGATGGCTATCCTCTATGACGGACAGGTCAAGATGGCAAATATGGCTATCGTTGCAGGCTATTCTGTAAACGGTGTTGCAAAGCTTCACACAGAGATACTTAAGAATCAGGAGCTTCATGATTTCTATGAGATGTTCCCTGAGAAGTTCAATAACAAGACAAACGGAATCACACAGCGTAGATTCTTAGCACATGCAAATCCACTCCTTGCAGACTGGGCAACAAAAAAGGTAGGAGCCGGCTGGATTACAGATCTTACAATGCTTTCAAAGCTCAAGGCTTATGCGGACAGCCCTGTTGCACAGCAGGAGTTTGCTGAGATTAAGAGAGCAAACAAGGTGCGTTTAGCAAAGTATATCAAGGAGCACAATGGTATTGATGTAAATCCGGATTCTATCTTTGATGTGCAGGTTAAGAGACTTCACGAGTACAAGAGACAGCTCATGAACATCCTTCATGTGATGTATCTGTACAACAAGATTAAGGAAAATCCGTCTATGGATTTCTATCCTAGAACATTCATTTTTGGAGCAAAGGCAGCAGCAGGCTACAGAAATGCAAAGAAAACAATAAAGCTCATCAACAGTGTGGCTGATGTGATAAATAACGATGCTTCTATTGGCGGCAAGCTCAAGGTAGTATTTATCGAGGATTACAAGGTATCCAATGCCGAGATTATTTTTGCGGCAGCAGATGTCAGCGAGCAGATTTCCACAGCAAGCAAGGAGGCATCCGGAACAGGAAACATGAAGTTTATGCTCAATGGAGCGCTCACTATCGGAACTATGGATGGTGCCAATGTCGAGATGTTCGATGAGGTAGGGGCTGACAACATGTTTATCTTTGGAATGAGCTCTGATGAGGTCATCTCACACGAGAACAGACATGACTACAATCCTGTTGATGTATATAATAACGATGCCGAGCTAAGAAAGGTAGTAAACCAGCTTGTAGACGGCACATATTCACCAAATGACCATGAGCTTTTCAGGGAGCTTTACAACTCACTGCTCAATCCACAGCAGGGACAGGTGGCTGACCGCTACTTTATCCTCGCAGACTTCCGCTCATATGCAAATGCACAGCAGAAGATTAATGATTATTACAAGAACAAGAGCGCATGGAGAAAGAGTGCACTGCTCAATATCGCACATGTAGGAAAGTTCTCTTCAGACAGAACAATCCAGGAATATGTGGACGATATCTGGCATCTTGACAGAATTACCGTAAATATGGCAGGAGTATAGGATTTTGGAAAAAGTTATCGCAAAGTCTGGTATCAGTGGAAGCACGCTTAAGCTTATAGCCATTTTTACCATGCTTATAGACCATATTGCGGCAACGGTTATTCTTCAGATGATAAATAACGGGATAGGTGGACAAACGCTTATTGATATCTACTGGGTCATGCGTTCTATAGGGCGCATGGCCTTTCCTGTTTTCTGCTTCCTGCTTGTGGAGGGCTTCAAATATACACACAGCAGGGAAAAATATGCTGCGAGGATGTTTATATTCGCGCTTATCTCTGAGATACCGTTTGACCTTGCAATAAACAATACAGTGCTCGAATTTAAGAGCAACAATGTGTTTTTTACACTGCTTTTAGGCTTGCTTGCCATCACAGTGCTTGATTGGCTTAAGTCGGTCGATAAAATAGAAAAGGCATCCTCTGCAGTCAAGTGGTTTTTTGTCACACTGATCAGGTGTATAGTAATGGTATCAGTAGTGCTTGTTATGATGATTATTGCAGAGTTTGTGCTTTGCTGTGATTATGGTGCGGCGGGTGTAGGGTGCATTGTCATGATGTACCTGCTTTCTTCAAACCGGGATGTTGCATTTGCCGTGGCAGTCATACTGCTTGGACTTTTCTCAGGTACCATAGAGTTTTTTGCACTTTTTATGCTTATACCGCTTCGCTATTACAATGGAAAAAGAGGCATTTCACTAAAATATGTCTTTTACGCCTTTTACCCGGTGCATCTTTTTGTACTGTACCTGATATGCAGGCTTGCTATGGCTGCTGTTCACACCTAACAGAGTGACAGACAACGATTAAAAATGGGGGAATAGATGAAAAAGCTTTTAAAAATCATACCGGCACTTGTGTTTGCTGCCTGTTGCTTTATGTTCGCTGCAAAATGCTTAAAGGCAGGAGGGTTTACAGGTGCTATAGCTGATTTTCCTACAGCTATACACAGGGCAGTAAAGGGGCAAATGCAGACCACAACAGACTATTTAAACGGCGAACAGACAGAGTACGATGAGTCAGTATTTACAGGGGAATATCACTACTACTACGAGAAGCTGTCAGATGATGACAAGCTTATTTACAGGCAGATTTATGCGATGATGCAAAAGCGCATGGATGGAATTTCGTTAAATACTACAGACACTGACAACGTAAGCCGTATACAGCAGTTTGTGCTGCTGGACAATCCACAGTTTTTCTACATAGAAAAGAGTCAGTATACTGTGAGAAACAGCATCATTATTTCGCCTGTATACAATATGTCTGAGTCTGATATCGACAACGCAATAAGTACGATTTCAGGCTATGTGTCAGCCTGTATGGCAGGTATCGATGAAGGTGCATCGGATTATGACAAGGCTGTGCATTTCTATGAATATGTGATAGAGCATGCCGAGTATGAGGAAAATTCTCCTCACAACCAGGATATGTACTCAGCAGTGCTTGGAAGGACGGTCTGTCAGGGCTATGCGATGATGTTTAAGTATCTGTGTGACCGGGCCGGTATCAGCTCACTTATTGTGACAGGCACCACATCTGATGCAAACCACGCCTGGAATATGGTATATCTGGACGGTGCGTGGTGTGCAGTGGACTGTACCTACGGTGATGGTGATTATCTGGGAAAGGGCATATCATACAGCTGGTTCGGAGTGCCGCTTGATGTGGTAAAGCTTACACGTACATTGGACAATGAGGATATGCTGCCGCAGGAAGCGTCAGTGGAGGATGACTATTATTACAGGAATGGGCTGTATTTTACATCCTACGACCTTAAAGTCTTACAGGGCATGACAACGTCATCTAACTATATCACGTTCAAGTTTTCGGACAGAGAAACCTATGATACTGCATGTCACAGTCTTTTCGATAAGGGTGACTACAAATATCTGATTCCGACAGCAAGAGGCGGTACTATCACATATATGCAGGAGCCCAATTCGCTTGCGGTGTTTATACACATAGAGCTGGGAAGCTGATAAACTTATCTCCTTTTATTTTAAGGAGATAGCCGCACACCCCATGAAGGGCGGGCGCTGATACAAAAATAAAGAAAGAGGAATCCAAATGTCATTTTGTCATCTTCACACCCATACCGAGTACAGCCTGCTCGATGGGTCAAACAAGATAAAAGAATATGTAAAGCGCGTCAAGGAGCTTGGCATGAACTCTGCCGCAATCACAGACCATGGCAATATGTACGGTGTGGTGGAGTTTTACAAGACGGCAAAGGCAAATGATATCAATCCGGTCATAGGCTGCGAGGTATATGTGGCACCAAATTCGCGCTTTGACAGGGAGACAAGCCACGGTGATGACAGGTATTATCATCTGATTCTGCTTGCTGAAAATAATACAGGCTATGCCAATCTCATGAAGATAGTGTCAATAGGGTTCACAGAGGGCTATTATTACAGGCCGAGAGTGGATTTTGAGACGCTTGAGAGATATCACGAGGGGCTTATATGCCTGTCTGCCTGTCTGGCAGGAGAAATCCCCAGATACATCGTCAGAGGCTTTTATGACGAGGCGAAGGAGATTGCAAGGAAGTATCAGGACTGCTTTGGAAAAGACAACTTCTTCCTTGAGCTGCAGGACCATGGCATTGATGACCAGAAGCTTGTGAATCAGCAGCTTCTTAGGATGAGCAAGGAGCTTGAAATAGGGTTAGTGTGTACTAATGATGTGCACTACACCTACGAGTCCGATGCGGAGGCACATGATGTGCTTTTGTGCATCCAGACCGGGAAAAAGGTGTCTGACGAGGACAGGATGCGCTATGATGGCGGACAGTTTTTCGTAAAGAGCGAAGAACAGATGAGAGCGCTTTTCCCATATGCCACAGAGGCTATTGAGAATACACAGAAAATTGCCGACAGATGCAATGTGACGCTTGAGTTTGGCAATTACAAGATTCCAAAGTATGAGGTGCCAGAGGGCTATGATAGTGCCGAAGCCTTCCTTACAGAGCTTTGCGAGAAGGGCTTTAGGGAGAAATACATAGGCTGTGGCGAGTACAGTGATGAGGAGCTTAAAAAGATACATGCAGATATGGACTATGAGCTTGGTATCATAAAGACCATGGGCTTTATAGAGTATATCCTTATCGTGTGGGATTATATCAACTGGTGCCGCACGCACGACTGCTGGGTAGGTCCGGGACGAGGCTCAGCGGCGGGAAGCAGGGTGTGTTATTGTACCGGAATCACGGATATTGATCCGGTTAAATACAATCTGCTTTTTGAAAGATTTCTTAACCCTGAGCGAGTTTCCATGCCTGATATCGATGTGGATTTCGAGTATGCGGAGAGATATCGCGCCATAGAGTATGTTCAGCAGAAGTACGGACACGATTCTGTAACACAGATAGTCACCTTTGGTACGATGGCGGCAAGAGGTGTCATAAAATCAGTCGGAAAGGCGCTGGATTTCCCATATGCAGAGACTGACAGGCTTGCAAAGATGGTGCCTCAGGAGCTTAATATCACGATTGACAAGGCTCTTCAGATGAACCCGGAGTTTAAGGGCATTTACGACAGTGATGCGAGAGTGCATGAAATGATAGATATGGCAAAAAGGCTTGAGGGACTGCCAAACCACACGTCAGTGCATGCAGCAGGTGTGGTAATCTATCCGGGTGTTGCGAGCGATTATGTGCCTCTTGGAAGGGCAAACGACGGAAGCCCTACCGCAGAGTACAACATGGTACAGCTCGAGGAGCTTGGCCTTTTAAAGATGGATTTTCTGGGGCTTCGTACACTCACGGTGCTAAAGGATTCTGTGAAGAATATCAAGGCATCAAGGGGCATTGATGTGGATATCGACCATATTGATTTCAACGATAAGGGCACACTTGACTTTATTGGAACAGGAAAGACGGAAGGGGTATTCCAGCTAGAGTCTGCCGGTATGCAAAGCTTCATGAAGGAACTCAGTCCACAGAGCTTTGAGGACATCGTGGCCGGTATTTCGCTCTACCGTCCGGGTCCTATGGATTTCATTCCCAACTATATAAAGGGCAAGAACAATCCAAAGGAGATAAGCTATGTGACACCTGAGCTTGAGAGTATTTTAGAGCCGACCTACGGCTGTATAGTATACCAGGAACAGGTCATGCAGATAGTGCAGAAGCTCGCAGGCTATACAATGGGTCAGGCGGACAACATCCGCCGTGCCATGAGCAAGAAGAAGCAGTATGTCATTGACGCAGAGCGCCAGAGCTTTGTGTACGGAGACGAGGAGCGCGGTATAAAGGGCTGTGTGGCAAACGGCATAGATGAAAAGGCTGCCAACAGCATATACGATTCGATGGTTGATTTTGCTAAGTATGCGTTCAACAAATCACATGCAGCCGCGTATGCGAAAATCAGTGTTCAGACTGCATGGCTCAAAAATTACTATCCGGTCGAATTTATGGCAGCGCTCATGACTTCTGTTATAGACAATTCAGCCAAGGCGGCGCAGTATCTTTACAGCTGTCGTGATATGGGTATTAAGGTGCTTCCGCCGGATATCAACTGTGGACAGGGAGAGTTTACCGCAGAGGGTGACCATGTCAGATACGGCATGTACGCCATCAAATCTTTAGGCAGGCCGGTAATAGACCAGATAATCGAGGAGCGGGAAAGTGGCGGCAGATACCGCACACTCTCTGATTTTATCGAGAGAACCTGCCAGAAGGAGCTTATCAACAAGCGTGCGATTGAGAATCTGATAAAGGCGGGAGCCTGCGATTCGCTCGACGGCACGAGAAAGCAGATGGCAATGGTGTATGCATCGATTGTGGACAGGGTGCAGCATGACAAAAAGTCAACAATGGCTGGGCAGATGAGCCTGTTTGACCTGGTCTCAGATGAGGATAGGCAGTCATTTGAGCTTAAGTATCCAAATGTTGGTGAATATGACGCTGAGGAAGCCCTGGCCTATGAAAAAGAGGTGCTTGGCATCTATTTAAGCGGACACCCTCTGGAAAAATATGCAGCTACCCTAAAGAAAAACATCACAGCAAATGCGATAGATTTTGTGCTTGAAGAGGAGAGCGGTGCCGTAAAGATAGAGGACAATGCGCACGTGGTAATCGGAGGCATGATAGCTACAAAGACGATTAAGTTTACCAAGTACAATCAGGCCATGGCTTTTATCACGATAGAGGACCTGACAGGAACTGTTGAGGTAATTATTTTTCCGAGAGATTACGAGCGCTACCAGAGATATTTACAGGACGATGCTAAAATATTTGTTATCGGACATGCGACAGTCGAGGATGAGCAGAACGGCAAGATAATCTGCGAGAAAATCATACCGTTTGATGAGCTTCCGAAGCAGCTATGGCTCAGGTTTGATACAATGGAGGACTATAAGAAAAATGAGAGCAGGCTTCTTGAGACAATCCGTGAATCTGACGGAGGAGATGAAGTCATAATTTACATCGCAGATACAAAGCAGATGAAAAAACTTGGCAGAAATTATTCCGTAAATGCAAATAATGAGCTCATGGAGCAGCTTTTGGAATTTTTAGACAAAGAAAATGCGAAAATTGTTGAAAAGAATATTGAAAAAATGTGCTAAAACAAGTACAATAGATTGGGATTAGAATAAATGATAATTTTTTAACATATGGAGGTTATACCAATGGCAAAAGAGATTAACACAATAGGTGTACTTACAAGTGGTGGTGACGCACCGGGAATGAACGCAGCAATTCGTGCCGTTGTTCGTCAGGCTCTCTCAAAGGGCAAGAAGGTTAAAGGAATCAAGAGAGGATACGCAGGTCTGTTAAATGAAGAAATCGTGGATATGGATTCAAAGAGCGTTTCAGACACAATCTCACGCGGTGGTACAATCTTACAGACAGCCAGATGTAAGGAGTTCGTTACAGCAGAGGGACAGCAGAAGGGTGCTGAAATCTGTAAGAAGCATGGTATCGATGCTATCGTAGTTATCGGTGGTGACGGATCTTTCCAGGGTGCGCAGAAGCTTGCAGCACTTGGCATCAATACAATCGGTCTTCCGGGCACAATCGACCTTGATATCGCATGTACAGATTACACAATCGGTTTTGATACAGCCTGCAACACAGCTATGGAGGCTATTGACAAGGTACGTGATACATCTACATCACACGAGAGATGCTCAATAATTGAGGTTATGGGACGTGGAGCAGGATACATTGCATTATGGTGTGGTCTTGCAAACGGCGCTGAGGAAGTATTACTTCCTGAGAAGTATGACAACAACCTTGAGGCACTCATCGAGAGAGTAGCTCACGCAAGAGAGCTCGGCAAGCAGCATTACATCATCATCAATGCTGAGGGCGTAGGACATTCACAGGAGATGGCTAAGGAAATCGAGGCTGCTACAGGCATCGAGACTCGAGCAACTATCCTTGGACATATGCAAAGAGGTGGAAGCCCTTCATGCAAGGACCGTGTATACGCTACAATCATGGGCGCTATGGCAGTTGATTTACTCTGCGAGGGCAAGTCAAACAGAGTTATTGCCCACAAGGATGGCAATTTCGTAGATTTCGATATCGACGAGGCACTTGCTATGAAGAAGAGTGTAGACGAGTACATGTACGATATCTCTAAATCTCTGGTTTAGTATCTAATATAGTTACGATAAATATGAATGCCCTTGTATCCGGCACATCAAATGCAGGTAATTGCGTGCATGTGCCGGTGCAGGGGCATTTATGCATTCGGAGAAAGACGAATGTTGATCATGAAAATCACTGTCAGTAGGATTATTTAAATCGTTATAGAAAGAGAAGAAAATGATTACAAGTGCATCAAATAAAAGCATAAAAAATGTGCAGGCTCTTTTAAGCAAGGCAAAGGAGCGGAAAAAGCAGGGCGTATTCGTGGTTGAGGGTCCAAAGATGAGCTTTGAGGCGCCATATGACTGGGTAAGTGCCGTATATATGTCTGAGTCATTTTTTAATGATGACAGGTTTAAGGAAGAGAAGAAGCGTTTCATTGACAAAACAGAAATAGTGAGTGACTCGGTGTTTAAGAGCATGTCTGACACGCAGACTCCGCAGGGTGTGCTTGCTATAGTAAAGATGCCGCACTATGAGATAGATGAACTTTTTAAGGGCGACAAGACAGAGCTTCTTGTGCTTGAGAGTATACAGGATCCGGGAAACTTAGGCACTATGATCCGTACCGGTGAGGGCGCAGGTGTAAGCGGCATTATAATGAATCGTACAACAGTGGACATTTTTAATCCAAAGACTGTGCGTTCAACCATGGGCTCACTCTACCGTGTGCCGTTTTACATAACAGATGACCTTCCGGAGACTATAGAGTATGCAAAGTCAAAGGGAGTTTCTCTCTACGCAGCTCATTTAAAGGGTAAGTGCTCTTATGACAGACCGGACTACACCGGAGCCTGTGGCTTTATGATAGGAAATGAGGGCAATGGATTATCAGATGAGATAGCTGACATGGCGGACACATATATCCGCATCCCTATGGAGGGAGCTGTGGAGTCGCTTAATGCCGCAATATCAGCCACTTTGCTCATGTATGAGTGCAATCGTCAGAGAAGACTTTTGGGAGAATAATATGCGTATTTGGTTTAAGATTTATACTGACACGCACCTGATGCGTGATATTACAATAGAAAATGACAGTGACGACACACGTACACACAAGATTTTTAAGGCACTTGAGGATGCCTGCCTTGCTTTTGACCTGGGAAAGCCCATCTGGCTTGACAGCAACGTAAGTGATTTCAAGAGGCATGGAAAGACCCGCTTTACGAAGGACAATTTTGTGGAGGGCATCGACTTTGATTTTCTCGAGATGCACATCATAGAGGAGGATTGATGCCTCATTATGGATATGATGAGTTATTATTGATATAAGGACGGTCCGCACACTGCAGGCACAGCGGCACACACGTACTCTCTCGTAAGCTACGCTACGCCATTAAGAATCTGTAGGAATTATGCCTTTTGGTTTTCGATGCTTGACGAAACCGGCTTTTATGCGCCGTCCATGGCGCATAACGCCTTGCCCCGGCGTCCATGCCGGTGCATTTCTGGTTGTGAAGCATAATTCAACAGATTCTAAATAGCTTCGCTATGCGCTTACGAGAGAGTACTTGTGTGCCGCCGTGCCT
>OHSG01000681.1_pt1 | contig 15615 bp, 13 predicted proteins | sample 1578601 | NCBI WGS metagenome assembly OHSG01 (sample SAMEA3879534, study PRJEB24766) | human gut metagenome | biome: human-associated habitat; feature: feces | place: USA | collected 1985/1987
CATCATCCTGAACTTCGCCAACTGCGACATGGTCGGCCACACCGGCGTACTGGAGGCCGCCGTCAAGGCGGTGGAGACCGTGGACACCTGCGTGGGCCGCGTGGTGGAGGCCACCCTGAAGATGGGCGGCATCGCCATGGTCACGGCTGACCACGGCAACGCCGAGGACATGAAGCAGCCCGACGGCAGCCCCATGACCTCCCACACCACCAATCTGGTGCCCTTCATCCTCTGCGGCGCCGGTACGGAGCTGCGCACCGGCCGTCTGGCCGACATCGCCCCCACCATCCTGGATGTAATGGGGCTGGCCTGCCCGCCGGAGATGGACGGCAAGACGCTGATCGTCAAGTAACCAACATCGTCATGTACGGCAGGTCCCGAAGCCATGCTTCGGGACCTGTTTATAAGGAGACAAACCCATGAACATTACAGTCATCGGCTGCGGGCGGTGGGGCTCCCTCATCACGTGGTATCTGGATCACATCGGCCACCGCGTCACCCTGTATGGCCGCGCGGCATCGCCCCGCATGCAGGCGTTTCTCACCACGCGGCAGAACGACCTGCTGACGCTGCCGGAGTCCGTGGCGCTGTCCACGGCGCTGGACGCAGCGCTGGAGAGCGCGGAGACGGTCATCATCTCCATCGGCTCCCAGAGCCTGCGGAGCCTGCTGGGACAGTCGGAATTGCAGGCACTGAGGAGCCGCACGGTGGTCTTATGCATGAAGGGTCTGGAGATGGGGACCGGCGCTCGGCTCAGTCAGATCGCAGCGGAGCTGCTGCACCCATCCAACACCGTGGCCGTGTGGCTGGGGCCGGGCCACGTGCAGGAGTTCTACCGCGGCATCCCCAACTGCATGGTCATCGACAGCGAAAACGAGGACGTGAAGCGCCGGCTGGTGCAGGCGTTTTCCAGCGACCTCATCCGCTTTTATTACGGCGGGGATATGATCGGCAATGAGGTGGGCGCCGCCGCCAAGAACGTGGTGGGTATCGCCGCCGGCTTTCTGGATGGTTTCGAGATGTCCAGTCTCAAGGGCGCTCTCATGAGCCGCGGCACCCGCGAGGTGGCCCGTCTCATCAAGGCCATGGGCGGCAGCGAGCTGTCGGCCTACGGTCTGTGCCACCTGGGGGACTACGAGGCCACGGTGTTCTCGCCGTACAGCCACAACCGGCAGTTCGGTGAGTCCTTCGTCCGCGGGCAGGATTACCACCAGCTGGCGGAGGGGTATTACACTGTGAAGGCCCTGATGCTGCTGGGACAGCGGTACGGTGTGGAGCTGCCCATCTGCAAGGCGGTGCATGACATCCTCTATGAGCAAGCGGTGCCCAGAGATGTGCTGGCCGGTCTGCTGCGGCGGGGCCTGACGGAGGAATTCTACGACTGACACAGCCGCGCCGGAAAAAAAGTGCATAAAAAAGTCTCTGTCTGGTCACAATGCAGGCAGAGACTTTTTTATCACGGCGGGCCGCAGGCCGGAAACAGGCGGCGGTGGGTGCGTCCCACCCGAAAGGCGCGTATGAGCAGATTCGACAACTCCAAGATCAAGGCCATGTTCGGCGGCAAGGGCTTTTACATAGCCCTTGCTCTGTGCCTGCTGGCCGCCGGAACGATTGGCTATATCACCCTGTTTTCCGCCGACTCCCCCGCAAAGGAGCCGGACCCCGTCATTGAGATCAAGCCCGCTCCCGTCACCCCCGTGCCTGCGGCGCCCACCAAGCCGGTGATCCAGTCGGAGCCCGTTGAGGTACCGGTGCAGGAGACGGAGACGGTCATCGAGGAACCGGTGGAGCTGCTGCCGGAGGTCATCTCCCCGCTGGACGGCACCACCGTGACGGTATTCAGCATGACGGAGCTGCTGTATGACCAGACCATGGCGGACTGGCGCACCCACAACGGCATCGATGTGCAGGCCGAGGAGGGCGCGGCCGTCAAGACCGCGGCGGATGGCACGGTGCTGTCCGTCACCAGCGATGAGCTGATGGGTACCACCGTGGTCATCCAGCACAGCGGCGGCTACACCACCCAGTACAGCAGTCTGCAATCGGACGTGCCGGTGGCGGAGGGGCAGTCTGTCCGCGCCGGTGACATCATCGGCCGCGTGGGCTCCACCAGCGCGGCGGAAAGTGAGATGGGCCCCCACCTCCACTTCTCCGTCAGTCAGGACGGCAGCGTCATCGACCCCCACGCCTATATCGAGGACTGAGGAAAAAGCCATCCCCCTGCGGTGCAGGGGGATGGCTTTTTCAGCTTATCGGATCAGGACTTCTCCGCCCGCGCTCCCTGGATATGGCGGTAGATGAGGCGGAACACCGTGGATACCAGCAGGATGCCCACCGCCAGAGAACCGGCGATGCCCACCGTCTCCAGTCCCTTGGCCACGGCGTCCATACGATTGCCCTCCAGTCCCAGGCTCATGGTGTAGTACACGCCGGCGCCGGGCAGCAGGGGCAGTATGGCGATGACCAGATAGGGCATGGCGGGGCACTTGCGGACCCGGGCCATCACCTCGGCATACGCCGCCGCGAACAGGGATGCGAACAGGTTGGCGGCATACACATCGCAGCCCAGCGCGCCGCCCAGCAGGTACAGCATCCACGTCACCACGCCGCCGATGATGCACAAGACGCTGCCGCGGCCGTGGACGTTGAACAGGATGCAGAAGCCCAGACAGCCCACGAACCACAGCCTGCGCCAGCGGGTGCCACGTCACCGTGGCGGAGCCGGTGACACCGTAGAACCCTGATGTCAGGTGCCATGCGGCAGCGGTGCCCAACGCGATGGCCAGCGCCGTGAACACCACCTGCACCAGCCGGAAGATGCCGGAGTTGGTATCGCCGTAGATGATGTCCCGCATGGCGTTGGTGATGGGCAGGCCCGGGACCAGCATCATCAGCGTGCCGATGATGGCGGCGTCCGGGCTGTCCATCAGACCCAGTCCCGCGGCGATATAGGCCGGAAGTGCCATGCAGCAGGCGGCCAGCAGGGTACTGAAAAACGGGTTGGCCTCCTGCTTGTCCATAAAGCGGGTAACAAGGCCGATGATAAGGCCCATGAGTCCCGCCCACAGGCAGTCCAGCAGCGTGCCGCCGAACACCAGACAGAAGCCCAGGCCCACCAGAACGCCGCCCAGATAGATCACGCCGGTGCGGTAGGTGCGGCAGGCGGCCAGCGTCTCATGAAGCCATGTCATGGCCTCGTCCACCTCCGGACGCTCCGTGCAGATGCGGCGGCTCAGGGCGTTGAGCTTCTCCATGGTCTCCAGATCGTTGCCGTGGAAGTCGATACGTTTCATGAGCATCAGGGGCTTGCCGTTGGCCGCCTCCAGACTGACAGAGATGCTGTTGGGGATGGCGAACACCTCACACTCCACACCATAGGCCCGCAGGATGCGGTGGACGCTGTCCTCCACGCGGAACGTCTCCGCGCCGGACATGGCCAGATGATACCCCATGGTGACCGCCAGATCGGTCAGCAGATAATAGTCCATACAAACAGATCTCCTGTATCAGTTTGCCGGATGCGGCCTTCGCTGCATCCGGCAAACTGACAGTATAGGCGCTTCGCGGGCAAATGTCAACCGTTCATTTGGGTCACGGTCCCCAAAAACAGCGGCAGGTTGGCATGGGTGTCCACGATCATGTACACGAAGGGGCGATCCAGCACCACGCGATGCACCTCCGGCGGCTCAGCGGAGGCGGTGTCAGCCACCACCGCCGTGACGGCGGCGGCCTTGGTGCCGTTCTCGTCCAGGGACAGGTACGTCTTGTGCAGCACGGCGCTGACGTACAGCTGGTCATTGGGTGCGCTGCCCATGGCCCGCAGGTCGGCGTGGGAGGCGTCGAAGGCATCGGTGACGCCCATGGCCTTCAGCGCGTCGTTCAGCTCCAGCGAGGAGGACGCCGTGAAGCGGGGGATGGCGGCCTCCACCGTGCCGTAACGGTGTTCGTTGAGCAGGGCGTGGAGCTTACCGCCGGTGAGTCCGGCCACATAGTCCGCTATGGAGACACCCTCACTGGGCAGCAGCCCCACAAAGGCGTAGCGGCCGCCGTCGTAATACTTCATGAAGCCGGTGGTGTTGTCGTCGGACAGGTAAACGCTCTCCTTGGACCACAGCAGGTCCGCCGTCTGTCGTGTGCCGTCAGCGGCGGTGAAGGCGGCGCCCGTCTCAATGTCGGACTTCTCGTAGGGCTCCCGCCACTTGGCGTCGAAGCAGACGGCGTTCACCAGATACAGCATGGTGCGGTCCGTGGGCGGCTGATCCAGCAGGCTGGAGATCATGCCGTCGGTCTTGTTGTCCACCCAGCGGTTCAGGTCCGTCACCAGAGAGTCGTCAAAGGCGGAGCGGTAGGCCTCCGCGCCGTAGTAGTTGGCACAGGTATCCAGAAAAGCATCGTCCACGCGGAAGATGTCCCGCAGCCACAGGGAGTTGGACAGCGACAGCTTACACTTTTTGGTGTTCTCCGGCAGGCTCATACGGTAGGTGTAGAGGTAGTCGTTGAGGGAAGTCAGGTCCATGCCCATGGCCTGCTCCAGCTGGGTCAGGGTGTCGCCGGAGGCGCCGTTGGCGGTCATGCCCAAGGCGTACAGCACCGATACCGGCGAGAGCAGCACGCCCTCCGACTCAGCCGTCTGCCGCAGCAGGGCGGCGGCAAAGTCCATGACGGCGGTGCTGTCGCCCGTCAGGTCGGTGTGGGTATCGATGGTGCGGGCGGTGATGCCCTCCGTCAGGCTCTGGGCCTTCAGCTTGCCGCCGCAGCCGAACAGCGGCAGCGCCATACAAACGGCCAGCGCCAGCGCGGCCATACGCTTTCCCATGGGATCAGCTCCTTTCCATGTTCTCTATCCCTTAGACGGGGCGGAGTGGGAAAAGGTTTCCCTCCGCGCAAAATAAATGCACCGGCAGGGACAACTGCCGGTGCGGTTCTGTCATTTTTGCAGCTTTTTCAGGGCGCTGCGGGCGGCGGACTGCTCTGCCTCCTTTTTGCTGCGGCCGGTACCCTGGCCAAGCTCTCTGCCGTTCAGCGTCACCCGGAAGGTGAACTGCTTGGCGTGGTCGGGGCCAGAGGTCCCCGTCAGCTCATAGTGCAGCACCTGGCCGCTTCTGCGCTGGACCAACTCCTGCAGCTCCGTCTTATAGTCCCGGCGGCGCTCCTCCACCACCTCCTCACGCTCCTTGTCCAGCAGGACGCGGTGGATGAGGTCGCTGGCGGCGTCCATCCCGCCGTCCAGATATACGGCGGCAAACACGGACTCGGTGGCGTCGGCCAGTATGGAGGGCCGGCAGCGGCCGCCGCCCTGCTCCTCGCCCTTGCCCAGCAGCAGATAATTGCCCAGGTCCAGGGACTGGGCCACCTCATGCAGGCTCTCCTCACACACCAGGGCGGCGCGGATGCGGGTCAGGTCGCCCTCCGGCAGCTCCGGGTGCTTCTTGAACAGATGCTCGGCGGACACAAAGCCCAGCACGGCATCGCCCAGGAATTCCAAGCGCTCGTTGCTGCGTATGCCCTCGCTGCGGTGCTCGTTGGCGTAGGAACTGTGGTACAGGGCGGCACGGAGCAGCTCCGGGTCGCGGAAGGTGTAGCCCAGCTTTTTTTCCAGTTCTTCCATAGGAACCTCCTGAAAAAATACGGCCCTGCCGGGCCGTATTTTCTGTCGTTATAGTCGGATCAGCCCAGCTTGCTGTTGAGATAGCGGACGCAGTCGCCGACGGTCTTGAGGCCGGCCAGGTCTTCTTCGTCGATCTCGCCGATGTCAAACTCCTCTTCCATCGCCATGACCAATTCCACCAGATCCACAGAATCGGCACCCAGGTCGTCCACGAAAGAGCTGTCCATGCTGATCTCGTCGGCATCGATAGCGAACTGCTCGGCGATCAGATCCTGCATCGTCTTGAAAATCTCTTCCATAGTCAAGGGTATTCCTCCTTCTTTGCTTGTTATCTCCGAAAATAATACGGCAATCGTGTGACAGTGTCAATACCTTTTTGGTAAATTTATACGGTGGGAAGCTGCATTTTGTCTATGTGCGCCGCGATGGCCTCGGTAATACCGCTTTCGGCCACCTGAATGGCCTGCCCCACCGCGTTCTCGATGGCCTCGGCGTTGGAGCCGCCGTGGGCCTTGATGACCGGTTTGGAGATGCCGATGAAGGCCGTGCCGCCCACCTTGTTGGGGTCCAGCCGCGCTTTAAAGGCGTTCAGCCCCGGCATCACCAGCAGGGCGGCAAGCTTCGTCAGCAGGTTCTTTTTGAACATCCCCTTCAGGGCGCTTCCGGCGAAGGAGCCCACGCCCTCGATGGACTTGAGCATCACGTTGCCGGAGAAGCCGTCGGTAACGATCACGTCACAGCCGCCCTTGATGGCGTCCTTGGCCTCGATATTGCCGATGAAGTGCAGATCGCCCCGGGCGTCCGCCGCGCGCAGCAGGGCCAGGGTCTGCTTTTGCAGGTCGGTGCCCTTGCTGTCCTCCGCGCCGATATTCAGCAGGCCCACGCGGGGCGTCGCCACCCCCAGCACCCGCTGGGCATAGAAATTGCCCAGATAGGCGAACTGGAGCAGATACTCCGGGGTACACTCAGCGTTGGCGCCGCAGTCGATAAGCACGGCGCTGCCGGTGGTGGTGGGGATGACCGGCGCCATGGCCGCACGGCGGATGCCATGGATACGCTTGGTGATCAGCGTCGCACCGGTCAGCAGCGCACCGGTGGAGCCGGCGGACACCACGGCGTCGCCCTCTCCATCACGCAGCATGGTCAATGCCGCGCCCATGGAGGTATCCTTCTTCCGGCGGAACACCGTGGCAGGGTCGTCGCACATCTCCACCGTCTCCGTGGTGGGGCGGAGGGTCACACCCTGCGGCAGCGTTGCCGCGCCGCACCGGGCCGCCGCGGCCCGGATGGCCGCCTCGTCGCCGGTGAGGACGATGTTGCAGCCGAAGCGGCTGTGGGCGCTGAGCGCGCCCTTGACGATCTCCAGCGGGGCGTTGTCGCCGCCCATAGCGTCGATGATGATCTTCACAGAGAGAGCACCTCCTCTTTCATGGTATCCAGAATGGCCAGCGACCGCTGGCTCAGCTCCGCGTTTTTGTTGCGCTTGCCCTTGACCCGGTGGTCCAACGGCGGGATAATGCCGAAGTTCACGTTCATGGGCTGAAAGTCCGCCACGCTCTCGTTGCTGACATACAGGCCCAGGGCGCCGATGGCCGTCTCTCGGGGAAGGTCGAGGGGCGCCTGCCCCTTCAGCCGCCGTGCCAACTCTATACCCGCCAAAAAACCGCTGGCGCAGGACTCCACATAGCCCTCCACGCCGGTCATCTGACCGGCGAAGGCGATACGGGGATCGCTTTTCAGCCGGTAGTACCGGTCCAGCAGCCGGGGCGAATCCAGATAGGTGTTGCGGTGCATGACGCCGTAGCGCAGGTACTGGGCGTCATGCAGGGCGGGGATCATGGAGAACACCCGCTTCTGCTCGCCCCATTTCAGGTGGGTCTGGAAGCCCACCAGATTGTAGATGGTGCCGTCAGCGTTGTCACGCCGCAGCTGCACCACGGCGTAGGGCTCACGGCCGGTCTTGGGATCCACCAGGCCGCGGGGCTTCAGGGGGCCGAAGCGCAGGGTATCCTCGCCCCGGCGGGCCATGACTTCCACCGGCATACAGCCCTCGAACACGCCGCTGTCCTCAAAGCCGTGGACCTCGGCCTCCTCCGCCTTCACCAACTCCGCCCAGAAGGCCTGATATTCCTCTTTGGTCATGGGGCAGTTGATGTAGTCCGGGGTGCCCTTATCGTAGCGGGAGGCGAAATACGCACTGTCCATGTCCACGCTGTCGAAGGTCACCAGCGGGGCCGCCGCGTCAAAGAAGTTCAGCGTATGGCCGCCGCCCAGCTTTTCCGCAATGGCGTCGGCCAGCGCGTCAGAGGTCAGCGGGCCGCTGGCGATGACCACATTCCCCTCCGGTATAGCCGTCACCTCGCCGGGGATCATGGTGATATTGGGGTGGCCCAGCACGGACTCGGTGACCATGCGGGCAAAGCCCTCCCGGTCCACCGCCAGCGCGCCGCCGGCGGGCACCGCCGTGGCGTCCGCGCAGCGGAGGATCAGACTGTCCAGCCGCCGCAGTTCCTCCTTCAGCAGGCCCACGGCGTTCTCCAGCCCCGCACCCCGCAGGGAATTGGAGCAGCACAGCTCCGCAAAATAGCCGGTCACATGGGCGGGGGTCTTCTTCTCCGGCTTCATCTCCCGCAGCACCACGGGGATACCCCGCTGGGCCAGCTGCCAGGCACATTCGGACCCGGCCAGGCCCGCGCCGATCACAGTTACGCTTTCCATTTATTCTTCCGCTTTCTTGGTCGTAGTCTTTTTTGTGGTCGTCTTCTTGGCCGCGGCCGGCTTCTTGGCCGCCGTGGTCTTCTTGGCAGCAGCCGGTTTCTTGGCCGCCGTGGTCTTTTTCGCAGCGGACTTTTTCGTCTCGGGCTGTGCCGCAGGCTTTTCCTCCGCGGCCGGCGCTCCACCCTCGGCAGACGCCGCGGCGTCATCGGTCTTGCGGCGGCGATAGCCGCGCTTGTCCTCCGGCAGGAAGTTCGGGCACTCGGGATTGGCGCAGAAGGGCTTGTTGAAGCCCTTACCGGCCTTCTTGAACATGGTCTTGCCGCACACAGGGCAGTCGTCCTTTACCGGCACGTCCCAGGTCATAAAATCGCAGGCGGGGAACTTGTCGCAGCCGTAGTAGGTGTAGCCGTTGCGGCTGGTCTTTTTCAGGATGCGTCCGCCGCACTTGGGGCAGCGGCCGGGCATTTCCACCACCAGAGGCTTGGTGAACTTGCACTCCGGGTAGCCGGGGCAGGCCAGGAACCGGCCGAACCGGCCGGACTTGACCACCATGTTGCGGCCGCACAGGTCGCACTTCTCCTCCGTGACCTCGTCGGGCACCTTGAGATAGACGCCCTCCATGTCCTTCTCGACCTTTTCTAGGTTCTCATGGAACGGCACGTAGAACTGGCGGATCAGGTCCTTCCACTTGACCTGGCCGTCCTCCACATCGTCCAGCTTCTGCTCCATACGGGCGGTGAACTTTACATCCACGATATCCGGGAACCGCTGGCACATCAGGTCGTTGACCACGCCGCCCAACGGTGTCAGGCGCAGATACTTGCCCTCCTTGATGACGTACTCGCGGTCCAGAATAGTGGACACGGTGGGCGCATAGGTGGAGGGGCGGCCGATGCCGTTCTCCTCCATGGTGCGGATAAGGGTGGCGTCGGTATAGCGGGCCGGGGGCTGGGTGAAATGCTGCAGAGGCGCAAAGCCCACCGCCGTCACCTGCTCGCCCTCCTCCAGCGGCGGCAGGGGAGAGTCCTTCTCCTCCTTGTCGTCGTCCCGGCTCTCCTCATATACGGCGGTATAGCCGGCGAATTTCAGGTTGCTGGCGGAGCACCGCAGGGCATGGGCACCGGCGGCGATCTCCACGGAGATGCTGTCATACACGGCGTTGGCCATCTGGCTGGCCAGGAAGCGGCTCCAGATCAGTCGGTAGAGGCGGTACTGCTCCGGCGTCAGGTCGCCCTTCACCTGCTCCGGCGTCAGCGCCGGGTCGGAGGGACGGATGGCCTCGTGGGCGTCCTGGGCTCCGGCCTTTGTCTTGTACTTCCGGGGCACGTCGGGGCAATAGGCCGCGCCGTAGCGGGACTGTATCAGCTCGCGGGCCTGGGCCTGGGCCTCGTCGGAGATACGCAGCGAGTCGGTACGCATATAGGTGATCAGACCCACGGTGCCCTCGCCGGTGATGTCCACGCCCTCATACAGCTGCTGGGCAATGGCCATGGTCCGACGGGGCGTCATATTCAGCTTGCGGGAGGCCTCCTGCTGTAAGCTGGAGGTGGTAAAGGGCGGCGTGGGGCTGCGCTGCTTGTCGGTACGCTTCACGGTCTTGACCGCGAAGGCCTCTTTTTTCAGCTCCTCCACGATGCGCTGGGTATCCGCCTCGTCCTTGGGTTCATACTTCTTGCCGTCCACACCGTAGTAGTGGGCGGTAAAGGACGCGGCGGCGTGGTTTTGCAGGTGTACGTCCAACGTCCAGTACTCCTGGGGCACGAAGGCCGCGATCTCCTGCTCACGCTGGGCCACCAGCCGGATCGCCACCGACTGCACACGGCCGGCGGACAGGCCGCGGCGGATCTTCTTCCACAGCAGGGGGGAGAGCTGATAGCCCACGATGCGGTCCAGCACACGGCGGGCCTGCTGGGCGTCCACCAGGTCCTGGTCGATGGCGCGGGGGTGCTGGATGGACTCCTGCACCACCTTCTTGGTGATCTCGTTGAACGTCACGCGCCGGGCCTTGTCATCCGGCAGGTCCAGCAGGTGCTGCAGATGCCAGCTGATGGCCTCGCCCTCGCGGTCCGGGTCGGTGGCCAGGTACACGGTCTTGCTCTTGTCCGCCGTGGTCTTCAGGTCCTTGATGATATCCTCTTTGCCCTTGATGGGCCGGTAGTTGGGGGTAAAGTCACCCTCCACGTCCACGCCCAGGGTGCTCTTGGGCAGGTCACGCAGGTGACCCATGCTGGCCTTGACCACATAGTCCGGCCCCAGATATTTGCCGATGGTCTTGGCCTTGGCCGGGGACTCCACGATGACCAGGTTTTTCTTTGCTGCCATATTGTTACTTACTCCTTTTTGAGTTCCACCGTCCGCAGGAAGCTCCGCGCTCCCTGACGGCAGACGTAGCCGTCGATCTCCAGCACCGTCAGCGCCGACAGCACACGGCGCACCGGCAGCTCGGCCAGCAGTGCCGCGTCATCGGTAAGGGTGGGTATATCCGCTTGCAGAACGGACAGCACCGCGATCTGATCGTCGGTGAGTCCGGCGGTGTCCTGTGAAATATCCAGCACCGGCAGTACCGGCGTGGTGGGCGCGGGCGTCTCCTGCACCGGAACGGCAGGCGCGTCGCTCTCCGGCTCCGCGCCCTTGGGCAGAGGCGGGATCGTGGCCCGCAGAGGCCGCAGCTTATGGGGAAAGCGGCTCTCGTAAAAGCTCAGCACGTCCCAGGCCTCGCACACCAGGCCCGCGCCCTCGCGTATCAGGGCGTTGCAGCCCCGGCTCTTGGGCGCGTCGAAGGGGCCCGGCACGGCAAAGACCTCGCGGCCCTGCTCCAGCGCCGTGGCGGCGGTGATGAGCGCGCCGCTTTTCTCCGGGGCCTCCACCACCACGGTGGCAAGACTCAGCGCACTGAGCAATCGGTTCCGCACCGGGAAGTGGTCGCCCTTGGGCTCCGTCCCGGGCGGGTACTCCGACAGGATGACGCCGGTGGCGGCGATGTCCTCATACAGCCGGCGGTTGGCCGCCGGATACACCACGTCCGCGCCGCCGCCCAGCACCGCGGCGGTAAAGCCGCCGGCGCGCAGGGCGCCCTTCAGCGCCTCGCCGTCGATGCCCTTGGCCATGCCGGACACCAGCAGCGCCCCCTGTCTGGCCAGCTCATAGCCCAGCTGTGACGCCGCGCGCACGCCATAGGGCGTGCAGTCCCGGGTGCCCACCACCGTGACGGCCACCTCATCATCGAACAGGGGCAGGCTGCCCTTGCCATACAGCAGCAGGGGCGGGTCGTAGATGTTCCGCAGCCGCGCGGGGTATCCCGCGTCGTCCATGGTCAGCAGGAACTGGCCGTCTCTGGCGCAGTCCTCCAGCACCTTCTCCGCCCGGTCCAGCGATTTGTCCGCCAGCAGGGCGGCCTGTAGTTTCGTAATGCCCTCTGCCAGCAGCAGCTCGCCCTCCGGGGCAAAATAGATCTCCTCCGGCGAGCCGAAATGCGCCAGCAGCTGCAATTTCGCCCGTTCCCCCAGACCCGGCAGTGTGGTCAGCCACACCCAATACTTCAAAGCCGCCATCTCAGTTCCCCTCCTCCGCGCGATAGGCCTCCCACAGCAGCACCGCCGCCGCCATGGCCGCGTTCAGTGACTCGCAGTGCGCCTGCATGGGGATACGTACCGTTTTGTCGCACATGGCCAGCACCTGCTCCGTCAATCCCCTGCCCTCGCTGCCGATGGCGATGGCGCAGCGGCGCAGGTCCAGCGCCCGCACGTCCTCGGTATCGTCCCGCAGGGCCGCGCCGTACAGCGGCAGCCCCGCGTCTGCCAACAAGCCCGGCAGGGCCTCCAGTCCCACCGCGTACAGCGGCAGGCGGAACACCGCGCCCATGGCGGCGCGCAGCGTCTTTGGCCCATAGGGATCGGCGCAGCCCGGCAGCAGCAGCGCACCGGTGCAGCCGAAGGCGTCCGCCGTCCGCAGCACCGCCCCCACGTTGCCCGGGTCCTGCACACCGTCCAGCACCACATAGCGGCCCGGCGACAGGCGCGCAGGCGCCGCCATATCCGGCAGGGCACACAGGGCCAGCATCCCCTGGGGCGTGGGCATGGGCGAAATGGACGCCATCACGTCCGCCGGCACCGTCACCCGCCGCACATTCTCCGGCAGTCCCTCCGGGAAGGCCACACCATCCGCGGCGATGACACACTGCACGGACACGCCGTGCTGCACCGCCTCGCCCACCAGCTTGGGGCTGTCGCACAAAAACACCCCGGCCTTCCGCCGGAGCGCCGCCGTATCCAGCCTGCGGACCTGTTCCAGCAGCGGATTGCGCCGGCTGGTAATGCGCTCTGTCATAACGGTGCCCCTCCCCTCTCAGAATATTCCTTATAATATAGGTATCCTCTGCGAATGTCAACAAAAAATAAGGGAACGCGGTACGGCGTTCCCTTATTGCGTACTCAAACCGCGTGTCCCTGCGCCCGGATGATCTCCGCCACCTGTGCCACACACTCCCGGCAGATAGCATCCTCCGGCGCCTCCACCATTACGCGGAGCACCGGCTCTGTACCGGATTCACGCACCAGAATACGGCCCGTATCGCCCAGACGGCGGGCCACGTCATCCACAGCCTTCTGCACGGCCGGGTCCTGACGAGCGGCAGCCTTGTCGTGCACCCGCACATTCTCCAGCACCTGGGGATAGATGGTCAGTCCCTCGGTGAGCTTGCTCATGGGCTGCTTGCGCTCCAGCATAACTTCCATCAGCTTCAGGCTGGTCAAAATGCCGTCGCCGGTGGAGGCGTACTTGGAGAAGATGATATGCCCCGACTGCTCGCCGCCCAGGGCGCAGCCGTTTTTGCTCATATACTCGTATACGTACTTGTCGCCCACAGCGGTTTTGGCATAGCGGATCCCCAACCGGTCAAAGGCCCGGTACAGTCCGAAGTTGGACATGACCGTGGTCACCACCGTGTTGTGGGGCAGCTCGCCCAGCTCCTTCATATGGCGGCCGCAGATATACAGGATATGGTCGCCGGTGATGATCTGGCCCTTTTCGTCCACCGCCAGGCACCGATCCGCGTCGCCGTCGTAGGCAAAGCCCACGTCCAGGCCTTTCTCCACCACGAAGCGCTGCAGGGCCTCGATATGAGTGGAGCCCACGCCGTTGTTGATATTGAAGCCGTCTGGCTCATCGCCCATGACGTAGGTCGTGGCACCCAGTGCGTCAAAAACGCTTCTGGCGATCATCCAGGCGCTGCCATTGGCACAGTCCAGCCCCACCTTTTTCCCCTTGAAGGAGAACATTCCCAGGGAGATGAGGTAGCCCACGTAGCGGTTGCGCCCCGCGGACCAATCCACCGTGCGGCCGATATGATCCCGCTGCGCCAGGGGCAGCGTCTCCCAGGTCTGGCCGAACACGCTGAGCTTCCCGTCCAGGTAGTCCTCGATCAAGGCGACGGTGTCCTCGTCCATTTTCTCGCCGGACCGCCCGATCAGCTTGATGCCGTTGTCATAGAACGGATTGTGGCTGGCGGAGATCATAATGCCGCAGTCGAAGCCCTCAGTGCGGACGACAAAGGCCACGCTGGGGGTGGTGGTGACGTGGAGCAGGTAGGCATCTGCGCCGGAAGCGGTCAGGCCAGCGACCAGACTGTACTCGAACATATAAGAGCTACGGCGAGTGTCCTTGCCAATGACGATGCGGGCAGGCTCATTGTTGCCATTGCGCTCACGCAAAGCGTTATAATACCAGCCCAGAAAACGACCAACCTTGTAGGCGTGGTCAGCGGTCAGAGTGATTCCGGCTTCGCCACGGAAGCCATCAGTCCCAAAATACTTTCCCATTATAGTTTTTCCTCATCCAAAGAGTGAATCAACGTTTATATGCTTTAGCCGGAGTATAATCCATTGTCTGCCGCTCACCACGGAGAGGCAGCATATTTGAGCAGCACAGCCATGCTAATGCATGGCTATAATTTTAGAGTTTTTCTTCCAGTATATCTGCAATTCGCTCACAGGCATGTCCATCGCCATACGGATTGCTCGCCTTGCTCATTGCCTCATACTCATCCTTATCAGACAGCAGACGGCTGAACTCTTTATAAATTGTTTCTTCTTCCGTGCCAACTAATTTCAGCGTACCTGCCGCAATGCCTTCCGGACGCTCCGTGGTATCACGCATCACCAGAACAGGCTTACCCAAAGAAGGCGCTTCCTCTTGAATTCCGCCAGAATCCGTCAGAATCAAGTAACTACGGCTCAGGAAGTTGTGGAAATCCAGAACATCCAGCGGTTCAATAATGTGAATTCGGTCGTCATTTCCCAGATACTCATTTGCGGTTTCGCGCACAGCAGGATTCATGTGAATGGGATAGATTGCCTTAACATCAGGATGCTCATCCATCACACGGCGGATTGCCTTAAACATGTGACACATCGGCTCACCGAGATTCTCACGGCGATGTGCAGTAATCATGATCAGACGGCTGTCCTTTGCCCATTCCAGTTCAGGGTGCGTATAGTTTTCCCGCACGGTGGTCTTCAAAGCATCAATAGCCGTGTTGCCGGTAACATAGATGCTGGCTGGATCTTTGCCCTCTTTCAGCAGATTCTGCTTAGAAAGCTCTGTGGGAGCAAAGTTGAATTTACTGATAATGGAAACCGCCTGACGGTTGAATTCCTCCGGATACGGGCTGTAGATATTGTAGGTTCGCAGACCGGCCTCTACATGGCCTACAGGAATCTGCATATAGAAGCAAGCCAATGCAGTCACGAAGGTCGTAGATGTATCGCCGTGTACCAATACTACATCAGGTTTTTCCTTTTCCAGAACAGCCTTGATACTATTCAGAATATTGGTAGTTACGTCGAACAGCGTCTGCTTATCCTTCATGATGGACAAATCATAATCTGGGGTAACATCAAATGCCTCAAGAACCATATCCAGCATCTGACGATGCTGTCCGGTCACGCAAACAACAGTTTCCAGTTCTTTGCGCTTCTTCAGTTCATTGACAAGCGGACACATTTTAATTGCTTCTGGACGAGTGCCGAAAACGAGCATAATTTTCTTCATTTTAATTTCCTCCGTGTTTGGCTTTTTTTACACTAAAATATAATAGTATTGTCAAACTCATTTCACCAATTGGTGCTGCAAAAGAAACCCCATAAATGCCCAAAACTCCACCCAGCAGGATATTCATTCCAACCGTTATTAGTGAACCGATTGTAAATGCACGGCTGTATAACTTTTGATTTCCGCTTGCAACTAAAAACTGTATTCCTATAAAGTTATTGATTACGCTGTTTATTTATTCA
>OHSG01000684.1_pt1 | contig 15551 bp, 14 predicted proteins | sample 1578601 | NCBI WGS metagenome assembly OHSG01 (sample SAMEA3879534, study PRJEB24766) | human gut metagenome | biome: human-associated habitat; feature: feces | place: USA | collected 1985/1987
CCTCCCAGTCCGCTCTGCATCCTAAGTACCGCAGGATATCCGCCGCCGCGTCCACGTCGCTCAGACGCGGACACCGCCGGATGCGGCATGCCCCGCCGCACAGCAGCGTGGCCGCCAGAACAGGCAGTACGCTGTTCTTGGCTCCCTGCACCACCGTCTCGCCGCTGAGCCGGTGGCCGCCCTCAATGGTGATCGACCCCATAAAACCCCTCCCGCCCTTTGATACGCCATTGTATGAAAGGACGGGCTGCGGGTGTGCATGCCCTACCGGACCAGAGCCATCACCGTGTCATAAATACGCTCCGCGGCGTCAGGGATGCCCAGCTGGGCCATGCCCTGCTTCATCCGCGCCTGCGTCTCGGGGCTGCGGAGGATGTCCGCCGCCGCGTCGTACAGCGCCGCGCCATTGGCCTCGCTCTCCAGCAGGACCCTGGCCCCGCCGTGGGCCTCCAGCAGCCGTGCGTTCTTCTCCTGATGGTTGTTGGTAACGTAGGGGGAGGGCACCATGATGGCCGGCATCCCCAGCGCCGTCAGCTCACTGATGGTGGACGCGCCCGCGCGGCAGATGACCAGATCCGCCGCCCGCATCACCGTGGCCATGTTGTAGATGTACTGCCGCACATCCAGATCGGGGCACAGCGCCAGTTCCCGCTGCCGCAGGGCCGTTTCCATGGTCTCCCAGCCGCTCTTGCCCACCGCGTGGACGTGGTGGAAGGGGAAGCCGTTCTCCCGTTCCTTTTCGAACATATCCAGCATGGCTTCGTTCATGTGGCTGGCGCCCAGACTTCCCCAAAAGGATACCACAACCGGCCGCCCGTCGTCAAAGGCCAGATTCTGCCGCGCCTCCAGAGGCGTTTTCTCGAAGAAGTCGCCCCGCACCGGCGTACCCGTCACCATGATGCGCTCAGGGTGCCGGTAATGCTGGCGGCAGTCCTCAAATCCCACCATGATCACATCGGCATACTCCTCCAGCATGCGGGTGGTGAGCCCGGGCACCGAGTTGCTCTCGTGTACCGCCGTGGGGATGTGGGCCCGGGCCGCCGCCTTCACCATGGGAAAGCTGGCGTAGCCGCCGGTGCCCACCACCAGGTCGGGCCTGAAATCCCGCAGGATGGCCCGCGCCTGCCGTCCGGAGGACGCCAGCACCCGCACCGTGTGCAGGTTGTGGCGTATGCCCGCCGCATTCAGCTTCCGCTGAAAGCTGCTGACCTCCACCGCGGCGTAGTCGTACCCCGCCTTGGCCACCAGCTCACGCTCCATGCCCGTGGGCGTGCCCACGAACAGCACGGCCGTCTCCGGATCTTTCTCCTTCATATACCCCGCCAACGCAAGGGCAGGGTTTACGTGTCCCGCGGTGCCGCCGCAGGTAAATATCACTCTCATACGGTTGCTCCTGCCAGCCGCCTTGGGCGGCTTATACCTAAAAATTCGATACGTTCTGTATTTTATCTGTCAAATATTACGATTTGTTGTCGGATTTTGCGCTTTTATCCCGCCCGTGCCGCCGGTATCTGCCGCGATACGCTCAGCACGATGCCCATCTCCACCAGCTGCAAACACAGCGCCGTGCCGCCGTAGCTGAAGAAGGGGAGGGAGATGCCCGTGGTGGGCACGAAGCCCGACACCACGGCGATGTTCAGAAATGTCTGCAAGGCCAGATGGGTCATCACGCCCACCGTCAGCAGCGCGCCGAACCGGTCCCGGGCGTGGAGCGCGATCCAGAAGCCCCGCAGTATCAGCATGGAGAAGATCAGCATGATAACACACGCGCCGATCAGCCCCAGCTCCTCGCAGATCACGGAAAAGATGAAGTCGTTGTACTGTTCCGGCAGGTACAGGAACTTCTGCCGTCCCCGGCCCAGGCCCACGCCCAAAAGGCCGCCGGAGCCGATGGTGATCAGGCTCTGCGCCAGCTGGTAGCCGTCGCCGTAATAGTCCTCCCACGGGTTGTGCCACATCTCGATGCGCGCCGCGCCGTACTTGATGACGCCGGCCTCCGCCAGCTTGATGAACAGAAAGCCCAGTGCGCTGATGCCGCCGACGCCCGCCGCCACCAGCCAGCCCTGTATGCCGCCCACGATCATCAGCACCGCGCCGGTGGCGAAGATCAGAACGGTGCCCGACAGGTGCGGTTCCAGCATCATCAGCACGCCGATGACCGCCAGCAGCGCCACATAGGGCAGGATGCCCTGCCGCCAGGTCAGCATCTTCTCCCGCTTTTTGGAGATGGTGTCAGAGAAGTACACGATGACCGCTAACTTGGCGATCTCCGACGGCTGGAACTGGAACACGCCCTTGATGCCCAGCCACCGGGTGGCGTTGTTGGAGGTGATGGCCAGCGGGTTGTGGGGGATAATGACCAGAATCAGCAGAAACAGCGCAAGCCCCACCAGCAGCCGTCCCGCGCCGCGCCAGCGCTGATAGTTGATCTTGCCCACAACGAACATGCCTGCCAGACCGATGACGGCGAACAGGGCCTGCCGCTTGAAGTAGTAGGTGCCGTCCCCGGTGTCGTAATAGGCCCGGGGAAAGCTGGCGGAAAACAGCATGATCAGGCCGATGACCGTCAGCAGCAGCGTCAGGATCAGGAAGGGGAGATCCATCTGCCCGCGGGCGGCTTCCTTATGCCGGCGCTCCACCTGCCGCATCCGTTCCTGCTGGGCCTTCCGGGCGCGCTGTTCCTCCCGTGTCATAGTCTCCCTCCTTCCCTGTGAAAATAGTGCGAAGCCTTAGAAGCTGAAGCGCTGGCACACGGCCAGATAGGCGATGACGCAGCCGATCACACTGACGGCGGTGAACACCGCCACCACCTTGGTCTCCTTCCAGCCGCACATCTCGAAGTGATGGTGCAGCGGCGCCATCTTGAAGATGCGCTTGCCGTGGGTCAGTTTGAAATAGCCCACCTGGATAATGTCGCTCAGTGTCTCGCAGATATACACGATGCCCACCAGGATCAGCACCAGCGGCATATCATAGGCGAAGGCCAGCGCCGCCACGGCGCCGCCCAGAAACAGCGACCCCGTATCGCCCATGAACACCTTGGCCGGATAGTGGTTGTACAGCAGGAACCCCAGCAGACCGCCCACCAGTGCGCCGGAGAACAGCCCCAGCTGCTCGAAGCCGGGCCAGATCACCGCCATCACCAGGAAGAACAGACCCACCGGCACGGTCACACTGCTGCTCAGTCCATCCAGACCGTCCGTGATATTCACGGCGTTGACGGTGCCCACGATCACAAAGGCCGCGAACACCAGATACACGATCCACGGCAGCACGATGTGGGTGTTCCAGAAGGGAATATACAGGTTGGGGCTCAGCATCCCCTCGTACCGCATCAGGCACAGGAACGCCACCGCCGCCGCCAGCTGCAAAATAAACTTCTGCGGCGCGGTCAGGCCGGTGTTCTGGTGGTGCTTCACCTTCTGATAGTCGTCGATATATCCGATAACGCCGAATACCAGCGCGAACAGGTACACATACAGGTGTACGAAGCTGCCGGCCATCATCCGCTGCCAGCCCAACACGACGATGGTGAGGCCGATGCCGATGATGAACATCAGCCCGCCCATGGTGGGGGTGCCCTGCTTCGTCATATGCCAGGAGGGCCCGATCTCCTTGATGGACTGTCCCGCCTTCAGCTTTACCAGCGCCGGTATCAGCAGCTTGCCTGCGATGGCGGTGACGATAAAGCATACCGCGACAGGCAGCACGATCTCCATAATTCCCATACTATCTTGCTCCTTCCCTCCGCGCCGCGCGGAGGTCTTTTCTTTATTTCTGCGTTTCCTTCAGGTGCTCGGCCACGATGACCCGTTCATCCATGGGATAGTGCTTGTGGTCGATCTCCTGGTAATCCTCGTGGCCCTTGCCGGCCAGTACGATCACGTCGCCCGGCTGGGCGTGGTCCATGGCGTAGTGAATGGCGGCCACCCGGTCGGGGATCACCGCATAGGGTGTGTCATAGCCCTTCAGTCCCACCAGAATGTCGTCGATAATGGCCTCCGGCTTCTCCGTCCGGGGGTTGTCACTGGTGACGATGACAAAGTCTGCCAGCCTTGCACCGATCTCACCCATCACGGGCCGCTTCGTCTTATCCCGGTCGCCGCCGCAGCCGAACAGCGCCACCACCCGCCCCTTGGCGAAGGCCTTGGCGGATTGCAGCACCTTTTCCAGCGCGTCCGGCTTGTGGGCATAGTCGTTCAGCACGGTGTAGCCCGTTCCCGGCGTAGGGATGATCTCCATCCGGCCCTTCACGCCGTGGTTCTTCGCCAGTGCGTTGGCACACTCCGCCAGCGGCACGCCCAGGTTCCAGCAGCAGGCCATGGCGTCCAGCGTGTTGTACACGGTGAACAGCGCCGGTATGCCCACGTGGACGTGGCACCATTCCGTGTCCGCCTCCGCGTCAAAATCCACGCAGCCGGGCTCCAGCGCCACGTTTTTCGCCATCAGGTCCGCCTGACCGTTCACGGAGTAGGAGAACCGCCGGCGGCAGGTGGCATCGGCCATCAGCCGTTCCGCCCAGGGGTCGTCGGCGTTGTAGATGCCCACGTCGCACTGCCGCATCAGCAGCGCCTTGGCGTCGCAATAGGCCTCCATGGTCTTGTGGAAGTCCAGATGGTCCCGGCTCAGGTTGGTGTAAATGCCCACCGCGAAGGGTATGCCGTACACCCGGTCCAGCATCAGTGCGTGGGAGGACACCTCCATCACCACATGGGTGCAGCCTGCGTCGGCCATCTCCCGCAGCAGCTTCTGCAGCTCGAAGGACTCCGGCGTGGTGCGCTCGGTGTGCAGCACCCGGTCGCCGATCATATTCTGTATCGTGCCGATCAGGCCCACCTTGGCCCCGGCCTTCTGTTCCAGAATGCTCTTGATGAGGTAGGTGCTGGTGGTCTTGCCGCTGGTACCGGTGATGCCGATCATGGTCATCTCCCGTGCGGGGTGATCGAAGCGATTGCCGCCCACCACCGCCAGCGCCCGGCGGCTGTCCGCCACCCGGACGAAGGGCGCGCCGTCCTCCGGCGCGCGCTCGCACAGCACGCAGGCAGCGCCCTTCTCCCGTGCCATGGGAATATATTTATGTCCGTCCGTCTCCGCGCCGGTGACGGCGATGAACAGATCGCCCGATTCCACCAGCCGCGAGTCGTACCGTACCTCCCGGATATCGCTATCCAGCTCGGCGTTTGTTTCCAGAATATCCAGCCCGTTCAACAGCTCACGCAGCTTCATCATCAACTCTCCTTTGCGTCTGTGCATAATGGTATATACACTATTCTACCACATTTCGTCCGCGGACAAAAGGGAACCATGTGCTCTGTTGGGCGCAAAACGTGTGGCGTCAGTCCGTCACGGACGTGTCGCCCAGCTGCACGGTGATGACCGTGCCGGCCTCCACCTCCGTACCCTCGTCGATGGACTGGCTCAGTACCCGGACGGAGCTGGACTCGCTGCCCGTGGTGCCGGAGAACCGTATCAGCAGCCCTGCCGCCGTGGCGGTGGTGTTGGCCTCTGAGGGTGTCTTGCCGATGAGATGCGGCACCACGCACTTGTCCGTGGACTTCTCCTCGCCGACGTACAGGATAACGCTGGACTTGCCGGGGATGATGGCGCCGCCGGCCGGCGTCTGGTCGGTGATGGTCTCGCCGTCGCCCACGATCTTATAGCTCAGCGCGCGGTCCTTCAGCTTCGCCTTGGCCTCCTCCACGCTCATGCCGATGACGTTGGGCACCGTGGTGTCCATGCCCAGCAGCTCCTCTGCGGAGTAGCTGGGCTCCACGCCCAGATAGGGCAGGATCTCCGCCATGACGGTGCTGGCGGTGGGTGCCACCATGTTGCCGCCGGAGACGTAGGTCCCCGTGGCGCGGCTGGGGGTGTCCATGGTGATGAGCATAATGACCTGCGGATCGTCCGCCGGCGCGAAGCACAGGAACGACACCACCACGTCGCCGGTCTGGCCCTTATCGGCCGTGCCGGTCTTGCCGCCGATGCGGTAGCCCGCCACCTGGCCGTTCTTGCCGGTGCCGCTGGCCACCACGTATTCCAGGCACTCCCGCACCGTGGCGGAGGTCTGCTCGCTGATGACCTGCCGCACCGGCGTGTCGTCGTGGCGATAGGTCACGTTCCCGTCGCTGTCGGTGATGCGCTCCACCAGATACGGTGTGTGCAGATACCCGCCGTTGATGCAGGCCGCCTGCGCCGCGATCAGCGCCAGGGGCGTCACGGTGAAGTTCTGGCCGAAGGCGTAGCAGGCCAGATCCAGCTGGGTGAAGCTGCTGTCCGCGGCGAACACGCCCACGGCCTCGCCGCCCAGGTCGATGCCCGTGGTGTTCATCAGGCCGAAGGAGCGCATATATTCATAGAATTTCTCGCTGCCGATCCGCAGCCCGTAGTTGATGAACGCCGGGTTGCAGGAGTTCCCCACCGACTGCACCAGTGTTTGCAGGCCGTGGCCGTTCTTGTTGGAGCAGTGGATGGTATACCCGGAGATGTTGACGCTGCCGCCGCAGTTGACGGTGGTGGTCTTATCCACCACGCCCTCCTCCAGCGCCGCAGACAGGGTCAGGATCTTAAACGTGGAGCCCGGCTCGTAGGTGTCGTTCAGCGCCTTGTTGCGCCATTGCAGCAGCTGCATATCGGCCACGGTGCTCTCCCCGCGCTCGATACGCTCCTGCAGCGTCTGGTCGCTGACGGTCAGAAAGTCGTTCAGATCGTAGTTGGGATACGACGCCATGGCCAGTACGCCGCCGGTCTTGGCGTCCATCACGATGCCGCTGGCGCCGTTGGCGGCGGAGAACTTATCCACCATGCTCTCGATGCCCTTTTCCAGATAGTACTGGATGGTGGTGTCCAGCGTCAGCGTCAGGTCGCTGCCGTTCTTGGCGGCGAAATACTGCTCATAGGTATACAGCATATCGTTCTCCGCCTGATCCTTGGAGGAGATGACCAGTCCGCTCTGCCCCTCCAGCTCCTTCTCGTAATAGGCCTCCAGCCCATACAGCCCCGTGTTCTCGTCGCCCACGAAGCCGATGACCTGCGCCGCCAGCGAGCCGTAGGGATAGTACCGCTTCGTGTCCGCCACCAGGTGTACGCCCGCGATTTTGTTCTCGTCCACATACGAGCGCACCTTGGCCGCCGTGTCCTCGTCCGCCCGCAGCTGTATGACCTCATACTGGGACTTCACGTTGTCCATCCGTTTCCGGATGGCCGAGGCGTCCTTGCCCAGGATCTCCGCCAGCCCTGCCGCCAGCGACTCCTTCGTCCAGCTGACGGGATCTTCCGTGTCGTTCACCGCGTTGTCGATCTCCAGCGGGGAGAGAATGATGGTCTCCGCGCTGGAGGAGATCGCCAGAATGTTGCCGCCGGCGTCATAGATGGTGCCCCGGTTAGCCGTCACCACCGTCCGCCGTGTCTGCTGGTTCACAGCCTTGCCCTGCAATTCCTCATGCCGGGTGATCTGCAGGTCGAACAGCCGGAAAAACAGCAGCACGAACATCACGACGCCCATCAGGATCATCAGTACAAAGGATCGGGTCTGAATGATCCGGTTGGCCCGCCGTACGTTCTCGTTTTTTCGGTTGGAATTTCGGTTTTCTGCCACGATAGTGCCTCCTGTTTTGCCGTCGGACCCTGCTCCGGCGCCGCCGCGCCCTGCTGTTATAGACCAAGCAAGGAGCAAGAAGTCGCCTTCTTACTCCTCGCGCTTATACTATACTTTCCCTCAGCGGAAATATTCCAGTACATACGCCCACAGCGACTCTGCCTTTTCGGTAAAGCCGTTCAGCGCCGCCGCGCCGCCCGCGGCGTATACCTCCACGCTGTCCGCACCGGACAGGTCGATGTACTGTATCTGGCCGCTGCTGGGCTTGGACATACCCGCCGCCTCCGCCGCCGCCTTCACGGTGGCCAGATCGAAGGTGCGCTCATACGCCGTCAGCAGCGCCACGTGCTCCTCCTCCAGGGCGGAGATCTCCCGCTTGATGGAGGACACATTATCGGAAATGCCGGTCAGCTTCACATAGCACAGCATCAGCGCGATGACCATGCCCACCACCAGCACCGTTCCCAGCAGCAGAACAGGGGAGGGCCGCACCGCGGCCCGTGCCGCGGTCTGCCGCCGCTGTACCGGCTGTACCTCCGGCTGCGCCGGCCGTACCTTCTTCTGAGGGAGCTTTCCGGCCTCGTCCAGCTGCTTTTCCCGCGCCAGCGCGTCCAGATCATATGCCAGGCTGCCGTAGGTGGCGCCGTGATGATAGTTGGCCATGTAAAACTCCCTCCTTCCTCCGTCGGTTCTTTTCCGCCGATACTTTGTTGCAGCCGCTTGCCATACACAAAGTATGGCTGCACGTCTGCGCCGCGTCTCGGCGAAAAATAACTCGCCGGATGTGGCTCTTTTCCGCCGATGCTTTGCTGTTATACCTTCTCCGCCACCCGCAGCTTGGCGCTGCGTGCGCGGGGGTTGTGTGCCAGTTCCTCTTCGCCGGATACGATGGGCTTCCGGCTCACCAGCTTCAGCTTCGGCTTCCTGCCGCATACGCACACCGGGAACTCCGGCGGGCAGATGCAGCCGGTGGCCAGCTCCTGCAAGGTTTTCTTGATGATCCGGTCCTCCAGCGAGTGGAAGGAGATCACCGCCAGCCGCCCGCCTGTGTTCAGATGCGCCGCGGCCGCCTCCAGCATGGGCGGCAGGGCGTCCAGCTCGCCGTTGACGGCGATGCGTATGGCCTGAAAGCTCCGCTTGGCCGGGTGCTGCTTCTCCCGCAGCGCCTGTGGCGGCATAGCGGACTTGATGATGTCCACCAACTCCAGCGTTGTCTCGATAGGCTGCTGCTCCCGGTGCTGTACGATCCGCTTGGCGATGGCCGGCGCGTAGCGCTCCTCGCCGTACTCAAACAGGATGCGCCGCAGCTCCTCATAGCTCCAGCTGTTCACCACCTCCCGGGCGGTGAGATACGCCGTCCGGTCCATCCGCATATCCAGCGGCGCGTCGTGCATATAGCTGAAGCCCCGTTCCGCGTCGTCCAGCTGTGGGGAGGAAACGCCCAGGTCGAACAGCATACCGTCCGCCCCGTCTATGTGCAAGTCGGCGAGGATGTCGCCGATGCGGTCAAAATTGCTGTGGACCAGCGTCACCCGGTCCCCGTAGTCCGCCAGACGCTCCTGCGCGGCGGCAATGGCCGTCTCATCCCGGTCGATGCCGATGAGCCGTCCGGTGGTCAGCCGTTTTACGATCTCCAGCGAGTGACCCGCCCGGCCCAGCGTGCCGTCCACATAGATGCCGTCGGGCTTGATGGCCAGCGCGTCCAGGCACTCGTGCAGCAGCACCGGCACATGGCCGTAGTCCTTCTCCTGCGTCACGGTGCTCACAGGCCCATCTCCGCCATGGCGCTCTCCAGCTCGCCGGAGGCAAAGGCATCGTTCTCCACGGCGGCCCAGCGCTCAGCGTCCCAGATCTCCGCCCGGTCAAAGCTGCCGATGACCACGACCTCTCTGGTCAGCCCCGCATACTCCCGCAGCTTGGCGGGGATGAGGATGCGTCCCTGGCCGTCCGGCTCGCAGTCCGCCGCATAGGCGAACAGCGCCCGCAGCTTTTTTACCTCGTTGTAGGACAGCGCCTTCAGCTTGTCCATAAACGCCGCCCAGCTCTCGTCGGAGTACACCGACAGGCAGCGGTCCTGCCCCACGGTGATGTGGAACGTCTGGCCCAGCTCCTTCCGCAGCGCGGCGGGAATAAAGAGGCGCCCCTTGGCGTCGATCGTGTGTGCATACTGACCGGTCATGGGTCCGCCTCCTTCCGAAAAAAATAGTCCCCGGTGGAAAACCGTGGGAACATCCCCCACAAATATGGATATTGCCCCCACAATTCACCACTAACGAGGTTAGTATACATAATCCCTGGCAAAATTGCAAGGAAAAATTATGTCTACCGCCACGGCAAAAGCCAGATATTCCGCCGGTTTTCGGCCAAATTTTTCCACTTTTTGAAACGCTTGTTCGATGGACATAAACGGAAAACTCCGGCGGGCACAAGATTTTGTGCCCGCCGGAGCCTGTTAACACAAGATGAGGCTTTCTTGTGGAAATCGCAGAAAAATTTACGTGGATTTTATAGATTTTCCACAAAGTCTATAACTGCCGCCGGTCGGGATCGGCCTCGCTTTTCGTCCGAAAAGACGGACCGCCGCAGGCAGAGCCTGCGGCGGTCAACGTAAATACTGTGTGGGGGAGGGGAGCGCTCAGCGCTGGCCCTCGCTCTTTTCAGCGGCGGACTCGTTCAGCTGCTGGCGCTGGGCCTGCATCTGCTCCTTGCTGGCGGCCCGGAAACGCGCCCGGGACTCCTGCACCTCGGTCAGCGCGGCCTGGATGGCCTCCTCGGTGCGGCGCAGCGCGTCCTCGGTGTAGGTGTTGGCCACGTGATACAGCTCCTTGCTGCGGTCCTCGGCCCGGCGGATGATCTCGCTGCTCTTCTGGCGTGCCAGCTGCAGTGTCTCGCTCTCGGACACGATGGTGCGGGCATCCAGCTCCGCCTGGCGCAGTACCTCCTGCGCCTCCTTCTTGGCCCCGGCCACATACTCGCTGCGGGCGGCGATCAGCTCCTGGGCCTTTTTCAGCTCCAGAGGCAGCTTGGCCCGGATCTCATCCAGCAGATCCAGCGCCTCGTCCCGGACGATGATACATTTGTCAGAGCTGAAGGCCACGCTTTTTGCCTCGTCGATCATGCCGTAGAGCATATCCAACAGGCGCTGTACATCTTTCTCTTCCATAGTGCGGTCCGTTCCTTTCTTTTTGTCGGCGCCGGGAGGCTCAACCCCGCTGCCGCATCAATTCCTCGGCGACCGGCGCCGGTACATACTTTTCCAATGGCTGGTGGTAGCGGATCATCTCCCGCACCATGGTGGAGCTGAAGTGCTCATACGCCGCGCTGGCGGGCAGCAGCACCGTCTCCAGCCCGGGACAGATACCGCCGTTGATGCGCGCCATCTGGGCCTCCAGCTCCCAGTCGGCGCAGTTCCGCACGCCCTTCACCAGAATGTGCGCGTCCTTGCTGCGTACGAAGTCCGCCAGCAGCCCGGACCAGTTCTCCACCTCCACGTTGGGGATGTCCGCCACGGACTGGCGGATCAGCTCCAGCCGGCGCTCCGGCGTGAACATAGGCTGCTGCTTCTGGCAGTTCACCATCACGCACACGCACACCTTGTCAAAGCACCGCGCCGCCCGGCGGATGATATCCAGGTGTCCCAGCGTGATGGGGTCAAAGCTGCCGGGGTAAATGGCGATATTCATTCCGTATCCTCATTTCCGCCGCGATGATACACCGTCAGCTTGATCTTGCCGTATTTGTACTCCCGATACAGGGCATAGGGCGCGGGCATCTCCGGCAGCACCGTGTCCACCGCGCTCTCTGCTATGATTATACCATGTGCACGGCAAATGTCAAACGCTGCGATATCCGTCAGCGCCTGCTGCAAGAGCCCGCTGGCGTAGGGCGGGTCCAGAAACACGATGTCGAACTTCTCCCCGCTGCGAAGATACGGCAGCGCGTCCCCCTGCCGCACCCTGGCGCTGTCCGCCAGGCGGCACAGCGCCAGATTTTCCTGTATCAGCTTCACCGCGTCCGCCCGCCGGTCGATGAACACGCACTCCGCCGCGCCCCGGCTCAGGGCCTCGATGCCCAGCTGTCCGGTGCCGGCGAACAGGTCCAGCACCCGCCGTCCCTCGATGTCGAACTGTATGATGGAGAACAGGCTCTCCTTCACCTTGCCGGTGGTGGGCCGTGTCTCCAGCCCCTCCAGCTCCTTCAATACCCTGCCTCTGGCAGTTCCCGTGATCACGCGCATAGTCCGTTACCCCCTGGGGTCGAAATGTTCAAAGATGACCAGGTTCCCGGCCGCCTCGGCCTTTTCCATAGTCTCCCTGTCCCGCACGGTCCAGCTGGCCTCCTGCACCTTGTAGAAGCCCCGGCACAGCCGCAGGGACAGATTGCCCCGGTCCTCAAACCGATAGGCGATGAAGTCCGGCCGCGTCCGCACGTTCAGCAGCAGGTTGGACAGGATCCACCGGATGCCGCCGGGCAGATGCTGCGCGTCTCCGTGGGCGGTGAAGTTCTCGCTCAGCTGTCCCCGCAGGATATCCGGCTCGTTCTGCCACAGCCACATCAGGCACCGGGGGTCGAAGGACTCCACGCAGTACGCGCCCTTGTACTTCTTCAGCACCCTGCTGGCCGCCGCGGCCAGCGCCTCGGCGTTGCCGCGCTCCGCCTTCAGCTCCACGATCAGCGGCGCCCGGTCCGTGAACAGCGGCAGCACCTCCTCCAGCAGGGGGATCCTCTGCTCCGTCCCCTCCAGCGGGTACTGCTCCAGCGCCTCCGCGGTCAGGTCCTCGATCTCCACGTCCGCGCCCGCCGTCCGCAGCAGGCTGGCATCGTGGATCACGGCCAGCTTGCCGTCCTTCATCAGGTGCACGTCCAGCTCCGCGCCGAAGCCGTTGGCCGCCGCCCGCTTGAACGCCGCCATGGAGTTCTCCGGTATACCCTTCTCCCTGTCGTGCAGGCCCCGGTGGGCATACCGCCACTGCCGGAAATACGCCTGGTCCATCTTGCCCCGCCGGCACCGCAGGCACAGCAGATACAGCCAGAACAGCACCAGCAGTACAATAATGATAATTATGATCGCTTTCATCAGTCGTTTGTCAGCTCCTCCACCGTATTGTCAATAGCCCCGGCGTCCTCTGTGCCCGCCGCGGCAGTCTGCTTCGGCACCTCCCTGCTGTCGCCGTGCTTCACGAACAGCATGGTCACAAAGGCCAGCGCTGTGAACACCGCCGCGTAGGGGAACAGTACGTGCATTCCGAATTTGTCCATCAGCAGTCCCGACACCATGGGCGTAGCCACCTGCGCCGCCATGGACGCCGTGTAGTAAAAGCCTGTGTACTTGCCCACGTCGCCGCCGGAGGCCAGCTCCACCACCATGGGGAAGGAGTTGACGTTGATGGTGGCCCAGGCGATGCCCGCCAGGGCGAACATGGCGTTCATCAGTGCCGCGGGACTGTCCGCTGTCAGGAACCCGGCCACGCCGAAGGCCACGGTCAGCATCACCACGCCGGCCAGAATGGTCTTCTTCCGCCCGATCTTCCCGGCGATGAAGCCCACCGGCAGATAGGCCGCGATGGCCGCCGCCTGGGCGATGATCAGCGTCAGGTTGTAGTCCTTGTGCAGGATGTTGCTGGCGTATACCGAGTATTTGCTGGTCACGGCGTTGTAGCCGAAGAACCACAGCACGATGCTCAGCAATATCAGCAGCAGGCTCTTCACCTCATCAGCGGACAGCTTCCGCCCCTCGTTGGGGTGATCGGTCTCCTCCGCGTCCTCAATGCCCGCGGCCACGGACTGCGCCTGCATCTCCCTTGCCCACTCCGGCTCCCGCACCGTCAGCATGAACACCACCAGCGCCGCGAGCATCAGCGCCGCGATGACGCCGAAGTAGCCCGTGTAGCTCATCATGCTGTTGCTCACCGACGCCGTGGCGAACACCATACCCAGCGCCAGCACGATGATGCCGCCGGCGGAGCCCATCAGGTTGATGACGGCGTTGGCTTTGGACCGCAGGGGCTTGGGTGTCACGTCCGGCATCAGCGCCACCGCCGGCGACCGGAACGTGGCCATGCTCAGCAGGATAATGAACAGCAGCGCCACGAACACCACCAGCGCGCCGGGATTGGCCGCCGCCGCATCCCGGGCGCAGGCCTGCCGCGCCGGCACCACGTAGTTGGTGTACGCCGGATCGGTGACGGTCTTGCCCTCCGGGGTGACGGTCTGGCTGCGGATGGCGGTGAACTCCGCCTCCGTGAATTTATGCCCCAGAATAAAGCTCTCGCCGCTGGGGGACAGCAGCGTGGCGTCCTTCTGTTCGTTATAGATGACCGTCAGCGCCGCCGGGTCGTCAATGGCGGATACCTTGTCCAGCCGCTTCAGCTGCGCGTTGTCCGCGAAGGACAGCGCGATCAGCGCCACCGCCGCGATCAGCGTGCCCACCACGATGAACGGCGTCCGCCGCCCTCTCGGGTGGGTGCACTTGTCGGAGATGTGCCCGAACAGCGGCAGCAGGAACAGCGCCAGCACGTTGTCCATCGCCATAATGACGCCGGACCAGGTCTGGCTCATGCCGAATTTGTTGGTCAGGATCAGCGGCACTGTGTTGTCATAGGCCTGCCAGAAGGCGCAGATCAGGAAAAAAGCAAAGCCGACCAGAATGGTGCGCTTGTAATTCAGCTTCATGGTGTCTCCTCCCACGCGCGGAATACCGCGTTGATATCGTCGTACACCCATGTGGGGCGTATGCCGTCTCTTTCAATGTCGTCCCGTGTCCCCTCGCCGGACAGCACGAAAACGCTGTCGATCCCGGCGTTCACCGCGCAGGCGATGTCCGTGTACAGCCGGTCGCCGAGCAGCACCGCCGCCTCCTGCGCAAGCACGGCTGGTCGGAGGTGTTCGACGTGGATATTCTCGATGCCGAAGGCCCCGATCTGGAGCTTCCCATTCCGAACGGCAGCGTGCTGAAAAAGGACATCGTCGGCAAGGACATCGAAAACTACGACTCCATGCTCGTCCTCTCCCACTTCAAGGGCCACCCGATGGGCGGCTACGGCGGAGCGCTCAAGCAGCTCTCCATCGGCTGTGCCTCCACTGCGGGCAAGGTGTGGATTCACTCCGGCGGCACGACGACCGACCAGAGCCAATTCTGGAACAGCCTTCCGGCGCAGGACGTGTTCCTTGCGGGCATGGCGGACGCGGCAAGCGCCGTTGTGGATTATTTCCACGGCAACATGGCGTTTGTGAACGTGATGAAAAACCTCTCCGTGGACTGCGACTGCTGCGCCGTGGCGGAGGACCCCTGCATGAAGGACATCGGCATTCTCGCCTCGCTCGACCCGGTCGCGGTCGATCAGGCGTGCATCGATCTCATTTATGCCGCGACGGACGACCCCGGCCGGGAGCATTTCATCGAGCGCGTGGAGTCGCTCCACGGCATCCACACGCTCGAGTGCGCCGCCGCTCTCGGCGTCGGCAGCCGCGAGTATGAGCTCGTCGAATTGTAAAAATAACTCGCCGTGCTTTTGGCGGAATTGACAAGCAAATCCTTTGCATGATAAAATGCAAAAGAGCGGATGCGAATCGGTCTCATAATTCGCGTCCGCTCTTTTTTTGATAAAAGAAAAGAAAGGGAGATGGTCGTCGTGGGAAAGCTGTTCGGGAAAACATGGTTATTCGATACGCTCGTGGAGATCGCGGGAAGCATACTGACCGGCGTCGCCATTTATAACTTCGCGCTGCCCGCAAAGTTCCCGATGACCGGCTTTTCCGGTCTCGCGCTGATCTTATACCGCCTGTTCGATCTGCCCATCGGCGTGATGACCATTGTGCTCAACATCCCTGTGGCGATCCTCTGCTATCGGGTGCTCGGGCGGCGGTTTTTCCTTTGCAGCGTGCGGTGCATGATCCTCTCCTCGCTTTTCGTGGATTACATAGCCCCGATGCTGCCGCAGTACACCGGCGAGCGGCT
>OHSG01000695.1_pt1 | contig 15410 bp, 9 predicted proteins | sample 1578601 | NCBI WGS metagenome assembly OHSG01 (sample SAMEA3879534, study PRJEB24766) | human gut metagenome | biome: human-associated habitat; feature: feces | place: USA | collected 1985/1987
TTCCAAGTACGTACATTCAACAACAATTCGCCTTCCTGTTTTTTATATTTCACTGCATTGTCCAGCAAATTAAAAATAACATTTGTAAAATGCATCTCGTCTACAAATATATCCGGATTTACCGCATCCAGATTCGAAGTGATTTTACCATTGTATTTCTCTACCTTCAACGTGAAAGTATTGACAACACCGGCTATCAAATCATTTGCATTCACCTCTTTCATCTTCAGCGTCGCTTTTTGCTTTTCGAACATAGACATCTGCAACACCTTTTCCACTTGGAAACGCAAACGTTTGGTCTCATCATTTATCACTCCGGATATATGCTGGAACATAGCAGGAGATTTTCCCACTGCCGGATCTTTCAACATCTGGGCCGCCAACGATATGGTAGAGATAGGCGTCTTGAATTCATGTGTCATATTGTTTATGAAATCATTCTTTATCTCGGTCAACTTCTTCTGACGGAAGATGATATAGATAGTAAAGATGAACGTCACAAGCAATACGAATGTGAAGATCAGTGACGGGATCATAAATTTAACAGAACTGAATATGTAACTGTTCAATGTAGGAAAATGAATATTTACTGTCGCCATACGAGCCGGAGGATCATTTTTAAATAAAACCTGCGGATATGTATTCTCACTACCCTCTTTGGTATAATCAGGGCAATGGTAAACTTCCGTCCCGTCACGGTCTGTCACCGTAAAATGATAAGGAATGTCAATGCCATTATTCAGCAATTCCGTCTTTAAAAACAAGTCCAACTGTTTAAAGTTGATTCTTTTGTTCAAAGGTTTGTCACTAGCTGTATACAAAATGTTATAGACCACTTCGTCCAACAATGCACGTTGGTACACATATCTGTCTTTGATTATTTCCTGCAAGGCTCTTGAAGTCTGAGGAATGTTCTTACCAGTCGAAATAATTGCTTTAGGAATATTAGAAGGACGATTCGCACTGAACCTCATCTTCAATTCAAAAGTAGAGTAACCGTTCAATCCGTCGGAAGTAATGGAATACTCATGCGTATGCGCCACCACATCACCACTTCCTTCCCCCTTCTTCTCTTCGGACTGCTCCCTGGACAGCTGTGCTGCTTTTTCCGTAGCAATCGCATCATCCTCAAGATACTTTTTAGTTTCCACCAACTCAATATTCCGACACGCCTGGACCAAGCTGCGCTGAACAGACTCATCAAATTGCCCTTTGCGCATTTTCACCATTTCTTCAATATAGCTTACCTGCAAATACAACAAGCTAAGAAATGATAGCCCCATTACAATACCTAATACCCAAATAGTAGACTTTTTCATGCCAGCAAAATTAAAAGCGTTAAATCTCATCACACAATAGATTAACCAAATTTAAACGGCCATTCTCTATAATTAACCGAAAAAGTCATTTAAGCTAAGATTCTGACTATTATAACAAAATTTACGCCAATTGGTTTGCAAAAATAATAAAAAATTAAGTTCAAAGCCAAATAACAAACCTAAAAGTTTAAGTTACCTTAAATAAAAAGAGACGCATTTTTAACGAAATACGTCTCTTCTAAGTACGAAATTTTACACTTTATCAATCATCTTTATTCTCTTTAGCTTCAAATTCCTTCATCAATTTTTCTTGTACGTCTGTCGGAACCAATTCATAGCTGGCAAACTTCATAATAAATGAAGCGCGACCGCCTGTCAAAGAACTTAAAGAAGTGGAATAAGAAGACATTTCTTTCAGAGGTACTTTTGCAACCAGTTTTTCGTATCCACTTTCACTGCTCATCCCCATAATCATACCACGACGACCTTGCAAATCACTCATCACATCGCCCATTTTATCGCTGGGAACGAAAACCTCCACATCATAAATCGGCTCCAGAATCTTAGGTCCGGCATTCTTAAATGCCTCACTGAATGCATTACGTCCTGCAAGCATAAAAGAGATTTCATTTGAGTCTACCGGATGCATCTTACCATCATAAACAATCACTCGTACATCACGCGCATACGAACCTGTCAACGGACCCTGCTCCATCCGGCTCATAATCCCTTTCAAGATAGCAGGCATAAAACGGGCATCAATAGATCCTCCCACGATACTGTTAATAAAGACTAATTTACCACCCCATTCCAAAGGTATTTCCTCAGTCCCCTTCACATTTATCTTGAATTCCTGTCCGTTGAACTTATACGTATCGGGAACAGGCATGCCTTCATAATAAGGTTCTACGATAAGATGAACTTCACCAAACTGTCCGGCACCACCCGATTGTTTTTTATGGCGATAATCGGCACGGGCTGCTTTGGTAATTGTTTCACGATAAGGAATCTTCGGCTCTTCAAATTTAATCTGCAACTTTTCGTTGTTCTCCAAACGCCATTTCAGCGTACGCAGGTGGAATTCACCCTGTCCGGAAACGATTGTCTGTTTCAGCTCTTTCGACTGCTCTACAATCCAGGTCGGATCTTCGAGGTGCATACGGTTGAGCACTTCGTTGAGCTTTTCAGCGTCGGCTTCGTTCACCGGCTTGATGGCACGCTGGTATTTCGGTTCCGGATATTTGATGAAGTCAAACTTGTATTCGCAGTTCTTTTCGTTGAGCGTGTCGCCGGTGCTGACATCTTTCATCTTCACCGTCGCACCGATGTCGCCGGCATGGATTTCGTCGACTGCCGTACGGATCTGCCCGCATACGCAGAAAATCTGTGCGATGCGTTCCTTGTTGCCTGTGCGCATGTTGGTAAGGTCGTCGCCTGCTTTGAGCTTGCCCGACATTACTTTGAAATAGGAAACTTCTCCGATGTGCGGTTCAACGGATGTCTTGAACACGTATATGCTTGTCGGACCGTTAGAGTCGGCCGGAACTTCTTCTGCCTTGGTGTCGACCGGAACAGGCATGTCGCTGACGAAAGGAACGACATTGCCGAGGAATTCCATCATACGGCGAACGCCCATGTCTTTCAGTGCGCTCACGCAGAATACCGGCAGGATGCTGCGGTCGATAAGTCCCTTGCGGATACCTTCGCGCATCTCGTCTTCGGTAAGGATTCCCTGGTCGAAGAATTTTTCCATCAGGTTTTCGTCGTTTTCAGCGGCGGCTTCAACGAGAATCTTGTTCAGTTCTTTCGCTTTTTCCATTTGGTCCGCCGGAATTTCAGAAATGGTAGGAACACCCCCTTCAGGACCCCAGCTGTACATCTTCATCAGCAGCACGTCAATCATGGCGTTGAAGCCTGTACCCGGGTTGATAGGATATTGAATCAGGACGATTTTATTGCCGAACACGTCCTTCATTTGTTGGATGACGTTGTCGAAATCCACTTTGTCACCGTCAAGCTGGTTGACAGCAAAGATGACAGGTTTTTTAATTTTTTCAGTGGTACGGAAAATGTTTTGCGTGCCGACTTCCACGCCGTATTGAGCGTCGACGAGCAATACGCCGGTGTCGGTGACGTTAAGGGCCGTAATCGCATTGCCTACAAAGTCGTCGCCGCCCGGGCAGTCGATTACGTTGAGCTTCTTGTTCAGAAATTCTGCATAGAATACCGTGGAGAATACCGTGTAGCCGTATTCCTTTTCCACCGGGAAATAGTCGCATACGGTATTGCCGTTTTCAATGCTGCCTCTTCGTTTTATAACTCCACACTCGTAAAGCATCGCTTCTGCGAGTGTGGTTTTCCCCGAGCCCTTACTTCCAATGAGGGCAATGTTTTTAATTTCGTTGGTTTCGTAAACTTTCATTGTATTAGAGAATATTAAAAAGTTAGTAAATGATGTTTTTCCATTTGCGGTAAATAAAAAGATGCCCGGAAACGCTTCCCGGCTTGAGCGCCGGCTTCGTTTTCGGCATTTTTCTTTTCCTTTCGCAAAGTAGGAACTTATTTGTAAAATTCAAAGCGGAGCACGTATGTTTGATAACATATTTCATATATTTAACCCAAAACGGTTATTAAACTTTACGATAGATTCCGTACTTGGCATCTTGCTTCCCGCTTTTCCCGCTGTAGCCCTTCAGCAAATGCTATCATCGAGCCGTTTGACAGCCGTATGAAATCTGCCATGAAGTTGAATGACCTGTTTGGGTGTAAGAATTTCTTCGAAAAATAATGATAATATGTATTTGTCTATTGTGAATATCAGATATTTATCTTACATTTGCCTCATAGAGGACTTGTCTTAGCATAAAACTCAATTCTGCTTTCAAATTCAGTGTATTTGTAGAATATATTAGGTCTTCTATCATAAAACACAATTCTGCTTTCGACTTATATAGTTTTTAACCATAAACACATTGCCTTATGAAAAAAATGTTACTCCTTCTGGCCTTTGTAGCGCTGTCCCTCACAACCTGGGCACAAAGTAGCGACTTTCAAGAGGGCCAATTCTACTATTCCATCAATCGTGACCGACCTTCTGAAGTTTCGGTAGCCAGAAATGATGACTCTTATTCCTTCTTTACCGGTGAACTCATTATTCCAAGTACCGTTACCTATGGGGGATATACCTACACTGTAACGGGTATTAGTGAGAGGGCTTTTAACAGTTGTTCCGGAGTCACCTCTGTCTCTATTCCTTCCAGCATGATAACCATTGAGTGGGCCGCGTTTGAGGGAACTGCCTTCTATAATGACCCTTCAAATTGGGTGGACAATGCATTGTATGTCGACAACTGCTTAATTGCAGTCAAACCCGAAGTGGCCGGAGAAACCTATGAAATTGCAGAAGGAACAAGGGTAATCGGAGAGGGAGCTTTTTATAATTGTTCCTCTCTGACTTCTGTCACTATTCCTTCCAGCGTTATAAGTATAGGATATGGTGCGTTTGCAGATTGTACCGCTCTGACTTCAGTCTCTATTCCTTCCAGCGTCATGTACATAGGTTCGGAAGTGTTTGATGGAACTGCTCTTTATAACGATGCTTCAAATTGGGTAGACAATGTATTGTATGTTGACAACTGCTTAATCAGTACGACGCAGGATTTAGGCGGAACATACAACATAGCGGAAGGAACAAGAGTTATTGCTGAGTCTGCTTTTTTAGGTTGTACATACCTTACTTCAATCACTATCCCTTCGAGTGTTGTCAATATAGGACCAAGAGCGTTTTCTTCACCGTTACATCTTACTGATATCCAGGTAGAATCCGGCAATACTGCTTATTTGTCAGAAAACGGAATCCTGTACAATGCAGATCAAACTGTTTTGTTGTGCTATCCAGGAGGGAAAAAGGATAGAACACTCACAATCCCTGCCAACGTGAGAAGCTTTGGGTATGATGCATTTGATAATAATAGCTATCTGGATACAATTAAGTGGAATGCTGTCAATTTCACAGATTTCTCTTATAATATTTTCCCATACTGGCCGTACGTTTCAACGCTTGTCATTGGAGAAGGTGTTGAACATATTCCGGCTTACCTATGTCATTACATTTCAATCTCTCTCCGCTCCCTCACTATCCCGTCCACTGTCACCAGTGTAGGACAGGATGCGTTTGCAGGATGCGGAGACTTTACCGTATATAAGAATTATTCACTGCAATACTTGCCTGAGTCTTTTATAGAAAACTCTCCCAATTTGGAGGAACTGGTATACCCCGCTATAGGCTTTGCCCCTCTTGCAACTGCTCAGCTTGTAAGCACCAAATTAAAATCTTTAATAGTCCTCTATTCTCCGTTCACCGATAGCATGATATTTGACCGTATAATTAAATTTTTGAGTATTCAGAAAAATACGTTAACTTATTTAGATATAGAAAATCTCACTGCCAATCGAAATCAATATGTTCCGGACAACAACTTCCTTGATTTTGTGTTGTTGGAAACTGCCAAATTGCCAAACGGATTCACTCGTATCGGTTACAGAGCTTTTGAAAACTGCCGTGTGCTTCAGGAATTCACTATCCCTGCATCGGTAAACGAGATCGGTGAAAGTGCTTTTGAAAACTGCCGTATGCTTCAGGAAATCACTATCCCAGCATCTGTGAACGAAATTTACGACAGTGCCTTTGAAAACTGCCGCAGCCTGAGTGCCGTACACTTTGGCGGTTCAACGGAAGAGCAGGCCGACGACCCGGCAGCATCACAGTGCGCCCTGCAACGTATCGGCAACTGGGCTTTTTATAACTGTCACCAATTGCAAGAGCTCAACATCCCTGAAGGCGTCACGGAAATCGGAGATGCCGCCTTCTATGGCTGTACATATCTGGAAGATCTTGTCCTGCCGTCATCCCTTCAGACTATCGGTGACAACTGTTTCTCCCTCTGCTCAAAACTGGAACGCATTATCGTGAACGCTGCCATTCCTCCGGTCATAGAGGCGAAAACTTTCTACGAGGTGGATCGCTCTATTCCTGTCTATGTGCCGAAAGGCAGTCTGGAAGCCTACAAGGCCGACACCTACTGGAGTGAATTCAGATTGCTGGACGATGACCCGGCTACGGTTATTTCGCCTGAAGCGGACAACTCCGGCTGCTACGCTGCCAACGGTATGATTTACAATCCAAACGGTGTCAGTCTGAACGTCTACAATTTGCAGGGCGTTTTGATCTACACGGGCAACGCTACCAAGATAGAAATGCCGGCAAAGGGTGTCTACATTCTCAAAACTCCGACAACCACCGAAAAGGTAGTGCTCTAATCCCGAACAGAAAAGGTCGCATTCCAAACAGGGGATAATCTAAGGGGCTGTGTCAAAATTGGCGCAGCCCCTTTTCTCATAACATGCTGAAAAACATAAAACAAAGCCCTTACTTTCACAAGCGAGGGCTTTGTCGTGTCAGAAAGTTTTTGTAACTTAGTGACATATAACAAATTAAAATGTCTACAAAATTACACTTTCGCCCGTACATAAACAACCGTTTGGTGTTATTTCCTCAAAGAATCGACGAAGACATCGCCGAAAACGCCCCTGTACGCATCATCAACGCAGTCATTGACTCTCTGGATCTCGAAAATATCTACAAATTATACAGTGAACTCGGCCGCAATCCGTATGACCCCGGGATGATGCTGAAGGTGATCATCTACGCCTACATGAGCAACATCTACTCCTGCCGCAAAATAGAGGATGCGCTCAAACGCGACATCCACTTCATATGGCTGGCGGGATATGAGAAGCCGGACCACAAGACTATCAACAGCTTCCGCAACCGTGTCAAGGATGAGATAGGCAACATCTTCACCCAGCTGGTGCTTCTTCTTGCCGAACAGGGACTTGTCAGTCTTGACGTAGAGTACATCGACGGCACCAAGATAGAGTCGAAAGCCAACAAGTATACGTTCGTATGGCGCAAGACAGTAGAGAAAAACCGTGCCAAATTGCTTGAGAAAATCAAGATGCTGCTCCGGCAGATAGACGATGCCGTCGCTCAGGACTGGGCAGCGGAGCAGGAAGCGGTCGAGTTTACGCCCGAGACACTCTCGTTGCTTATTGACGGCCTCAAGGATGCGCTCCATAAGGAGGATGCCCCACAAGACAAGGAGCAGAAGAAACAGCGGCGCGAGAAAAAGAAGCAGATTAGACAGCTGGAGGAGCACCGCGACAAGCTCTCGGAGTATGACGGGCGTCTTGAGCAAATCGGCGGTCGCAACTCCATGTCGAAGACCGACCCCGACGCCACATTCATGCGCATGAAAGAGGATGCCATGAACAACGGCCAGACCAAGCCCGGATACAACCTTCAGATTTCATCCGAAAACCAGTTCATCACCGATTTCGCCCTGTTTCCCAACCCTACCGACACCCTGACTCTGATTCCCTTCTTCAACTCCTTCCTCGAACGCTACCACCGTCTGCCCTCCGTGGTTGTTGCCGATTCCGGTTACGGCTCGGAGGAAAACTACCGTTTCATGGACGAGGCCGGCATGGAGCCGTACGTCAAGTACAACCGCTTCCACCTCGAACAGCGTCCACGCTACAAGCCCAATCCGTTCCACCACGACAGTTTCCATTATAACTCCGGGCAAGACTATTACGTCTGCCCGATGGGCCAGCATATGACCCGCATCGGCACATCCCATTCCAAAACCGCCAGCGGCTACCGAAGCGAAAGCGCCCGATACCGTGCACAGAACTGCAAAGGCTGCCCGCTGCGATGCCAATGCTACAAAGCCAAAGGTGACCGGCGTGTAATCGAAGTCAACCACCGGCTCAACCGATACAAGAAAACAGCCCGCGAACTTCTCACCTCCAAAGATGGAATCAGGCACAGGGGGCGAAGATGCATTGAACCGGAAGCCGTTTTCGGACAGATGAAAACCGGCATGGCATACAGGCGCTTCCGTCACTTTGGAAAGGACAAGGTCACAATGGACTTTGCCTTCTTCGCCATATCCTTCAACCTCAAGAAAATGTGTTCCAAGATAGCAAAACAGGCCAAAAACGGGGGAAACACCCCACATTCTGGCCTGTTTATGCCTGTTCTCCGATTTTTACACTCTGAGAATCGGATATTCCGGAAAAATCATCAGAAATCAGTCGCCTAAAAAATATAAGAATCTCAGAAAACTAAAAAGAGGCTGCGCCAATTTTGACACAGCCTCAATCGGTCATTTGACCGTTTAATAATTATGTTGTGTGCGCGAAGCATCAATTTTTAGCAGGATAAACAACAGTAATGTGAAGGCGAGCAGTGAAGATCCGCCATAACTGAAGAAGGGTAATGGGATTCCAATGACAGGGCAAAGCCCGATGACCATTCCAATGTTAATCCCCAAGTGGAACAGCAGGTAAGAGGCTACACAATATCCGTATACCCGCCCGAAAGCAGTATGTTGCCGTTCGGCAATCTGTATGATTTTCAAAATGAGTATCATGAAGATAATGAGAACAAGACTTGTCCCGACAAAACCTTCTTCTTCTCCAATTGTGCAAAATATGAAGTCAGTATGTTGTTCCGGTACATATTTCAGTTTTGTTTGTGTCCCGTTTAAAAAGCCTTTGCCCCAGAAACCGCCGGAACCGATGGCTATTTTTGACTGGTTCACATTGTAGCCGGCGCCTCTAAGGTCTTCTTCTATACCTAATGCCACTTTAATACGCATTTGCTGGTGATTCCCAAGAATGTTTGAGAATACATAATTGATGGAAAATAGAAACAGAACGGAAGCAATGGCAAAAGTTACAGTTACTGCCAGTTTTTTTGCTTCCCTTTTGGTCATTTCGAAAACCAGATAGCCAATGGCTCCGATGAGTGCAGTATAAATCAGAAATCTGCCGTTCAGTTGTATATTGCATGCCATCAGTCCGAAATATATGGCACTGAGTCCAGCGTATATGTAAAAGATAATTCTTGTTGCCCTGCTGTTTTTGCAATAAATGAGTGCCATGCCGAGCACCATGAGAAGAATCAGCACCATGACGATAAATTCACCGCCCGAGACACCTAACACTTCTATTGACGAGTATTTCAGACCGACAACAAAAATGACGATGGCACAGAGTCCTGCATAAAGGATCAATCCGCTCATTCCTTCACGATAAAGGACAAAGATCAGAGAGGTGAAAACCAGCGCGGATCCTGTTTCGTTTTGAAGCAGGATTAGTACAATGGGCAGAAAAATGATAACCGCGGCTTTGACATAATTGCTCGCTTTGGCGTTAAGGGAAAAATTGTAGGAGTTGAAAAGTTTCGCCAATGCCAGTGCTGTCGCAAATTTCGCAAATTCGGCAGGTTGCAGACTGACCGGTCCAAGTACAATCCAAGAATGTGAACCTTTAATGTTTGGAGCAACGAATATCGTAACAATCAACAAGACAATGATGATTGAATATATGAGGTAGGCATACGTCTCGAAAAACCAGTCGTCGAGCATGAGTATGGCGGTACCGATGCCAAAAGATAGTATTATCCAACCGAATTGTTTCCCGGAAAATTCCGATAGATCCAATATGCTTGCGTTGTCGAAGTCGTAACTGGCTGCATAGATGCTGATGGCTCCGGCTATGACCAGCAACGCATAGATGATTATGATGGAATAGTCGACATTCCTGAATATGCTTTTATTTGAAGTTCCAAGTGCCACGATTGAATTCTTTAGATTTTTAATGGTGCAAAGTTATAAAATATAGATTAATCAGAAAAAGAAGACGTGGAAAGATGTTTTTTGAAATTTTCGTTGAAAGTTGAAGATTTTGGGTACCTTGATTGTCAGATAAAATCAACATTTAGTTAGTTTTAACTTGCAAGACGTGCAAAAAAGTGGTGTTAAATTTGTTAATAGTCTCAATAAGATGTAATTTTGCAGTCCAGAAAGAACAGGGCTTTTTTCTTAATGTGAATAATAACTGAAAAATAAAATAAATTTTACGAGATGAACGTAACAATTGAAAAAAACGGCAATGTGAATGCTGTTATCACAGTATCGCTTGAAGAAAAAGACTATCAGGATAAAGTAATTAAAGATTTGAAGACAATTGGTTTGAAACACCATATTGATGGCTTCCGTCCTGGTAAAGTTCCGACAGGCATTTTGAAAAAAATGTTTGGCAAACAAGTATTGGCGGATGTGGTTAATCGTGAAACTGTAGATGCGCTCTTCAATTTTATCAAAGAAAATAACCTCAGCGTACTGGGTGAACCATTGGCTGACGAATCCCAAGAAGTAGATCTTTCTAAGAAAGACTATACTTTTAAATTCGAAGTGGGTCTTGCTCCTGAATTCAATGTGGAATTGAACAAGGATGTGAAAGTTCCATATTACACTATTGCAGTTGATGATGCAATGGTTCAGCGTCAGATTGATGCTTATGCCCGTCGTTTTGGCACACAGGTGACTGGCGAAAAGGTTGACGAAACAGCCTTGGTTAAAGGTTCTGTCGTTGAATTGAACGAAGACGGTAGCGTAAAAGAGGGTGGACACACTACAAATACTATCTTGTCTATGGAATATTTGAAGGGCACAGACGAAGGTGCGAAATTCATGGACAAGGTTGTTGGCGACAAAGTGGTTTTCAATCCGAAAGCAGCAAGCAAGGGCAGCGCAGCTGAAATTGCTACAATGCTGAATGTTGAAAAAGCAGAAGCTGAAAATATTGAATCCAACTTTGAGTTGACAATTTCTGAAATTATTGTCTTGAAGTTGGCTGAAATGAACCAGGAATTCTTCGACAATGTGTTTGGTAAAGGTGCCGTAAGCAATGAAGAAGAATTTAAGGCTAAAATGAAGGAAACAATCGCTTCACAATTGATTCTTGACAGCAACTATCGTTTCACTATTGACGCTCAGAAAGTTATCATGGCTCAGGTTGGCGAAATGGAACTGCCGGTTGAGTTCTTGAAGAAATGGTTGAAGAAAACGAATGAAAAAATCAACGATGAAAATGTTGACGAAGAATTCAACCGTATGCGTCCGGCTGCTGAATGGCAATTGGTAAAGGAAAAAATCGCCAAGAACCTTGATGTAAAGGTTGGTGAAGAAGATTTGAAGAATGAAGCCAAATTGTTGGCCGCTCAGCAATTCGCTCAATATGGTATGACAAACGTACCTGACGAATTGATTGAAAAGTATTCTAAGGATTTCCTTGAAAATAAAGAATATCGTCAGCACTTGGTAGAGAAGGCCGTTGAAGACAAACTCTTTGCTGCAATTAAAGAAGCTGTAAGTTTGGATGAAAAGACAGTTTCAGTTGAAGAATTCAACGATCTGTTCAAGGCATAACAGTCTCTTGAGAGAAAAATATTCGGGCAGGCAATTTCGAATTGTCTGCCCGATTTTTTTTTAGAATACTTGTGATTTAGTTTTCGGGATCAAAGCTGTCAATCTTGTAGAATCTTACTATTGTGTCATGGACAGGGAGGTGGATGGTAAGTATATTGTTCTCAAGGGTGGCATATCCTTCGTCGACTAATGGCTTTTTGTTGGAACCGTACCATTGGATGTCGTATTGATCAACAAATGGAGTGGCAGTTAAAATGCCCTTCAGCATCAACGGCTTCCAATAAACAGCATGGGCACTCGCCCCAGTCATGTAAACAATGTCATATTTTCCGGGAGAATTTTCAATGATTGCAATCGTGTACCTGCCGCCAAGCCGCAGAAGCGATTCATTCATATTTCTGTCCAGATAAGTCCAATAGCCTACAATGGGGTTGTTTGCCTGTTGTAAAATGGAATCGATATGCGCGTATGTGTATTGCGTTTGGTTTTGCAATTCTTTCTTTTCTGAAGCATAAAAGCTGACTCGTTTGACGGTAATTCTATTTTTCGGCGAAACAAAATATCCCATTCGGCAAGTATCTCCATTGGGTTTCCATTTGAAAGAAAGGCACTTTTTAAGTTCTTTGTGACCAAGATATGCGGATAAAATTCCGTCTGTATAGTTGATGGAAAATGAATTGTATTGTTCGTGTGTGTCTATTCCCGATTTTATTTTTGTTGACTGTAGTGTGTGTTTCGTTTTGCCTGTCACATGAATGAATTCGAGTAAGGCATACGGTTCGTTGAATACATCGTCAAATTCTGCGGTGTTGCAATATTTGAGGGATAGCAGGTTGTAGTCATCTGGGGATATGTAGTCGATGACCAGTCCGTGTCTGCGATCTCCAGTCTGTTTCCGGAAACGGCTCTGTGATTCAGTTTTCGCACAGTTCATGCGAACTTCATAGTTGAAATTCCTGCTTTTGATGAAATAGGGGAATACTTCGAGTGAGTCCGCTTTCCCTTTGTTGGTGATATTGATATAGCCCATATCCGATACGTGTCGGGACAATTTACATGAATCGGAAAGGTAATCCCAATAAACCGATTGCCCCCATAGTTGGCTGTAAAAGAGGATGGACAATATAAATGCGACTGTTTTTCTCATAATATTAATAAGGCTTTTTGCAAAGATAGTGCAATGTGAAGGCAGAAAAAACAACCTGGTTTGATTTTTTTGCGAAGATGTGGTCTGCCGATACAAAGATGGTGAAAGGTGAGAGGAGAATAAAATGGCGAAACTGGTTTCAGATATTTTTTATTCCGAGCCGCATCCTATCTTATGCAAAGATGACGAAAAGACGGGATAAAAGCAACGGAATGTAAGAACTGGGATTGGTTAGTTTTGTGAAAAATAGGCGTTTGGCAAGTTTTCAGTACAAAATATATGTGTGCCGGGTTGTATGTCTAAATGCATTTTTGACGAATTTGGACCATAAATAGATGTCCGGTTGTGTGTGTAATTCCATAAATAATCGTATATTTGTAAGGTTAAATGATATGGATATTCTATTTGCGATTATACACGGAATAGCTATCGGGGTGTTGATATCGGCTCCAATGGGGCCGGTTGGAATGTTGTGTATTCAAAGGACTTTGAATAAAGGGCGCTTGTCTGGGTTCTATACCGGTTTGGGTGCCACGCTTTCCGATTTGATTTATGCTCTGCTGGTCGGGTTGTGTATGTCGATGATTACCGGATTTGTTGAAGCCCATGAGATTATGTTGCAATTGGTGGGCAGCGTCGTATTGTTGGGCTTTGGCATTTACATTGCCCGTAAAAATCCGGCTAAGGCTTTGAAAGCTCAGGGATGTAAGCCCCCCAAAAATAGTTATCACCAGGACTTGATAACGGGATTCTTGTTTACATTTTCCAACCCGCTGATTATTTTCCTTATTATCGGCCTGTATGCCCGTTTTGGCTTTCCGGCTCCGGATTTTAAGTTATATCATTATGTAATCGGATTCCTGTCGATTTTGTTGGGAGCGGTTTCGTGGTGGTTGATGATAACTTATTTTGTCAATAAAGTACGAGGCCATTTTAATGTGCGTAGTATGTGGATCGTCAATATTGTTATTGGCAGTTTGATCTGTTTAATGTCATTCATTGGTTTTATAATGTCAGTAATTGAATTGGTATGAATAAAGATTGCTTGATGAAAGTTCCCAAAATGGCGGAACTTGACGGATTGACAATGGACGCTGTGTCGGAGGTGTTGAGCTCAAAAGCTCCAACGTATGGAATCAATTGTGTTAATTGGGAAAAGCAGTTCCCTTACCACCCCTTGACAGAAATTACAATTGCCCATAGTGGAAAATATATATATGTAAATTTCTTCGTGCATTGCAATTATTTAAGAGCCGTAAACTATCGGAACAATACCAACGTATGTGAAGACAGTTGCGTGGAATTTTTCTTGAAGGTGCCGGGCAGTGAAGAATATTGGAACTTTGAATTCAATTGCATCGGTACAGTAAATGCATCGCATCGTAAGGACCGCAAGCATCCCACACGTCTGACTGATGCTGAAATTAGCCGGATAAAGCGTTATGCTTCGTGCGGAACTTCACCGTTTAATGAAATGGAAGGCTTGTTTCCATGGACTTTGACAATCGCCATCCCGTTCGATTTGATTGGGTTGGATGCGGAATCCTTGCCTGTAACCATAGAAGGAAATTTCTATAAATGTGCATCAGGTACGAGCATGCCTCATTATTTAAGTTGGGCTCCAATTAAAACTGAAGCCCCAAACTTTCATTGCCCGGAATTCTTCGGACAGATATTGCTCTGTGATTAGTCTTTTCGATGAGTGGGAAAATGAAATCCTTGCTCTTCAATAAACTTGTAGAATATATCTGAAAACAGTTCGTTGTTTTCTTTGGTATATCGGATGTCGGTGAAAACTTGGGCCAGATTTTCTTTCCCATTTTCAGCGACATATTTTTTGTTGATTTCCAATGACTCTTTTTCGGCATGAATCTCCCGAATTTGTTCGGCGGAATAGTCATTGTAGGTGTTTTTGTGAACGATTCCGCAAAGGGGTAGTCTTTCTGCCTTTTCACTATTGTCGTCTGGATAGCCGACAGTTAGCGTGATGACGGGTACTACTAATTTAGGGAGGTTTAATACGGATGCAATGTCAGGAGCATTATAGGTCGTTGTGCCGAGATAACAGCAACCTAAACCGTTCATTTCAGCAATAGTGTTGAATTGCTGAGCAAAGATTATCACGTCCAGCAAAGCGGCGATAAATGATTGGAAATTATCATAACCATGTTTGGCATTGCTCAGATCGCACCATTTTACAAACCGGTTGAAATCTGCACAGAAAGTGATGACCATAGGGGCGTTCTTAATAGCCGGTTGGTTGAAGTGGCAGGGTGACAGTTTCTCTATTATATTTTTGTCTGTGCTGACGATTGCGCTATAGAGTTGCATGTTGCCAGTGGTCGGTGCCTGCATTGCCTGTGAAAGAAAGTCGTATACCAATGCTTCGTCGACAGGTTTGTCCTGGTATTTGCGGACAGTTTTTCGATTTTTGAAATAATTGCTATTCATGTTTTTACAGTCGTTTTTTTACGATTACAAATATACAAATTTTATTGACAGTCAGTATTGCTCATTTTCGTATGGGTTTTGCCTTAAATTATATATGTTTGTTGATTTGGAAAACTTTAGATATATATATATGTATCTAAATATTTGTTTTAC
>OHSG01000697.1_pt1 | contig 15376 bp, 15 predicted proteins | sample 1578601 | NCBI WGS metagenome assembly OHSG01 (sample SAMEA3879534, study PRJEB24766) | human gut metagenome | biome: human-associated habitat; feature: feces | place: USA | collected 1985/1987
CGCGGACGAAGTCCGCCAACATCGTGGGCCAGACCATGCGCCTGAACCCCCACGGCGACGCCGCCATCTACGACACGATGGTGCGCCTTTCCAAGGGCTACGGCGCGCTGCTGCACCCGTTTGTCGACTCAAAGGGTAACTTCGGTAAGGTCTACTCGCGCGACATGGCGTGGGCGGCCAGCCGATACACCGAGGCAAAGCTCGCGCCCATCTGCGCGGAGCTTTTCCGCGACATCGACTCCGATACCGTCGATTTTGTCGACAACTACGACAACACAATGAAGGAGCCGGCGCTGCTGCCGACAACGTTCCCCAACATTCTCGTTTCCGCCAACCAGGGCATCGCCGTCGGTATGGCGAGCCAGCTGTGCGGCTTTAACTTAGGCGAGGTCTGCGACACGACGATCGCCTTCCTCAAAAATCCCGAGGTGCGCATCAGCGAGACGCTGCTCGCGCCCGACTTCCCGACTGGCGGCGAGGTGCTGTACGACCCGCGCGTCATCGAGGATATCTACAATACCGGCCGCGGCGGCGTGAAGGTGCGCGCCCGCTGGCGATACGACAAAAAGGAAAATCTCATCGAAATTTACGAGATCCCCTACACCACCACGAGCGAGGCCATTATGGATAAGGTCGCCGAGCTCATCAAAGCGGGCAAGGTCAAGGAAATTTCGGATATGCGCGATGAGACCGACCTCTCCGGTCTCAAGCTGACGATCGACTTAAAGCGCGGAGCGGACCCCGACAAGCTCATGCAGAAGCTCTTTAAGTCCACGACGCTTCAGGATACGGCGTCGTGCAACTTCAACGTGCTCATCGGCGGCATGCCGCGCGTGATGGGCGTGCGCGAGCTGCTGGAGGAATGGTGCGCGTGGCGGACGGAGAGCGTCAAGCGGCGTGTGTACTTCGTGCTCAAAAAACGGCAGGACAAGCTTCACCTCTTAAAGGGCCTCAAAAAAATCCTGCTCGACATCGACAAGGCCATCGAGATCATCCGCGAGACGGAGAAGGAAGCGGACGTTGTGCCGAACCTGATGATCGGCTTCGGCATCGACCAGATCCAGGCAGAATATGTCGCCGAGATCAAGCTGCGCAACATCAACCGCGAATATATCTTAAAGCGCGTGGAGGAAACGGCTTCTCTGGAGTCGGAGATCGAAGACCTTGAGGATACGCTCGCACGTCCCTCGCGCATCCGCAAAATCATCGTGAGCGAGCTTGAAGAAGTACGTAAGAAGTACGCCGAACCCCGCCGCACCGGCATTCTCTACGACTATGCCGAGGACGCGGACGCGGAGGAGGACGCGATCGAGGATTATCCCGTCACGCTCTTTTTGTCGCAGCAGGGCTACTTCAAAAAGATTACGCCGCAGTCGCTGCGTATGTCCGGTGAGCAGAAGTTCAAGGAGGACGATGCGCTCAGCGTGAGCGTGGAGAGCAGCAATGCCGCCGAGCTGATGTTCTTCACCAACCTGGGCCAGGTATATAAATCCCGCGTAGCAGAATTTGAGGATACTAAGGCCAGCGTGATGGGCGACTATGTGGCCAGCAAGCTGGGCATGGATACCGGCGAAGTGCCGGTCTATATGGCCCTGTTTACCAAATATGAGGGCTATATGCTGTTCATCTTCGAAAACGGCAAGGCCGCCAAGGTGGAGCTTTCCGCCTACAAGACGATGTCGAACCGCCGCCGCCTGACCGGCGCTTACAGCGACAAGAGCCCGCTCAAAGCGCTGCTGCACCTCAGAGAAGACCGCGAGATCGCCGTTTATTCGACTGAGCCGCGCGTACTCATCGTCAACACGGCGCTTCTTGGTGTGAAGACGACGCGCACGACGCAGGGCGTCGCGCTTTTGACGCTCAAAAAGAAGTACGTGCTCGACACGGTGCGCTTCCCGGAGGAGACCGGCATCACCGATCTTGCCCGCTATCGCGGACGCAGCATTCCGGCAACGGGCGCACTGCTCAAAACGGAGGACAGCGACGATAAACAGCTGTCGCTGATTTGAAAAAGACAACAAATGGTTGAGAGAGAAGAGAAGTTATGAAGAAAACAAAAGTTTGTGATCAGGTACGCAGTTATCTCATCATCACGCTGGCCTGCGTGATGTACGCACTGTCCTTTGACTGGTTCTATGCGCCCAACGACTTTACCATCGGCGGTTTTACCGGTATTTCGCAGATCATCAATTTCTTTATCCCGGTGCTGCCGGTCGGTGTGATGATCATTGTGCTCAATGTGCCGTTGTTCGGCGCGGGCCTCAAGAAATTCGGCTTTGCCTTTCTGATGAAGTCCATCTACACGATGGCGCTCAGCTCGGTGCTCATCGATGTCATCGCCGCCCTCTATGAGTTTTCACCGATGGATCCGCTGCTTGCCTGTCTCTACGGCGGCGTGACGCTCGGCATCGCTTCGGGCCTTCTGTTCCGCGAGGAGGCGACCACGGGCGGCTCGGAGCTTGGCGCGTGGATCCTGCGCACGCGCATCGAGGGATTCTCTATCGGCAATATCTGCCTGGGCATCGACCTGACGATCATCATGATCTACGCCTCGGTGTTCAAGAGCCTGAACAATGCTCTCTACGGTGCGCTCGCGCTTTATATCACGACCAAGGTGCTCGATCTGGTCGTTTACGGACAGAACACGGCGAAGCTTGCCTATATCATCAGCAACAAGTATGAAGAGATCATGCGCGAGATGATCAAGCTCGACAAGGGCGTGACGCTCCTGCACGGCAAGGGCGGCTACACGGGAGAAGACCGCCCGCTGCTGCTGTGCGCGGTGCATAACAAGGAAGCCGTGATGATCAAGCGCTTCATCAAGGAGCTGGATCCCGATGCCTTCTTCATCGTCTGCGACGCAAGCGAGGTGCTGGGCGAGGGCTTCGGCCAGTATAACCCCAAGGGACTTTAAGAAAAGAGACAAGTTGCTTTTCAGGAGGTACGATCATGGATTTTACAACGGTTCAAAAGAATCTCAAAGAACGCGGCTTTGCTGTGTCGACCTTTGCAACGGCAAAGGAAGCGGCGGACTATCTCAACGCGCAGATCGACCGTTCGAGCGTGTCCTTCGGCGGCAGCATGACGCTTTCGCAGATGGGACTTTTTGAGAGCCTCGGCGCGCACAACACGATGTACAGCCACTGGAACGTGCCGGATGGAATGAATGCGGAAGAGGTGCTGAGAAACGCTTCGACCTGCGAAAACTATCTCCTCTCGGCAAACGGCCTTGCCGAGACGGGCGAGATCATCAACATCGACGGCACGGGAAACCGCGTGTCCTCGTCGCTCTACGGCCACAAGAAGGTGTGGTTCGTTGTCGGCAGCAACAAGCTCGCACCGACCTATGACGAGGCGCTCTGGCGCGCCCGCAACATCGCCGCGCCGAAAAACGCGCAGCGCCTCGGCGTGAAAACGCCCTGCGCCGTAAAGGGCGATCGCTGTTACGACTGCAAGAGCCCGCAGCGCATCTGTCGCGGCCTTGTTGTGCTGTGGGAAGCCGTCAAGGGCTGCGAAACGGAAGTCGTGCTCGTCGACGAAGCGCTCGGCTACTGAGAAAAAACAAAATGCGCGAAAGGGGGGCGGCCGCCGTGCGCAAAAAAGGGATACTGCTTTTGCTGACACTCTGCCTGATGCTTTCGGGCTGCGGCGGCAACGTCGTGCTCGAACGCAGCTACAGCGTTTCTGCGCCGCACAGCGAGGTCTACTGGGAAAACGAGGGCGCGGACACCCTGCGCGCCGACAGCTATCAGGATCTTGTCAATGCGCTGCTGCTGCTCCTTGGCGAGCACAGCAAGGAGGGCATCGTGCGTTTTTACAGCGGGGACGATGCTGCGGCCATGGCTGAGCAGGCCTGCAAGGAAGTGCAGGAGGAAACGGCGCTGGGCGCCTATCTTCTTGACTACATCAGCTATACCGACGCGCAGGAGCGCGGCTATTACGAGATGCGCGTGCGCATGGGGTACCGCCGCACGGCGGAAGAGCAGGCGGCCATCGTTACCGCTACCAGTACCGAGGCATTGCCTGACCTTTTGCGCCTGACGGCGAAGGAAGGTGTGGTCAACCGCATCGCCATGCGCTTTACCTATTTCACGGCAGATCGCAGCGGCGTCCGTGACATGGTGAAGCAGGTGCAGGGCGAGATCGAACCCGGTTTCACACAGCCGTGGCAGGTGAACTTCTATCCCGATACCGACGATGCCGGTATCGTAGAGGTCGTGCTGCGGGAGAACTGAACACAACAAGAAAAGAGCCTGAACATTTGTTCAGGCTCTTTTGGCATTTTGTTGGAGGGAGAAAGCAGAGACGCTCAGGAGAGGATCGCGCGGTCGTTGGCAAATTCATCGCCGCTTGCCTTGGTGAACTGCTCGAGAAGGTCGGGCACGGTGAGATTTTTCTTTTCCTCGCCCGCAATGTCGAGAATGATGTGCCCCTCGTGCAGCATGATGAGGCGGTTGCCGTACTGAATGGCGTCGCGCATGTTGTGCGTGATCATCATGGTGGTGAGCTGACCCTCGCGCACGATGCGGTCGGTCAGCTCCATGACCTTGGCGGCGGTTTTGGGGTCGAGTGCGGCGGTGTGCTCATCAAGCAGCAGAAGCTTGGGACGCTTGAGCGTTGCCACCAGCAGCGTGAGCGCCTGACGCTGGCCGCCCGAGAGCGTCGATACCTTGGTGGCAAGGCGGGACTCAAGACCGAGACCGAGACCACCCAAAAGCTCGCGGTACTGCTCGCGCTCTTCCTTCGTCACGCCCCAGGAAAGCCCGCGCCGCTGCCCGCGGCGGGCGGCAAGGGCGAGGTTTTCTTCGATCTGCATCGAGGGGGCCGTGCCCATCATCGGATCCTGGAACACGCGGCCAATGAAGGCGGCGCGCTTGTGCTCGGGAAGGTTCGTTACGTCTGCGCCGTCGATCAGCACCTTGCCGGAATCGACGAAAAACGTGCCGGCGGTGGCGTTGAGCATCGTGGACTTGCCTGCGCCGTTGCCGCCGATGACGGTGACGAAGTCGCCGTCGTTGAGCGTGACGCTCAGGCCGCTGAGGGCGGTCTTTGCGTTGATCGTGCCGGGGTTGAAGGTCTTATAGAGTTCCTTGAGTTCAAGCATGTCCGTTGCCTCCGTTCTTTGCACTTTGGGGCTGCACCTTATGGCGGAACATCTTGCTCTTCCAGTAGGGAATGGCAAGGAAGATCGCCACGATCAGCGCGGTGATGAGCTTTAAGTCATTGGTGTTGAGACCGAGCTGGAGCACGATCTGCAGCACGATATAGTAGATGATCGCGCCGATGGAAACAGCGAAGAGCTTGAGACCGAAGTTCATAAAGACCTTGCCGAAGATGACCTCGCCGATGATGACGGCGGCAAGGCCGATGACGATCGCGCCGCGGCCCATGTTGATGTCGCTCGAGCCCTGATACTGCGCGAGCAGCGCGCCCGAAAGAGCGACAAGACCATTGGAGAGCATCAGGTCCAGCACGATGTTGGAGTTCGTGTTGATGCCCTGTGCGCGCGCCATGTTGGGGTTCGCGCCCGTGGCACGCAGGGAACTGCCCTTTTCCGTGCCGAAGAACCAGTACAGCGCCGCGATGACCGCGACGGTGAAGATCAGCAGCAGCGGCAGCGGATTTTTGAGCGACAGCTCGCGCACATAGCGCTGCGAGAGCAACAGGGGATACTTATCGACACTCAGCGCCTGGTTTGCCTTGCTGTCCATGATGCGCAGATTGATCGAATACAGCGCAAGCTGCGTGAGAATACCGGCGAGAATGGCCGGGATACCGCAGCGTGTGTGGAAAAGACCGGTGATGAAACCGGCAAGCATGCCGGCGAGCATCGCGCACAGCAGGGCGAGCCAGGGGTTGAAGCCGCCGCGGATCAGCATGACGCACACAGCGCCGCCGGTTGCAAGCGAACCGTCGACCGTCAGATCCGCCACATCTAAAATGCGGAAGGTGATGTAAACGCCGATGGCCATAATGCCCCAGGCAAGACCCTGCGCGGCTGCGCCGGGCAGCGCGTTCATCAGCGATGAAAGGAAACTCATGAGTTTTCTCCTCCTAATTTTTGTTGCAGGCAGGAGCGGTAGCTCCCGCTCCTGCCTGCGTGGGGAACGATCAGTCTTCGATGGCGGTGTAGCCGTCGAGCGGCTCAATGCCGAGGGTTTCACACATGGTGGGGTTGTACTTTGGTGTGGCCTCGGTGAACTCGATGGGCATCTCAGAGATGTTGGCCTCACCGGTGAGGATCTTGGCGGCCATCTTGCCGGTGGTCACGCCGAGGTCGTAGTAGTTGATGGAGAGCGTTGCCACGCCGCAGCCCTTGCAGATGCCCTCTTCGCCGCAGATGGCGGGCACGCCTGCCGGAACGAGGATATTTGCGATAGCCTCAGTGTTGGAGGCGGCGGTGTTGTCGGTGGGGACATAGACAACATCTGCATAGTCGGCAGCGGACTGCGTGACGGAAGCGACGTCGTTCGTGTCGGTGAAGGCAAATTCCTTCGTTTCAATGCCCTTATCGGAGAGGCACTTGGCGACCTCTTCAATCTGGTAGCGGGAGTTGGGCTCGCCGGAGCAGAACAGCAGCGCGACCTTCTTGGCCTCGGGGAACCACTCACTGATCATATTGGCCTGCTTGCCGAGGTCGGCAAGGTCGCTCGTGCCGGAGATGTTGCCGCCGACCGTGCCGTCAAAGTCATCAATGTCGAGGGCAACGCCGTAAGCGGTGATCGAGGTGCCGAGAATGGGGATATCGCTCGTGGCGGCAGCGGCGGCGGTCAGCGCGCCGGTGGCGTTCGCCATGATGAGGTCGACCTTGTCGGAGACAAAGCCATTGACGATGGTGGAGCAGTTGGCGCTGTCGCCGGAGGCATTCTTGGTCTGGAATTCGACCTCGCCGGGCAGCGCCTCGTTCAGCGCGTCGATGAAGCCCTGCGTGGCGGCGTCGAGCGCCTCGTGCTGTACGAGCTGGCAGATGCCGACAGTGTACTTCGTGCTTTCGCCGTCGGTGCTGCCCTGATTGTCGTCCTGCGCGGCCTTGTCGCCGCAGCCGGTCAGACCCAGGCTCATGCTGAGAACGAGGGAGAGAGAGGCAAAGAGAGAAACGATACGTTTGGTGTTCATGCTTTTTTTCCTCCAATTTTTTATTTGTTGTGAAAATAAGAAAACCCGCTGTACGGACTTGTGGTCCATACGGCGGGTTTTTTAACGCAACTCTGATCGAAGTGACCTTTCAGTGTTGGTGGAAACCGTTCAGTTACGGGCATCACAAATCGCTCTTACTTTTTTCTTGCAATAAAAGTAAGAGTAATAATAGCGATATACGTTGCTACAAACGGCTTTCATCATCTGCTCAAGATCCTTTCTAAAAGATGCTTGTAATATAGCACACACAAAAGTGCTCGTCAAGGGCATTTTTATCCAAAAAGCGCCAATATCAGACGTGACTTGGGGACGAGAATGACAAAAGTATGAATTTTACATTAGGAAATGGCATGGGTGTGCTCGCAAAGCTCATTGATCTTCTGCTGCAAGGACTTGAAGTCCTCAAAGGTCTCCGGGCGGCGGCGCGGGTCGCGCAGCAGCGCCGCTGGGTGGTAGACGGCCATCATCTGAATGCCGCTCTTTTCAAACCACTGCCCGTGTTCGCGCGTGATCTTGAAGTCGGGCTTGATGATGCGCATGGCCGCGATGCGCCCGAGGCAGACGATGATCTTCGGGCGCAGGAGTGCTGCCTGACGGCGGAGATAGCCGATACAGGCCTCCTGCTCCACGCCGAGCGGATCCCTGTTTTCGGGCGGGCGGCATTTGACGATGTTTGCGATGTACACATCGTCGCGCTTCAGGCCGATGATCTCGAGCATATCGTCGAGCAGGTGTCCCGCGCGGCCGACAAACGGCTCGCCCTGCGCATCTTCGTTCGCGCCGGGGCCTTCACCGATGAATAAAACCTCAGCATTTTGGCTGCCAATGCCAAAGACAACGTTTGTGCGCGTTTCGCACAGCGAGCATTCGCGGCAATTTTTGCACTCGTGTTCCAGAGCTTCCCAGGTATCAGGCATAATGATGTTCTCCTGTCGATTTTTTGCTATTTTACCATGATTCCCCGCGCATTGCAACGCGCGCAGAGCGCATTTTTCCCGCCGCTGCGACCATACTGAGAAAAAAGACCGCGGAGGAATGCATGGAATTTATCTGGTATTGGTTTGCTTACAGCTTTTTGGGATACTGCCTTGAAAAACTTTTTGCCGCGGCGACGCGGTCAAAGCACCGGCTGCGGCGCTGCTTTGTCTTTCTGCCGCTTTGCCCGGTGTACGGTTTTGCCATGCTTGCGATTTTGCTGCTGGGAGCGGAGGACTTGCCCGGCGCATGGGAGCAGCTTCTGCTCGGGACGCTCGTGTCGACGAGTGTGGAGTACGCTGTGCACTGGACATACGAAAAGCTGTTTGCCGTGCGCTTCTGGGATTATTCCGCAACAAAATGCGACGTGAACGGGCGCATTTGTCTGCCGTTTTCCCTCTGCTGGGGCGCGCTGACCCTGCTTGCCGTGCGGTATGTGCAGCCGGTTCTTGCGAATTTTGCGGCGCAGCTTTCGGAGGAGGCGGCGCTGCCTGCGGTTTTCTTCACCATGTTCGACGGCATTTTGTCCGCGCGCGTCCTGCTTCTGACGCACGACATCGACGCGCTGACGCCGCGCACACTCGTAACGATAAGCAGGCGAACCGCCTGACGGTTCGCCTGCTTGACGTTATAAGTGCTTCTCGATCCAGTTCCAGATGTCGTTGTATACCACCGCACGGCAGTCTTCGTTCAGGATTTCGTGCCGCAGCCCCCGGTAGAGTTTGATCTCCACATCGCGCACACCGGCGCGGCGGAAGGCGTTGTATGCGCGCTTCACGCCCTTGCCCATCTCGCCGACGGGGTCGCGGTCGCCGGAGATAAAGAGAATGGGGGTGTTGAGATTCATCGAGTTGATGTTCTTCTGCGCGCTGACAAAGCGGATACCGCCGAGCATTTCATAGAAGAGACCGATGCTCGTCTTCTGCCCGCAGAGGGGGTCGGCGATGTAGGCGTCAACATTATTGTCGCTCGCGCTCAGCCAGTCGAGCGATGTGCGGTTGGGCGCGAAAGCCTTGTTGTACGCGCCGAAGGCGAGATCCTCCACGCGCGGGGAATGCGCCTTGAAGTCGTGGCGCTTGCCTGCGGCCTTGGCAATGGCGCGCCCGCCTGCAACGACCGCAGGAGACTGGTGTCCCGTGCCCATGATGATGGCGGCGTCTACGGTGCCGGGATAGCGAATGAGGTAGGTGCGCGTCAGGAAAGAGCCCATCGAATGTCCCATGAGGAAATAGGGAACGTCGGGATATTTTTCCTTTGTGCGGCAGCGCAGGGCGTACATATCGTCCACCACGTGCTTCCAGCCATTATAAGGGCCGAAGTAAAGCGTCTCGGCGTCCTTTTCTGCGGAGAGACCGTGGCCGAGGTGATCGTTTGCCACCACGACAAAGCCGTGCTCGGTCATAAATTCGGCGAAGGGGGCGTAGCGCATGCCATATTCCGCCACGCCGTGCGCGATTTGTAAAACGCCGATGATCTCATGCCCCTCGGGGGTCCACTCCGCTGCGTGAATGCGCGAGGAACCGTCCGACGAGGAAAAGTAAAATTCCCTGCAAATAGCCATGGCGTAAAATCCTCCTGCATGGTATAATCACAATAACTTTATTGCCTTAGTATAGCATAAAACCGTGCAAAGGGACAAGGGGGTATCTTCATGCAGCGGTATATTTTGGCGCTCGATCAGGGAACGACCAGCTCGCGCGCCATTCTGTTCGGACGCGACGGCAGCGTCGCAGGCTACGCACAGCAGACGTTCCGGCAGCATTATCCGCAGCCGGGGTGGGTCGAGCACGACCCGAACGAGATCTGGGAGAGCGAACGCGCTGTCGCCGCGCAGGCGCTGCGCAAAGCAGGCCTTGGCCGCGAGATCGCGGCCATCGGCATTACGAACCAGCGCGAAACAACGATCCTGTGGGATCGCGCGACCGGTGAACCGATCTATAACGCCATCGTCTGGCAGTGCCGCCGCACGGCGGACATTGCGGATGCGCTGCGCGAAAAGCACGGCGTGAGCGAGTTGGTGGCGGAGAAAACGGGCCTTCAGATCGACGCCTATTTCTCCGCAACGAAGATCAGATGGCTGCTCGACCATGTTCCCGGCGCGCAGGAGCGCGCTGCGCGCGGCGAGCTGCTGTTCGGCACGGTGGAAACGTGGCTCATCTGGAAGCTGACGGGCGGCAAGGTGCACGTGACGGACTATTCCAACGCAAGCCGCACGATGCTCTTCAATATCCACACGCTTTCGTGGGACGAAGAACTCTGCGCGCTTTTGGATATTCCGATGGATATTCTGCCGCGTCCGGTGTCGAATTCCGAGGTTTACGGTACGGTGGCAGAGGGAATCGAAGGTCTTGAGGCACTCGCGGGCGTGCCGATCTGCGGCGCAGCGGGCGACCAGCAGGCGGCGCTCTTCGGTCAGGGCTGCTTTACGCGCGGACAGGCCAAAAACACCTACGGCACGGGCTGTTTCACACTGATGAATATCGGCGATACGCCGGTGCGCTCGCGCGCGGGACTGGTGACGACCGTGGGCTGGAACATCGGCGGCGAAACGACCTACGCGATCGAGGGCAGCGTTTTCAACGCAGGCTCGGCCATTCAGTGGCTGCGCGACGAGCTGAAGATCATCTCGACCTCGCACGAGTGCGATACGCTGGCAGAGAGTGTGAGCGATACGGGCGGGATCTATCTTGTGCCCGCCTTCACCGGCCTTGGCGCGCCGTACTGGGATATGTATGCGCGCGGCTGCGTTGTCGGCATCACGCGGGGCACGACGAAGGCGCATTTTGCCCGCGCGGTGCTCGAATCCATCGCCTATCAGGTCACTGACCTGATGACCGCCATGCGGCAGGACGCGGGCTGCGAGATCTCGGGCCTGCGTGTGGACGGCGGCGCAAGCGTCAGCGATCTGATGATGCAGTTTCAGGCAGACCTTCTGCGCATTCCGGTCGACCGGCCCGCGATGGTCGAAACGACGGCATTCGGTGCAGCGTCGCTTGCGGGACTGGCCGTGGGCGTGTGGAAGGATCTTGACGAGCTGCGCGCTTTGCGCCGCAGCGAACGTGTTTTCTCTCCCGAGCGCGCGCAGTATGAGTGCGAGGAGCTGTATCGCGGCTGGAAGCGCGCCGTGGGCTGCGCGCAGGGCTGGGTGGAGAAAAAATAGCACATCGTCATAAAAAGTTAATACTTTTATTAAAAATTATCCATTGAAATGCACGGCCCGGTAGCTTATACTTACAGTACCAAGCCAAAGTGAAAGGTTTGAAAGGAGAAGAGAATATGGAATTCTTAGACAACTTCGGTAAGAAGGTTCAGGATGTTGCTTTCATCGCTGCCGAGAAGGCGCAGCAGGTCGCGGCTGTTGCCAGCGAAAAGGCGAGCATCGTTGCGGATAAGGCAAAGACCGAATATGAGATGGCGGCTGAGCGCCGCAGCATGGACAAGAACTACCGCGCCATCGGCGAGTGGTATGTTTCCGCGCTCGAGGGCGACGCGCCCGAGGCGGTCGCTGACATTGTTGCGGCAATCAAGGACTCTCAGGATAAGCTCGCGGCCTATGAGGCTGCCAAGGCGGAGGCCGCCGCGGCCAAGGCTGAGGCTGCCGCTGCCAAGAAAGCAAAAGAGCCTGTCATCGAGGTGACCATCGAGAAGAAAACCGATGCGGCAGAGCCTGTCGCGGAAGAAAACGACTGCGCTCCCTGCGAGGAAGCGCCTGCACAGGAGGAACCTGCTGCGGACGAGGAACCCAAGGAAAACTAAATCCTGAAACGAGAGGCGGCGCAGCACTCGCTGCGCCGCCTTTCCTGTTTGAACGTAGCGTCTGGTCTGCATAATTTGTTTTTGTTTGATTATATGAATAATACCAGTAGGCGGTATAATACGAGCAACAACCAAAACAAAGGAGCATTTGACCATGAATGATAAGAAGATCAGAAAGCTTGTCCTTGCCGCTTTGCTTGCGGCGCTTGTCTGCGTGGCGACGATGGTCGTCCAGATCCCTTCTCCAATGCAGGGCTATGTGAATTTAGGCGACTGCTTCGTGCTGCTCTCGGGCTGGCTGCTCGGCCCATGGTACGGCTTTGCGGCGGGCGGCATCGGCTCGATGCTGGCGGATCTCTTCCTCGGCTACGGCCACTATGCGCCCGGCACGTTCGTCATCAAGGGACTTGTGGCGCTCATCGCCGCGTTGCTGTATGAAAAGCTGGGCCGCACGCAGGTGTCCCGCATCGTCGGCGGCGTTGTGAGTGAGATCGTGATGGTGCTGGGCTATTTCGGCTATGCGTCGCTTCTTCTCGGCAAGGGGCTTGCCGCTGCGGCGAGTATTCCCGGCAATGTTTTTCAGGGTACGGTCGGTCTCGTGGTCGGCGTGCTGCTGGTCGCGGTGCTGGAACGCGCCAAGGTGACGGAGAAGCTGGCATAAGCAAAACAACATGTTAAAGAGGTGTCAGATCATGGCGGGAATCGTACATGAGGTAGAAAATCATCGTCTGGTAGAGCAGGCGGAGCAGGAGGCGGCGGAATGCGCGCGCCAGCTGGCGGAGGCGGCGCATCTGCGCCGCGGGCAGATCGTTGTTGTCGGGTGCAGCACGAGTGAGGTCGTGGGCCATCAGGTCGGCAGCTGGTCGACGCCGGAGGTGGCGGACGCCATCTTCCGAGGGCTCTCCAGCGTATTTTCGCCCATGGGCGTGTATATTGCCGCCCAATGCTGCGAGCATCTCAACCGCGCGCTCATTGTGGAGCACGAGGCGGTGCCGGGCGGCGAGATCGTCAACGTCCTGCCGCAGCCCAAGGCGGGCAGTTCCTTTGCAACGGCGGCCTATGAGGCGTTCCGCCACCCCGTGGCGCTCGAGGAGATCCGCGCCGACGCGGGACTTGACATCGGCGGCACGCTGATCGGCATGCATCTGAAAAAAGTGGCTGTTCCCGTGCGCTTGAAGCAGAATCGCATCGGTCAGGCCATCGTGCTGGCCGCGCGGACGCGCCCCAAATTCATTGGCGGCGAGCGCGCGATCTATGATGAGTCGCTCAAAGAAGGTTATCCTGATTTTGTCGATTGATAGCAACAGAAAATGCGAGATACCCGAGAAAACGGGTATCTCGCATTTTCGTCATTCTCTGCGGTGCTCTCAGGCGAGGAAGCCCTTGAGGATCGTATCCTCGGCCTCTTCCTCGGTGAGTCCCAGGGTTTGGAGCTTCAAGAGCTGATCGCCCGCGATCTTGCCGATGGCAGCCTCGTGGATGAGCTGCGCGTCAGTCGAATTGGCGCTGATGGCGGGGACGGATTCGATCGTTGCCTTGCCCATGATGATCGAATCGCACTGCACGTGGCCGAAGCACTTGCTGTTGCCCACGACCACGGGGCGAAAGACCTGCTTGGACTCGTCCTGCGCAACAGAGCGGGAAATGACGCGGCCACGGGAGTCCTCGCCGTTGAGTTCGATCTCCATGTCGCTCTCGGCAAGCTGCTTGCCATGCGTCAGCAGCCTTTCGGTGACGATGGCCTCGGCGCCCTTGCCGCAGATGATCTTCGTCTTGCGCACGGTGGAGTCGATGCCGCGGATCTGAACGGTCTCCATCTGGATGCTTGCACCCTCGTCGAGGTAGACGACCGTGGTGGGGTTCATCACACGCGCACCGCTGCCGTCGCCCTCGCCGTAATGCTTTTCCGTATAGCGCACGTGGGAATTCTTGGAGATATAAAAGGTGTGGATACCGTCGTGACGGCTCTCGTTACAGCCGGAGTTGTGGATGCCGCAGCCTGCGACGATGTCCACATCGCAGTTTTCGCCGACGTAAAAGTCATTGTAGACCATTTCAGTCACGCCGCTTTTGCTGATGATGACGGGAATGTGGCACTGCTCGCCCTTTGTGCCGTCCTTGATGCGAATGATGATGCCGCTTTTGCCCTCGGGCTGTGGGTCGATGGCGATGTGCTCGGTGGACTGGCGCGCTTCGCAGCCGCTGTCCTTTCGGATGTTGAACGCGCCGACGGGTTTGCCCGTCAGGTCGGCGATCTTTTCAAGCAGGGAAGCGTCGATTTCAGTGATCATGTGTTCTTCCTCCTTACTTGTTCAGCACCGGGCAGGAGCCCAGCGTATCCGCCATGATGAGCGGGAAAATTTCCTTTGTGCTGCCGCGATGCATCAGCTCGCCGCCGCCCACGACGACGATCTCATCGGCCAGCTGAATGATGCGCTCCTGATGGGAGATGATGATCATTGTGGCAGTCTCCTGACGGCGCAGCTGCTCGAAGGTCTCGGTCAGGCGCGCGAAGCTCCAGAGGTCGATGCCGGCTTCCGGCTCGTCGAAGATCATCAGCTCGCTGCCGCGGGCAAGCAGCGTTGCGATCTCAATGCGCTTGACCTCGCCGCCGGAGAGGGAAACGTCCACCTCGCGGTCGAGGTAGTCGTTGGCGCAGAGGCCCACCTGCGTGAGGTATTTGCAGCACTTGTCCTTGCTGAGGTTTTCGTCGCCCGAGGCAATGGTCAGAAGGTTTCGCACCGTGATGCCCTTGAAGCGCGGCGGCTGCTGAAAGCCGTAGCTGATGCCGAGGCGCGCGCGCTCGGTGATGCCGAGATGCGTGATGTCCTGGCCGTTGAAGAGGATCTGGCCGCCCGTCGGCGTGACAAGGCCCATGATGATCTTGGCAAGCGTGGTCTTGCCGCCGCCGTTGGGGCCGGTAAAGACGATGAGCTTGCGGTCGGGAATGTCGATGGAAATGTCCTTCAAGATGGTCTGCTCCCCTTCGGGAGAAGAGACGGTATAGGTGATGTGCTTCAGTTCCAGCATGAAAAGAAGACCTCCTTACAGAAACTGCCGTTGGAGTATTCTTAGCTTAACGCCTGCGGCAGAAAATGAAAAGTTGCAAATGCAACAAAATGTACAAAAATACAAAACAAATGTAGTTTACCAGAAAAATGGGAAAAAATCAACGAGCGGGGTGCGATTTTTGAGATTTCTTTTTCCGGGAGGAAAAGAAGAAAAAAGCAGCCGGCACACAGAGGCGCAGCCGGCATAGAATGGGGCGAGAATTGTTCGGGAAGGGGAAGGAGAATATGATCGAGCAAAAAAATCCGTCCGTTTATGACTACGATGCCTGCCGTGCGCTGTGGCAGCGCGTTTCGCCGTCGGAGGATCCATATCCCGCGGCGGAAGAGGTGGGCACGCAGAGCGGAGAGCTTTCGCTCCCGGGGGCGGAGGGGGATCCCTGCTGCATGGGAACGGAGGCGGCGGATTCCGTCGAGGTGCTGCAAGGCTTTCTGCGCGA
>OHSG01000699.1_pt1 | contig 15365 bp, 11 predicted proteins | sample 1578601 | NCBI WGS metagenome assembly OHSG01 (sample SAMEA3879534, study PRJEB24766) | human gut metagenome | biome: human-associated habitat; feature: feces | place: USA | collected 1985/1987
GCCGCTTCCCGAATATATCACCCGTGAACCGGTACCCGAAGACGAGGAGCGCTTCCAGTGTATTTTCGCCAAGAACGAAGGTGCTGTGGTTGTTCCTGCCGCAGGTACGCACTTCAGCCGTGAATTGCTGAAACGTATGGAAATCAAGGGCGTGAACTACGATTTCCTGACGATGCACTTCGGTTTGGGCAATTTCCGTGAAATTGACGTGGAGGACCTGACAAAGCACCGCATGGATTCGGAACAGGTGGAAGTAGGCCCCCATCTGGTAGAACTTGTAAACCGAACGAAAGATGCCGGAAAGGCAGTCTGCGCTGTCGGCGCTTCCGTGCTTCGTGCCTTGGCCAGTACGGTGAGCATGGACGGACATATCAAGGAATTCAGCGGCTGGACAAACAAGTTCATTTTCCCACCGTATGAATTTACGGTCTGCACGTCGATGATCAGTAATTTCCATTTGCCGTATTCCACGATGCTGATGCTTGTAGCAGCATTCGGAGATTATGACATCATCATGAATGCCTACAATGAAGCCGTGAAAGAAAAATATCGCTTCGGTGTATATGGCGATGCCATGCTGATTATATAATCAGTAGCGTCTGCTATAACCGTCAAGGGGCTGTATCGGTTTTCCGGTACGGCCCCTTGACGTTATTGATGGGTTATTGACAGGTTACTGCCATGTATAGTTGCCGGCATGATGCGACTTGATGCGGGCTATCAGGTTTCGGAACGGACGGACGAAACGCAGCACCGGGACGGAGAACAGCAGCATCCGTCCTTGCAGCAAGCGTGCCGTCTTGCGGTAGGCGAGAATGTCGCTCACTTGCTGGGCTATGAACATCAGCAGGGCGAAACCGCCCATTGTCCCCGCTTTCCAGTAGTCGGACGCATCCTCGGCACAGTAGGCAATCCAAACGGCGTAGGCCACTGTACAGACAACGGCGAACAGAAAGAGGAAGTAGCATGCCTGGCGTACCGTTTCTCCGTTGACGGACGCGCGGGTACGCCGTTGCGTGAAACTGCGGAACAGCTTCTGTATGCGGAATTCATAGCGGAAATCGTCGTGGTGTTCCAGCAGAACAGTTTCCGGCGACAGTTCGACCGCTGTTTTCCTGTGTCGTGCGATTTCTTTCAGGAAGATATCGTCGTCGCCATATTTCAGGTTCAGTGAAGAAGAAAATCCGCGGTTATCGAAGAACAGTTGCTTGCGATAGGCGATGTTGCCGCCGTGGCAGCGGAACGGATGGCGGCAGAGTGCGGCATTGAGATAGTCGGCGGCTTCTTCCGTTTCGTCGTAGGCACGATAGCGGCTGCCTCTTTCCCGGTCGTTGTCGAATACGCTGTGGGCGTATCCAATGACGATGTCGGCTCCTCGGGAGAAATGGCGGGCCATGCCTGTCAGCCATTGGTCGGACTCCGGCCGGCAGAGGGCTGACGTAATCAGCACGTAGTCGTTGGCTGCGGCCTTGATGCCCAGTGTGATAGCCAGTTTCTTGATGGATACATTGCAGGTGTTTTCCGGTGTAAAGGTAGAACGCAACTGAGGATATTCCAATACGAGACGGGTAAGGGCGTCATCGACATAGCCACACTTGTCGGTATTGACCACAATTACTTCATAGTCGGGATAGTTCTGCTCCATCAGGCGTGGAATCATTGACAGAAGGGCTTCGCTGCAATTGGACGGTGCATAGACAATCACGGAGAGGGCAGGCAAATCCGCTCTGGCATCTCCGTCTTGAGCCAGGTTTTTTCGTTTCAGCCATTTGCCGATGCGTCGTGGCAAGGCGGCAGAAGCCGCAATGACGACGATTGTCAGCAGAAACAGTATGGAAAGTGCCGAAAGTTCCAGGGTCGTTATGTCGAAAGGGAATGCTGTATCCATATATGTGGTCCTTAAAATATCGTGCAAAGTTAACGAAGACTGCGGAAATATTGACTGCTTTTTGGTTAAAATAAAGAGGACGTGTGCAGTAAAACAACCGTAAGACCGTTTAATAAAAGATTACAGGCAGCAAACATAATAAAATGTTTTCGGCTTCGTTTTAATTAAAAATGTGCATATATGAGAAATAATATTTGGGTACTTTGTATCGTAGTGTTTGCCATGTTGTTCACTTCCTGCAAAACCGGGGAGAGCCTTACTTATTTTCAAAATGCCGATGAGGTGGATGAAAGTATTCGTAATGTGAATTATGCCATAGAAATAGTTCCTGCCGATGAGCTTTTCATATCGGTCAACTCTCTTGTGCCTGAAGCAACCGCCATCTACAACCTTCCGTTGTCGAATCCGGCGCAGGCAGGAAGTCTGGAACTTACGACTTCGCCTAAAAACCAAACCTATATAGTCAACAAGGACGGTAATATCCAGTTCCCGGTGTTGGGACAGCTTCATGTGGCCGGTATGACCATCCACGAACTGACGGAAATGCTGACAAAGGAAATTTCTAAGGATGTGGAGAATCCGATTGTCCGCGTTCAGCTGATGAACTTCCGTGTCAACGTGTTGGGTGAAGTGAAGAATCCGGGACAAATTGTCGTAACTACGGAGCGTTTCTCCATTTTTGACGCATTGGCAACGGTCGGCGACCTGACTGAATACGGCCGTCGTGAGAATGTGACACTTATCCGTGAAGAGGACGGCGTGCGCACTTATCATCGCATCAATCTGAATGATGCCAATGTGGTGAACTCTCCTTATTTCTATCTGCAACAGAATGATGTAATCTATGTTGAACCTAACAAGGTAAGAAAAGACAACTCAAAATATAATCAGAACAATTCATTCCGTATTCAGGTCGTTTCGACTGTCGTTAGTCTTGCATCAGTGATTTCTTCTCTGCTGATTGCCTTGGTTATCAACAACAGATAATGGATAAATAGCCGATGCTGGACATTAATCGGACATATTTCTGGCTGTTCTGCTTTGCCGTGGTGAGTTTGATGTTGGGAATAGCTGTATTCAAACTTGCTGACGAAGTGTGTTTGCTGGCATTTGCGATATTGGGTGCATTGGATATGCTTTACAACCGCCGGTGGCGTGCCTACCGGTTGTTTTTTGTGTTTCTGGTCATCATGGCATTTTATGCCTGGTATAGCATCTATTTTCTTAATTACAATACCCCGCGTGCCATTGTCAATGATTTTGTCATTCAGATGAAACCGCTGATAGCCTTTTCCGTTACCTATGCGATAGCTCCCCAATTTACGAATAAGGAAAAGCAGATATTAAAATACCTGTGTATCGTGTTGTCGGTATTTTCTTTTCTATTGATGGTGACCAATACCTATCGTACCTTGCTTTTCCATGTCTACTATCAAGGCCTGTTGTGCGCAGGATGCGGTATCGTATATTTGCTGATGGCTTATGATAAAGAGCAACCCAAGGGTTGGAGTCGAAAGGACTTGCTATGGGCTGTGGCTATGTTTTTGATGGGTTTGGCTTGTACGCGTGCCAAATATTACGGATTTTTCGTCTTGGCGATGTTTATGCTTTTCGTCTACAAGCCGGGTATGATGAATTTGAAAAATCTACGAAATTTTGGCATTATATTGTTGGTAGTTGTGGCCATTCTTGTAGTATCGTGGAATAAGATTGAATATTATTTTATTGCAGGAAGTTCTGACACATTTGATCCTGAAAGGGCAGAATCATTTGCCCGTCCTGTTCTGTATGCCACTTCCATATTGGTTTTTGCTGACCATCTGTGGATGGGCTCCGGTTTGGCTTCGTTTGCAACATTTTCTTCTTCAACAGCTATCAACTATTCTCAAGTGTATTATAAGTATGGAATAGATGCTGTTTGGGGACTCTCTCCTGCCTTTGATACTTTTATTGCCGATACTTTCTATCCCGAACTGGCTCAGTTTGGCTTGTTGGGTTTAGTGCTATTTTGTGCGTTTTGTTGGTGGCTATGGCAAAAGTTACGCTTGTTATTGCATGGAAATATGTCGCCTCTTTTTGTGGTCGGCGTGTTAGCTTTTGGATTCTTGGCAATTGATGCGACTTCCAGCTGTAGTGTCCTTCAAGTTCCAGGAGAATTGCTGATGGCCGTGTTGGGCTTGCTGGTGGCAACGACAAAGCAATTGAAGGAAAGAGAAGGATCAGCAAAACTTAGGTATGCATAAAAAATAAACGAGATATGAATAAAAAATCTGACAAAATTGATTTTTCAAGAACCATCTATGAGATGAAGCGGCATTGGTATTATTACCTGATTGCTTTCGTCCTTATTATGGGATTCGTAGCATTCTATATGTATAAAAAGAATGCTGACTATCTGTTTCATGCCAATATCTTGATTGAACAGGAAGATGGAGGTGGTGCCGCAGCGGGAGGTATGGCACAAATGATGCGTACATTCTCGTTAGGTTCAATGGGCGGCGGTTCTGTCGATGACGAAATTCTTGTCATGCAGTCGCACAGTCTGCTTTGTCAAATGATTTCCGAATTGAAACTGAATCGTACCTATCGCGAGGAAATTGCGATGAAAAACTATTCACTGTATAAAAAGTCACCCGTGGCGCTTCTGGCTCCAGATGAACTTTTCGACACTTTAAAACGAGGATTTCAAATGACAGTGAAACTGCATGCAGACGGGACTGCTGATGTGAAGGCTACGAAGGGACTGCTAAAGACTACTTTGTTTGAGAAGAATGGAGCTGTGTTTCCGTTGACAATCCATATTCCTTCACGTGGCATATATGTACTTGAAAAAACAGAAAATTTTGTGCCAGGAAAGGAACAATTAATAAAAATTAGTGTGTCTGGCAATAATCAGATTGCTGAATTTTATGCAAAGGAGTTGACAGTTGATTATTCTTCAAAAAAATCAAACGGGATTGCATTGGAAATCGAAGACAATGATTTGCAGAGGGGTAAGGATATTCTGAACAAGTTGATTGAACTGTATAATAATCGCCGTACGGATGAAAAGAATCTGAAGACATCAAATGAACTACAGTTCATTGACGAACGTCTGGCGTCGTTGACAGGGCAACTTCATGATGCGGAAAAGAAAGTGGAGGATTTTAAAACTTCCAATAATGTAACCGATATTGAGGTAGAAGCCAAAGTATTGTTGGAACAGACAAGCGCCAACAAACAGTCGATTGTGCAGATTCAGACACAGTTGGCTGTGTTCGACATGATTTGCAAGTTCCTGGACGACCCTGCCAACCGCTATTCCATGATTCCGATTACAAGCGGTGTGGAATATGAAGGTGCCGCCAAGTCGATTGAAGCCTACAATAATCTGGTTGTAAAGCGGATGGAATTGAATATGTCGGCAAAGAAGGATAATGCATCGTTGATGCTGTTGAATGCCCAGATTGACGGTATGCGTTCGGGGGTTGTCGAAACAATCGAAAAGGCGCGTGCAAGTACAGAAATAGCTTACAATGATTTCGTGAGGGAAGATGGTAAGTTTGCTTCCCGTTTGAAGAACTTGCCGACTCATGAACGAGAATATCTGAACCTGATGCGCGACCAGACGATAAAGAACAATCTTTATGTGTTCTTACTCGAGCAGCGGGAAACCAGCGTCTTGAAACTCGGTTCAAACTATCCGATGGGCCGTGTGGTTGATGCTGCTTACCACGACATGAAGCCGGTGGCTCCGAAATGGAGCGTCATGGGTGGTCTTGGCCTGCTGGCGACGTTGCTGTTGCCAACATTCTGGTTTGTCTATAAAGGTGCCCGTGTGAAACGTCTGATGATTCGGAATGATGTTGAAAATGTTGTCGGAGTGCCAGTGTGGGCTGATGTTTGCAGTCAGTCGCAGAAAGATGTTGATTTCAAATCCAACGATGGCAATGCCGCAGAATTCCGGGCTTTGCGAAATGAACTGCTTTCTGAACCTGACAATGTATGCTATGTCGCTTCCATGACAGAAAATCACAGTGAATTTGTCGTTTCCAACTTAGGCCGTCTGTTGGCTCTTACTGGAAAACGTACGGTGGTAGTCGACATTAATTGCTCGAATTCTGAAAATCTTCTGGATTCTCAAGGCGGAAAGGGCGTCGTTGATTTTGTTAATGACGAGCTTTTGACCGTGGATTCGGTTGTGAAAGCCACTGGCTTGAGCGATAAACTTTTTGTTGTTCCTAAAGGGCAGCATTGCGAATATCCGGTGGAGGCGTTGTTCTCTGACCGTTTTGCAGAGCTGGTGAAGGAACTGAAAGGTAAGTATGACTATGTATTGATAAACGGATTGCCGATTTCTTCGGATTCACCCTTGACCACAGTGCCGGAAAATATGGGTCTGTTGGTCGGTGTCGCTGAACGCTGCTGCCTGACTGCTGACTGTAAGGCTGCATTTGGAATCACGGAAGAGAATGGAAGAAAGATAGTTGCAATTCTTTGCGCATAAAACAATGAAGCTTTTAATTGTCAATAAGTTCTATTATAATCGCGGCGGTGACTGCGTGTGTGCCATCAGTTTGGAGCAGATGCTTCGTGAGCAGGGGCATGAAACGGCTGTGTTTGCCATGCAGTATGCAGAGAATTTTCAGACGCCGTACAATGGTTACTTTGCACCGGAAGTTTCCTTTTCGGGAGGTGTAGGCGGAAAACTGAAGGCAGCGGCGCGCATATTTGGTGGAGCCGGTGTGAAGGATGCCTTTTCACGGTTGCTGAAGGATTTTCGTCCGGATGTGGTGCATTTTAACAACATACATTCCTATCTTTCGCCTGCAATCGTTAAAATGGCAAAGGACTTTGGAGCGAAGACAGTGTGGACGTTGCACGATTATAAATTGGTGTGTCCGTCGTATTCCTGTCTGTCACAGGGGAAAATCTGTGAGGAGTGTATTGGTGGCAATGTTCATGCCGTAGTTGACAAACGCTGCATGAAAGGCAGCCGTGCGGCAAGTTTGTTGGCCTATTGGGAAGCGCGTTATTGGAATCGTGACAAACTGGCGGCTTATACGGATGCATTTGTGTGCCCAAGCAACTTTATGGCAAAGAAAATGGAGCAGGGCGGGTTTCCGCCACAAAAATTGCATGTGGTTTGTAATTTTATGGATCCGGCAAAAATTGAAGGCTATTCGGTTGTAAAAGAACGGAAGCCCTATTATATTTATGTCGGACGTCTGTCGGAGGAAAAAGGTGTGGGGACTCTTTTAAAAGTAGCCTCACAGCTTCCCTATACATTAAAAATTGCCGGTGGAGGACCGCTTGCCGACGAACTTAAGGCCAAGTATGCAGGATGTGAAAACATTGAGTTTCTCGGTCATTTGAACGCCGGACAGGTCCGCCAATACCTGTCGGAAGCAAAGTTTTCGGTAATTCCTTCTGAATGGTATGAAAATAACCCGTTGAGCGTGATTGTATCGGCGGTATTCCGGAACTTGTCTCTCCATCGACTGGGTTTCTGTTCCGTTCGGGTGATTCTGATTCGCTGAAAAAAACGCTGGAGACGGCTTGGAAATCTCCTTTTGATTATAAGTTGATTGCCGAAAAGAGTATTGCACAATTTGACCGAAATGTCTATTTGCAGAAAATAATGGATTTGTACAAATAAAGGAACTGTAGGTCAGCATCTTTTAAATAATGAAAAATATTGTTTTTGATTTAAGACAATAAAAAAGTTGCTAATGCGTTTTAATATATAACTCTTGGCAATTCTAAAGATATAGATATGGCAAATATAGTACAAGGTAGCTTGATTACGACATACCGTTGTAATGCAAAGTGCAACATGTGTAACATCTGGCAGCATCAGACGAAAGCTGAGGACGAAATCGAACCTTCGTTTTACGAGAAGTTGCCGGCTGGGTTGCGTATTAACATTACGGGTGGCGAATCAACTATTCGTAAAGATATAGATAGGATTTTTGAAATCCTATATCCTAAAGCTTCACTTCTGGAACTGAGTACGAATGGTTTTAATACGGATACGATTGTCCGACTGGCAAACAAGTATCCTAATATTCTGATTCGTGTCAGCTTGGAAGGTCTGCCGGCACTGAACGACAAGAAACGTGGTACGATAAACGGTTTTGACCATGCTTTACGTACAATGCTGGAATTGAAAAAGACAAAGTGTAAGAACATTGGATTCTCGGTGGTTATCTCTCCGGACAATTATAAGGATTTGTTGCATTTGTATGAGTTGTGCGTGGCTTTGGATGTGGAGTTGGGCAATTCCGTAGTGCACAATTCTTGGTATTTCCATAAGAATGACAATGTGTTGGTGAGTGAAGATGCATTGAAGGAGCACGAAAAGTTTGTGGCTGCATTGCTTACCTCAAAACGCCGTACCCTGAAGGGCCGTCTGAAAGATATGGGCCGTGCGTATTTCAACCGCAGCATTCATCGCCGTCTGCGCGGTGACGAGCCGGGATACCGTCCACCTTGTGGTGCTTTGACTGACTTTTTCTTTATTGATCCTTTTGGCAACGTTTCACCGTGTAATGGTTCTGGAGAAGAATGGATTATCGGAAATATCAAAGAGGACAGTTTCGAGAATATCATGAAATCAGAAAAAGCGAAGAAAGCGCTTGAACTGGTAAAGAATTGTGATCGCAATTGTGCCTTTATCGTGACCGAACGTCATGATATGAAACGCCGTCCATGGATTCCAATCAAATGGATTCTTAAAAACCGATGGCGTGTAAAACGCGGAAAACCAATTTGCTGGGATTAGCCTTGTACGTTCAGAATCGGAGGCTTTATGAAGATTGATGTTATCGGCACACGGGGATTTCCAGGTGTTCAAGGTGGTGTGGAGCGTCATTGCGAACGATTATATCCATTAATGGAGGGTGTTAAAATACGTGTGTTCCGTCGCAAGCCTTTTATAAATAAAGCCTATAAGAATACAAAATATGACAATATACAGTTTCTGGATCTGCCATCTACTCGGGTGACAGGACTGGAAGCTGTTTTTCATTCTTTGGTGGCCACGTTGATTTCTGTTTTTTCCCGCACACAGGTGGTACATATCCACAATATTGGTCCGGCCATGTTTGCCCCTTTGTTGCGGCTTGCCGGGAAAAAAGTGGTATTGACATATCATAGTGCCAATTATGAGCATGACAAATGGAACTGGTTCGGAAAGTTTGTTCTTCGGATGTCGGAAAAAATCGCATTGTCAGCGTCCAATCGGATAATCTTTGTCAATAAGTTCCAGCGTGACAAGTATTCGGATAATGTGAAAGCCAAGTCGGTTTACATTCCTAATGGGATTGTTCCGCTTCAAAGGAATCCGGCAACAGATTTTTTGCAGAAATTGGGCGTAGAGCCGGGTAAATATATCCTTTCAGTTGGAAGAATCACTCCGGAGAAAGGATTTGACTTGCTGATTCAGGCATACAATAATTTGAAGACGGATGTAAAACTTGTAATAGCTGGGGCTCCCGATCAAGATACGGCGTATTTTGACAGTCTGAAAGCAATAGCTGGCGATAATGTGGTGTTTGCCGGGTTTGTTGATGGAGGTAATTTGTCGCAGCTTTATAGTCATGCGCTGGTCTATGTGTTGTCATCGAGGATTGAGGGCTTTCCGTTGGTCCTCCTGGAAGCTATTAATTTCGGATTGCCATTGCTCGTTTCCGATATTGAGGCTACCCATTTGTTGGATTTGCCAGAAAAATCCTACTTTAAGTCAGCTGATGTAGAATCCATGCAACTGAAATTAGGTGAGTTCTTGGCAGAAAGTGTTGATAGCTATCGTTGCCGGACGGTGAATGTGGCAGACTACGACTGGAAGAAAATTGCGGCCCGAACAACAGCCGTTTATCAGGCAGCAATAGTGGGTGGATAAAATAAAATGTAGTTGCTATGAGAATCCTTGTTTTGAATGCTATTTTGTTTACGGCAGAAAAAGATGTCATTCCTCGTGTGAAATCTATTAAAGACACGATGATTTACAATATGTGTCTTGGCTTTAAAAAATTAGGACATGAGGTGACACTTGTAGCGGCAGAGGATTACCGGCCGGAAGAGCAGGAGCAATACGCTTTTGATGTGCTGTTTTTCAGAAGCAAATGGAAAAAAGTGTTCAAACCTTCGGTATTGCCTTATTTGCCTGATTTAAGAGGTTATTTGAAGAAAAATAGAGATAAATTTGATATGATTTTAAGCAGTGAGGTGTTTTCATTGCTTACATTGGATGCCGCTATTGTCTGCCCTCGTAAATTGTTGATTTGGCAGGAGGTAAATGTGCATCAGAAGAAATTTTATGAAATTCCATCAAAGGTATGGCATCGTTTGATCGTTCCTTTGTTCATAAAAAAGGTTAGGGTTGTTGCACGTTCAGAGTCTGCCCGCAGTTATATTCGACAGTTTTGTTCCAATGTATCGGACATTTGTGTGGAGCATGGCATGAATCTCGATAAGTTCAGTTATTCGGCAGCGAAAAAGCGGCAAATTATTTCTTCTTCACAACTGATTCCTCGTAAAAGGGTTGACTATGTAATCCGAAAATTTGCAGAATTGCATCGTTTGGATGCCTTTAAGGATATTCGTCTGCTGATAGCCGGACGAGGTGTGCTGGAAGACGAACTGAAGCAGCTGGCAAGAGACTTGAGGGTGGCTGATTCTGTTGATTTTTTGGGCTTTGTTACTCAAAAAGAATTGAATTTGCGCATTATGGAATCCCTATGTTTCCTTTTGAATACGCAAAGAGATTTGAATGTGGTTTCTATTCCTGAAGCGGTAGTTTCCGGAACTCCTATTCTGATGAATTCTGTGCCCGCTTCTTCTTCTTATGTTCAAGCCAATGAATTGGGTATAGTTAAAGATGATTGGGGTGTACCGGAATTGACAAGAATAATCAATGACAACGAGCGCTATGTAGCCAACTGTATCCGTTTCCGGGAGAAATTGTCGAATGCGCACATGGCTCAGATGTTGATTGATGCTTTTAATTCGAGCTATTGTTAGTGTGTCATCCAATCGAAACAAAGAATTGTCAAGGTTGCCAGTGTCAAAATTAGGTGGAAGATCAGTAGCCGGAACATTTTCATTTCTTTTAATGTGGATTTTAACATTGCTGTTGCTATAACTGTAGCCAGAATGTATGGGATAATTCTGCTTGCCGGATAAATATAGATTCCGAATTTGGGGATGAGGTAGAAATATAGGGCAAGTGTAACTCCTTGTGTAACTATTTGAAGATAAAATACCTTATTTTGTTTTGCTGAGGCATTGAAGATTTTAATGTAAATCCCAAATAGAAAACTAAATGGAAGATAGAATATCATCGTAGAAAGAATTCTTGCGGTGATTGACATCATATCAGGGTTGTAGTTTCCCCATGAGAAAAGTAGTTGTATGATGGGAAAACTTAAAGCGGATATAAGTAATGCAGCGATGAATAGTCCGGACGTTGTCCAAAGTGTAAGTTCTTTTGTTAGTTTGGAAAGTTCGGAAAAAGAATGAAGTGCAGTCAGTTGGTTTATTTTTATTCCCATGACGTTTGTAATCTGAGCTACTAAAAATATGCTGGGGATAGACAGTAATTTATCTGCAAAATTTATAGCTGTTAGACTACCAGCCGGGAGTTGGGAAAATATATATTGAGGGACATAAAGTGCAATTAAGTATACAATATAACCGGCTTGTGAATAAATGCCGCTACCAAATACTTGCTTTATGCGAAAATCCGAAATATGGATAAATTTCCAATGCAGTGCTTTGTGCATGAAATGTATGACGATGAAAAAGTTCAATATATATCCTGCAATCAGTCCGATGGCGATAACATTTATGCCTAAGGAATTGTGGAAAAATACTATGAAGAGGATTCCTAAGGTATAATTGATGAATGTTACAAGGTTGGGGGCTGTAAAATATTTATAGGATGCTAGTACTTCAGTCATGATGCTGACCGTGATGTTTAGAAATATCAAGGGCAGACACCATGTGATAAGTGCAAGATTGTCAGTGATGACATTGTCGGGGAATGAGGATATGATTGAAAATATTCTGATTGGGTCAAGGAGGGCTATAATGGCTAATAGTATGCCGATGAGTCCGTATGTCAGGATATATGAGTTTAGAAAAAGTTTAGATTTCTCATCGCTTTCCTGATTCCTGATTTTCATTCCTTCGGGAATTAGAACGGAAGTGGTGAAATTAAGGAAAAAGTAAGAAAGAAAAAGAATGATATTATACGTGAAGAAGAAAACATCTGTATCCGAGTGAGTACCAAAATAATAGCCGATAAGCCACTGTTGAATAAATGCTACGGATTTTCCGCCAACATTAAACAATGAGGAGTAGATTATTCCCTTTTTATAGGTCTCGCTTTTTAGAATAAACATAGTTGAGATTTTCAATGAATTATTGGGCAAAAATAGTGAAATCCTACTATTTTTCGTACTTTTGTGCAGTAATTTGGAATATTGAGGATATGACTGAGCATAAATATGGAGTGCTGACGTACCCGGCAATTCGTAAAAATGTCAATGTTGGTGATTTTATTCAAAGTTTGGCAGCAAAACAATTTTTACCACAAGTTGATGTTTTGATAGACAGAGAAAAACTTTCTCTTTATACAGGCAACCCAGTGAAAATGATAATGAATGGTTGGTATATGACTAATCCTAAGAATTGGCCGCCTTCAGATTTGATAGATCCACTATTCGTTTCTTTTCATGTCAATGAGACTGTTGAAAATGAAATGTTGTCGGAACATGGTATTGAATATTTGAAAAAACATGAACCGATTGGCTGTCGGGATTACCATACATGTGAAATTCTTAAAAAAGCAGGAATAAAGGCTTATTTTTCGAGTTGTTTGACATTAACGTTGGGTAAGAGTTATAATCGTCAGCGGTGTAGCGGAGAGATAATTTTTGTAGACGTGTTGAATGAATTCTCGAGATTTAAGGACTTGTACAAGCATCCGAGAATTACATTGGAGAAGATAAAGAACGGATTGTTTTGGGATGGCTTTTTTAAGCATTCCCTTATGCAGAAAATGTTTTCTAAGTCATTGTTGAAAAGTGCTGTTTATTTACAGCAGACGGTTGAAGTGAACGGAGAGGATTTGTTTGATTATGCTGACCGCCTGTTGAAGCGTCTGGCGGCTGCCAAGTTCGTGGTAACAAGTCGTATTCATATAGCGCTGCCGTGTTTGGCAATAGGGGTGCCAGTTATTTTTGTGAATGGTGGCCTGTATTTGTCAAGAGATATTTATCGTTTGGGTGGACTTGTTGAATTAATGAATCAGATCCATATTGACCGCAAACATAATATCACAGCCAATTTTGATGTGAAGTTTCCTATAACAGAAGATTTTGTATTTGAGAATCACAATTCATATTTAAAATATGCAGAATTGTTGTCAGCAACTTGTGAAAAATTTATAGGAATAATGTAAGTCAGTATGCTGTAGTTTTCATATATTTGCGGTAGAAAGAGCCGTTTATGGAACTATTTAAGCCAGAATCATATCGAAACGGAATTATTTGGTCTTCTGCCTTTAATATATGCGGTAGGAGTATGGCTTTCCTGCAACATTGGCTTGTAGGATTTTATTTTGGAACACACTCAGATACGGATGTGTTTTTTTTTACTTACAATGTAATTCTGTTTATTTCCTATTTCTTCCAGAATTTTACGATTGCGGTTTTGGTTCCTAGAGGTATAGATTTGCGTGTCCGTAGTAGTGAGCGGGATTCTGTTGGTTTTTTCAATGGATTCTTGACAATTTATGCGTTGTCGGGATTGTTGTTGTTCTTGTTGGCGAGTGGATTTACTGTGCCTTTGTTTTCGCATGTATCATCTTTTTCTGAAGATATTTTGGCCTCTAATCTTGAATTGATGCGTTGGTGTTTGCCAATGGTTTTCTTGAATATTGTCGTTTGCTTGATGACGGAAATCATGGCTTCATACAAGTATTTTACCTTTCCCAATACGGTCAACCTCATCAATTCTACATTGGGAGTTGTGTTCATCCTTTTTTCCCATGATGTGTTGGGATTACGTTCCGTGGCGATAGGGCTCGTCTTTGGATATGTGGTCAATCTGTTATTGTTGATTCTGTCGATGAAGCGTCTGTTAAAATGGCGTTTCTCCGTATGTTCTTTCAGAAAAGTAAAGGCAGTGATGAGTTTCGGTATTTATGCGCAGTTGGGTTATTCTGTTTATTTGTTAGCCTTGTACGTTCCTCAATATCTGTTGTCGAGATTCCCTGAAGGTAGTTTGACAGCGGTTGCTTTTGCGGATAAGATTGTTTGTGTACCGAGTATTTTTCTTGTATCGCAAATTACGAATGTGATGGCCATCAAATTTAATAATCTGGTAAGCCGTAGTCAGTTTACAGAGGTAGCACGGTTGTTGGAGAAACTTTTGCTTACAGTGGCCTTTGGCTTGTTTATAATTGCTGTTGGAGTTTCGTTTACAAGCGAATGGATTGTTAATCTTTTGTTCGGATTAAGTAAGTTCTCCGCCGAGTCATTAGATTTGACCGCAAAAATGTTGTCAATGATGATTCTTAATCTGCCTTTTTTGTTTATTTATGACCTGTTTATGCGTGTTTTCAATGCCTATCAGAAGCAGAAGGTGTTTGCGTGGGTACAATTGGGAACTCAAGGACTGATAATTGCGTTGTATTTGTTGTTGATTCCCATGTTTGGTCTTGACAGCTATCCTCCGTCTTTGGCGTTGCCCTATATTGCGGTGTCTTATCTTGTGGTTCCCTTGTTCAAGCGCTACTGTCCGGAGATGCGTGTAGGGCATTACTATGCTTTTCTTGTCGTGTTTACGGTTGTGTTTGCCGTCTACTATTACCATGCGTTTTTTGTATAAAAAAGAACGGCAACATCTTGTGGATGCCGCCGTCGGTATTGTGGAGCATAGCGGACTCGAACCGCTTACCTCAACACTGCCAGTGTTGCGCTCTACCAGATGAGCTAATACCCCGTTGTTGCAGTGCAAAGATAAGTCAGGATTTTCAATATGCAAAATTTTCAGCCAGAAATTAATGTTTTGTGGGAAATGATGGGGAGGTGTGCAAATTTTAGGTTAATTTTAGCGATTGAATTTAGAATTACAGACGATGGTATTTGATATCCTTTTTCTTATAGGCGGATTGGCGCTGATTCTTGTGGGGGCCAATGCGCTGACCGACGGGTCGGCGGCCGTGGCGAAACGGTTTGGCATTTCCGACCTTGTTATCGGTTTGACGATTGTGGCTTTCGGAACTTCGGCCCCCGAACTGGTCATCAGTGTGCTGTCGGCTATTGGCGGCAGTGCGGAAATGTCGATTGGTAATGTGGTGGGCAGCAATATCTTCAATGTGCTGATGATTATCGGCTGTACGGCGCTCGTGCTTCCGATAAAGGTGGAGCGGAGCATTATGACGAACGAGATTCCGCTTGTGATTCTTTCGGCGCTTGTGCTGACAGTT
>OHSG01000736.1_pt1 | contig 14933 bp, 6 predicted proteins | sample 1578601 | NCBI WGS metagenome assembly OHSG01 (sample SAMEA3879534, study PRJEB24766) | human gut metagenome | biome: human-associated habitat; feature: feces | place: USA | collected 1985/1987
ATTAATTTTATACAGATTGATATGAAAAATAGAGAGTATCTTTTCCTGCGACAAAGCAGGAAAACGGGCTTTAGAAAAAAGCTTTTTGCGTGTTTGCTTTTGGGTGCTATAACTTTAGGTGACACTATGGCCCAGAATGTAAAAAGAATAACTTTACAATTAGAAAACACTCAACTGGAAAAAGTGTTGTCTGCTATTGAGAATGAAACGGGTATGAAACTTATTTATAATGAGGAAGATATTGCCAATATACCGTCTGTCAGCATCAATGTGAAAAATATGGACGTTCTTAAGGCCGTAAAACAGTGTCTTAAGAATACAGGGCTTTATGCAACTTTAAAAGATAACACTATTGTGATCTCTCCTGTCACACAGGCTGGTGAAATAAAAGGTATCGTAATAGATGAGCGCAGTGGTGAACCTATAATTGGTGCCAACGTATCTGTGATAAAAGATGGAGAAATGATTACTGGTGTGGTAACAAATATGGATGGAGAATTCAGTGTAAACATACCACGTGGTGCACAGCTTAAGTTCTCATTTGTCGGTTACAGCGAACAAGTAATTAGTCCGAAGGGAAATGAAATAAAAATTGAGCTGAAAGAAGACGCCGAAGTAATGGATGAAGTTGTGGTTAATGGTTTTTTCACACGCTCTAAACAAACATTTACGGGTGCTGCACGAACTGTTACTTCAGAGCAATTGTTAAATATATCTCCGAATAATGTATTACAAGCATTATCTTCAATAGACCCATCTATTAAAATAAACAAAAATAATGCTATGGGTTCTAACCCTAATAATATACCTGACCTTGTAATACGTAGTACAACATCACTAGCTACTGACAACGAAGCAGGCTTAAACGCTCCACTAGTAGTAATAGATGGAGTGGAATCTACATTACAAGATTTGTATGATATCAACATGTACGATATAGAACGCGTGGATATTCTTAAAGATGCTTCGGCTACCGCGCTATATGGTGAAAATGCAGCAAACGGTGTGATTGTAATTGAACGTAAAAGAGTGACGCAAGCACCCGTACGTATTCGCTACACATTCACTCCCGATTTTAGTTTTGCAGATCTCTCAAGTTACGACTTGTGTAATTCACAACAGAAACTTGAACTTGAAAGACTAGCAGGACTATACGATAGTAGTACCGGAAGTATGGATAAGACCTATTACGAAAAATTAGCATTAGTCAGTAAAGGTATCAATACAGATTGGAAAACAAAACCTATACGTACAGGATTCTCCCAAACCCATTCGCTGTCTATATCTGGTAGAGGAGGAAGTGTTGAATATAATATAACTGGAAACCTTACAGACAATAATGGCGTAATGAAAGATGATGGACGAAAAATTTACGGTCTTGATGTATATTTAGCATACCGTCTTAAAGAAAAACTGGTACTTACCCTAAGAGCCAGCCATCAGCAAACTAATATCCGTAATTCTAAGTACGGGAGTTATGACACATGGTTACAAATGAATCCTTATGACTCTCCTTACGATGAAAATGGAGAACTCCGTTCATTATTGTCATGGGATATGATCAACCCTCTTTATGAGGCTTCATTAAGCAGCTTCTCTACTCAAGAAACTCGTACACAGAACCTGTCTTTAAGTGCACGTTATAACTTCAAACCGAATTTGTTCATTACTGCACAAGGTTCATTACTCACGGCAAAGGGTACAGTAGATGATTTTGTATCCCCTCTTTCTATGCAGTTCAAAGACGTAACAGATCCGTTGAAAAAAGGAAAATATACATTAACTAACAATGACGAAGATAATTATTCGTTCAAGGTAGTCGGTAACTGGATACACAGCTTCGATAATAACGGTACATTGTTTACATTGAACGTGGGAGGTGAAATCAAAAAGCAGGACAGCTCCTCACGTACAAGCATTGCTTCAGGTTTCTTATCCGATAATCTGACCGATTTCGGATATGCTGCATCTTATTCTGATACTACTCCGTACGGGAGTGAAGACCTTGCTACCAGCGTAGGTGCCTTCGCGGCAGCAAACTTTACATGGAAAAATCGCTACATCATTGATGGTTCATACCGTATATCTGGTTCTTCTAAGTTTGGAGAAAATAACAAATATGCACCGTTTTGGTCAGTAGGAGCTGGATATAACTTACATAACGAAAACGTTATTAAACAGCTGGGATGGGTAGATATGTTACGTCTAAGAGGAAGTTATGGATATACAGGTAGCGTAAAATTCTCACCATATCAGGCTGTTTCTACCTATAAATATTACATTAGCAATATCCATCTTGGAGGTGTAGGAGCAGTGCCTATGGCTATGCCTAATCCGGATTTGACCTGGCAGACTACCAAGAAACTGAACATAGGTGTTACCTCTTCATTTTTGGGTGAGCGCTTAAATGTCAACTTTGACTACTACAATGAATATACCGATGATATGCTTATCGATATATCATTGCCTCCATCATCCGGAGCCAGCACTGTAAAAGATAATTTCGGTGCACAGGAAAGCAATGGTATTGAATTTGCCGTATGGGGTAAACCTATCGTTACTAAAGACTTCAGTTGGACTGTTTCTGTAAACGGACTTCATTCGAAAACCGTTATCAAGAACATTTCTGAAGCATTGCAGCATAAGAATGATGAAAACAATGCAGTGTCTGATGAATCAGTTCCGCGTATCCTTTATGAAGAGGGCGGTTCACCTACAGCAATCTATGCTGTACGTTCTGCTGGTATCGATCCTGCATCTGGAAAAGAAATATACATTAAGAAAGACGGAAGCTATACTTATACATATGACGTAAAAGATAAAGTTGTAGTAGGAGATACCAATCCGGCTGTTGAAGGTAACTTCTCAACAGACTTCATGTATAAGAATTTCTATCTGGGTATAAACTTCAGCTATACTTTCGGAGGAGATATCTATAACTCAACCCGTGCAGCAAAGATTGAAAATATCAATCCACGCTATAATGCAGATGTAAGAGCTTTTGCCGAAAGGTGGAAACAACCGGGTGACTTGGTACCTTACCTGAACCTCAGTGCAACCGGTGGACAACAGTTCGTACACTCCAGTCGGTTTGTTGAAAACGAAAATGAAATATGGCTGTCGAGTATCAACTTAGCCTATGAGTTTCCACAATCATTGATCAAATCATGGGGAATACAACGCTTGCGACTGACTCTTGGAGCTTCAGACTTATTCCGTCTGTCGACTGTACGCTATGAAAGAGGTACCTCTTATCCTTATAGCCGCAGCATTAATATGTCATTCAATATTACACTTTAAAACATGAATAAGATGAAAAAACTAATATACATTTGTTATGGATTATGTTCTTTGCTCCTTTTCAATGCTTGCGATGATTTTCTGGACGTACGCCCCAAATCTGAAAAGGTAGAAAACGAGCAGTTTAAAGATGCGCAAGGATTTGAAGATGCCATATACGGAGTTTACGGTGAACTTCAAAATACCTATTCATACGGACGCTTCATGTATTGGGGATTTACTGAGGTGCTTGCACAGAATCTTGCATGTTACCAGGATCAGGAAGAAATAGGACAGCCTCTTTCTGAATTTGACTACCAAGCCGATGCGGTAAAAGAGGTGATTGAAAACATGTGGGAAGAAACATACAAGAATATCGGATACATAAATAATATTCTTAAGAATCTGGAAGGAAGAAACTCCATGACCCTGTACAATTATTATAGAGGTGAAATGCTGGCTATGAGAGCATTCCTGCATTTTGATCTTTTGCGTCTGTTTGCACCTACCGACGAAACCAAAGAAGGAATTCCTTACGTAGAAACTTATTCATACGATGTGAAACCTTTTTATAAGGTGGGAGAAGTATATGAAAAGATTCTCAATGACCTGAACGAGGCTGAAAGTCTTCTAGCCGAAGAAGAAAATAGTATGGATTATCCGAGAACCGACAATAATCTGCGTAAATTCCTGAACTACCGTAATACCCATTTCAATCTCTATGCCGTATGGGGACTTAAGGCACGAGTATATTGGATGAGAGGTGATATGGCTAATGCGGCCCTTTACGCAGAAAAAGTGATAAAGAGCGGGAAATTCCCACTGGCTTACAGACAGGAAATGGCAGATTATCTGGCAGGAAAGTTGTCTGAAAAAGAAACCATATTCGGAGTTTACTCCAGCTCATATCTTGAATCGGTTCGTACCCTTATATTCAACCAGACCTCATTCGTATCATTTTCTCCTTACTTTGCATCATCTGGAGGAGGATACTTGCAGACTTTTGAAGACATCTATGCATTGGATAATGACAATACTGCTGCTGATTATCGTATGCAACAAGTAGACAATACTCTTTGGAGAAAAATTATAGATTACTATACATTATCTGGCGAAAGTGTTCCAAGCGGATGGGATGAGCGATATTCCGGATTCACCCTCATGCATGTTTCTGAAATGTACCTGATTGCTGCAGAAGCTCTTCTTGACACAAATTACGACCAGGCTGTCAGCTACTTCGATGAAGAACTAACCTCACGCGGATTAAGAGGGTTTGCCGCTCAGGGTAAACAACTTACCAAAGAAAACATATACAATGAATACTGTAAGGAACTCTTTGGAGAAGGCCAAATATGGTATAACATGAAACGCCTGAAAAAAGATATCGTATGCAACAGCCTCAATCGTGTATTGCCAGCCAGTGATACATATTACGTAGTTCCGATACCAGATAGTGAATATGAATATAGAAATTGACAACAAGTAAATGCAGTATAGAATGAAAACAACATATATCAAACAAGCGTTGCTCACTTTATTGTGCATAGCAGCAACAGCCTGCACAAATGAAGACTACCAGCTCTATGATACTACCCAGAAAGACTCTGCGTTCATGGAATATATCAATGACAACGACGAAGTGGTAACATCCATTAACTACAGTTTTGGATTCGATATCGCCACACAATACGTTATAGAACTACCGGTAAAACTGATGGGAATGCCCTCCGACAAAGCACGTGCCTTCACGCTTGAACCGGATGAAGGAACTACCATGCAGGAAGGGGTACATTATACCATAGACCACGAATCAATGTATATTCCGGCAAATGGAGTTGAAACCAAAGTCAAGATTACACTTCTGCGCAACAATGACCCTGAATTGCAGCAAAAGGAATTCACTTTAAACTTGGTTCTAAAAGAATCGGAAGATCTTGCCGTAGTGGGTCAAAACAAATTCAGCATCACATATTCAGACATACATCCTGAATATGCTCCTAGCTGGTGGGTATCCTGGGCAATGCCGGCCTACAGATATGATGTGGCACAAAAATTCTTTGAGCTTTTCTATGCAATGAAAGATGTCAATCCCACTGTCATAGACGAGATGGTAACAACATACGGTGATTATTTCACCAATGCATCAGATTTTCAGGGACCGTTGATTATGTATTCGAGTTTCTTGAACAAATATGTACTGATTCCTCTGTATGAATATTATGAGGAACATGACCCGTCGGCCATTGAAGGATGGGCCAAACCGTCTCCAATGTAATTTGTATCCAACAGTCATAAAATAATAAAGATATGAAAAATATAATATACATCGTTTTTTTATTCTTTGCCCTCACATCGTGTATCAACGATGATTCACAAGACGCAAATAATCTGCTGCCGGAACTGTCAATAGAAGGCAGCGATTCTGAAGAGATGCCTGTTTACAATATCTATTTCGGAACAGAATCTCTGGTAATAGACCCAAAGGTAAAAGCTACGTCCAAAGATCTGAAATATGAATGGTCTGTGGGCGAATATAATAGCACTTCAGGAGAAAAGGGAGCACTTACCAAAATCAGTACCGAACCGATACTGAACTATTCTTTCGAAAAGAAAGGCACATACTACATACATCTTACTGTGACCGATGACTTGGTTGGAGATGTAATGGAGTATCAGGTAAATGTAAACGACTATTTTGAAAAAGGAATACTGGTTGTTGCCAACTCGGAAGACGGAAAAGGCAATCTGGGATTTATCAAGGACTTGACTTCGGAAGATATTGCATCCGGAATGGAGTACAAGGTAGAAGAACATTGTCTGGAGCTGATGAATCCCGATATTCAGATGACAAAGCTTATCGGTGCCGACCGTACCAATGCCTCAACCAGTCCTTTTTCACAAACCCCGATAATGATTGTTGCCTTGGAAAACAAATGTTTCTTTGTAAACTCTACTACGTTCGAAATCATATCCTCATCTGAATATTCTTCAGTCTTCAGCAATTTCAAGGCTACTCATTTCATCTCGAATGACGGATATGCATCATATCCCTTTGTATATGATGCCAACTCCAAGCATTCCATTCATTTCCAAAAAGCCTATTGGTATCTGTACGAATATCCTTATGATTTTTATCAGCAAAGCTATGAAGACGTTATACCAGGGTATACCTACATAGCTAGCATAAACTCAAAAACATCGGTTCCTGTTTTTGTCAATTATAGTGACTCTGAAATTATCACATTCCAGGCTCGTTCTTCAGATATGAGAGGTACTTCCGGAGACTTACTCAAGGACGAAGATATACTTATGATAATCCTTGACACAAGTAGCAGCAGCAACATCTATGTAACAACCAGAAGTAAAAGCGACCCTACAAAAGTTTCACAATACACACTTACATCTGCTTTTGATGATGAATTTTATGTGAAGTATCAGCAAACAAACTTACATTCATATAATGTATCGGAAGGCGATCCTATTCCCAGTCAAGGAACCAGGGCGACGTTGGCCAAAAATAATCAGGTTGCTTTTTATGGTATTGGAGGAGGCTTGTACGCTTACTACCTTTTTAATGCATCGCCTCAATTGCCAACCAAACCTATCATTTCTTATCCTAATGAGGAAATTACTTGTATAGGTTATAATGATGCTAATCAAGATTTATACGTAGGTACTTACAGTAGTGATACAAAACGTGGAAACGTATATATCTACAGCGTAAACGATCTGACCAGTGACAAATTTGAGCCTAAATACGAGTTCAAGCAGTGTACAGACAAGATTTCTGATATAAGATACAAAAACTAGCCCTTTTCATCTTTAATGGAGGTATGCCTTGGTAAAAGGTGTACCTCCATTTATTTTATTATAAATCAATGTTTTACTACCAATTGAATCATGAAACTACATATTGCTATTCTATTAGCTTTGATTTATGCTTGTACTCTCAATGCACAGTTGAGCGTTAAAGGACATATAATTGTAAAAAATAATACTGATAGTATCCACGAGATGACTATTAAAAATATGATGATGAAAAACTCATCATATATTCCTGTCCAAAATAATAATAATGTATTCAAGATAAAACTTTCATCGGTCAATAACGGATTTTATAAACTTAACATTATTGTCAGGAAAGAGGATTCCAACAAATATCCTTTCTCCATTCCGTTGTATATGCCCGATTCCATCCGTACGTACAACCTTGACATACAAGTAGACAATGAAAAGATACTGTATGGTTTTGACAATGACAATGCCTTCCTAGCAGAATATTATAATCAGGCACACACTATTAATAAGAAAGTATGGGCCAGCACTTCCTTGTCTGAAAACTCTTTGGTACTTATAAATCAATATGACAGCATCTTAAACAAACTTTTAGTTCAATACAAGCCTTCAAAAGATGTAGAATTATATGTACGAATCTGGAACTTTATAGAAAAATCAAAATCAGTAAAAGCTATCCAGTTTATGTACAGAAGAGACGGGAAGACCGTTCCCCAAAGATTAGACAATAAAGCAAAAGATGCAATAATCTTATTGGCTAACAAATATGCGATATGCTTTAATGAAACACCGATGTTATTCTGTGAAAACCTGCCTAAAGGGATGAGTCTTGAAGAAAAGCTGGATTATACATACGAAAAAATAGAAGGTAAAAATCAGCAAGAAAGTATAGCGGAATATCTTCTGAGGAACTATATCTCATCTTACGACTACAATAAGGATTTCTCCAAAGGATTGTCCATTCTGGAAAAATGCACCCATAAATACAGTCTCTCTGAAGAATATATAAATGACTTCAAGAAAAAAATATATACGATCGACAGGGCTCCGTTTCCCGACATAACCTTTTACGATTCTGAAGGTAAAGGACATACGTTCGAAGAGTTCAAGGGGTATTATGTATACATTGATATTTGGGCATCGTGGTGTGTTCCGTGTTGTAAAGAGATTCCTCATTTGCAAAAACTGGAAAAAGAGTTAAGAAATCCAGCTGTAAAGTTCCTATCCATATCCATAGATAGAAATGAAAAGAGCTGGAAAAAGAAAATAGCAGAAATGGATTTGCAGGGGAATCAATGGCTCAACAAAAACAATGAGATATCGAGCAGGCTAAACATTACTGCTATTCCAAGATTCCTTTTATACGACAAGGATGGTCAACTCATAAATATTGATGCTTTCCGTCCTAGCAATCCTCAAACAAAAGAAATGTTGGAAAAATTAAAATGATAATTTAAATTAACGTGAGTCCGGGTTGATTTATAGGCAATTAATGGCGTATGCGACACTATGCAAAAGTGTATGTGTGGTGTATGCAAGTATCGTTATGTGACTCCTTTTTACGGTTAAATGGCAAGCATTGTCACTACTGAAAAGTTATGCAGAAGGATGTTTAAAAGGATAGTCTGATTTTAATGAATATTATGAGGAGTGTTTGTATAAGTTGTCAGATTTAGATTACTTTTGTGTACTAAACTAAATTTATACTTGTTAAAACATTATTTTCTATGAGAAAACACGTTATTCCATTTGTAGTATGCAGTTTGTCGATTCCTGTTTCTATTTATTCACAAATATCTCAGCATCCTAACATTATAATGTTTTTAGTCGACGATATGGGTTGGCAAGATACTTCCGTTCCTTTCTATAATGATGAACTGACACCGCTTAATAAACGTTTTCATACACCTAATATGGAACGGATGGCGCAGATGGGGGTACGCTTTACCGAAGCATACGCTTGTGCAATATCTTCTCCTACACGGTGCAGTCTGATGTCGGGAATGAATGCTTCACGTCACAGGGTAACAAACTGGACGCTGGAACTGAATGAAAAAACCGATGAATCCAGCGATGTAATAGCTCTTCCAGAATGGAATTTTAATGGCATTCAGCCTGATTCTACGGAGGGCAAGATTAACAATTCTACGGCTATCACGTCACTTCCTCAAGTTCTCAGGGAAAATGGCTATCGGACCATTCATTGCGGAAAAGCTCATTTTGGGGCAAGAACTACGCCGGGGGCCAATCCGATTAACATGGGATTCGATGTAAATATAGCAGGAGGGGCCAACGGCGCTCCGGGAAGTTACCTGGGAACAAAGAACTTTGGCGAAGGTTCCCGCTTTGCCGTACAAGGGCTGGAAAAGTATTACGGGCAGGATATCTTTATTACAGAAGCGCTGACACGAGAAGCGATTTCGGAAATGGAGAAAGCTGTGAAAATGAACAAGCCTTTTTACCTGTATATGTCGCACTATGCTGTTCATACACCTTACGACGATGATAAACGTTTCAGTGACAAATATCGGGGAAAATACGATGAACAACTGAAGACCGGATTGAATGAAAACGAAGCCAAATATGCAGCTTTGGTGGAGGGAATGGATAAGAGTCTGGGAGATATTCTTGACTATTTGCAAAGGAACCCTGAGGTCGCTAAGAATACGATTCTGCTTTTTATGTCCGATAATGGAGGACAAGGATTAAAGAATGTGCGTCAAGGTATAGCTAATCGCGACCAGAATTATCCGGCTCGGGCAGGAAAAGGTTCTGCGTTTATGGGAGGAGTTCGGGAACCGATGATGGTTTACTGGCCGGGAGTGACCGAACCCGATACGGAATGTGACCAGCGGGTGATAATCGAAGACTTTTATCCTACGATACTCGAGATGGCAGGAGTGAAGGAATATACTACTCATCAAGTGGTGGACGGAATTAGTTTTGCAGATGTACTTCAGAATCCGGAGAAGAGAAAAGACCGAGTGCTGATTTGGCATTTCCCGAATCTTTGGGGAGAGTCACAGAACTTGGAAGAAGGATACGGTGCCTATTCGGCTATAATGAAAGGAGATTATCATCTTATCTATACATGGGAAACACGTCAGCTCCGGCTTTATAATGTAAAGGAGGATATAGGCGAACAGCATGACCTGGCACAGGCTATGCCGGACAAGGTGAAAGAGCTGGCTGCCGAACTGTCCGATTATTTAAGAGAAAGGGATGCACAAAGACCGTCGTTGAAAGCTACCGGAGAGGTCATTCCATTTCCTGATGGAAAATAATGACAAGAATTGATTAAACCGGTTAAAGTCGGGAGAATTTATTGATTGGGCCTATTTCAAAATTCTTTCATCGAGAAGATTGTAACCTAATTATGATGGGTAAGTCTTTATCTGAAATTCCTCTATTTTTGCTGTCATTCATTGTGGAATGGTAAGAATAGAGGAATAAGAATTTGTCGTTTCCAAAACAGATTTATTTCTGATCTATAATTCAATACTGGAGGTGACCATGCCTGGTCGTGAATCTTTTTTGCGATGCTTTTTTATTTGATTTATCGCACATGGGAAAATGACAGTATGTTATCATCGCAGCAACGAAAAAATGACAAAGCCGAGCTGTTTTCCCAACAGCCCGACTTCCATCAAACATCCAATAAAAAAATTAGAGTTTGTCTTTTGGTTATTTTATCTTATGAATAACAGCTCTCTATATTTAGGAAGCGTCCACATCTGGTCGTCAACAATCAGTTCCAGCTTGTCGATGTGGTAACGAATCTGTTCCAGCATCGGAGAGATGTTGTCGTGGTAAGCAATAGCCTTTTCACGCTCATCTGTAATCTTGTTGGCAACCTTGCGGGCTTCTACCATTGCGTCTACATGTTCTTTGATGTAGATAGTATGTTCAGAGATCTTACGGATGATAGCCAGATTTTCTGATGACAAGTGTTCAGCTTCATCGGCAGGGAAGAGTCCTTTCATCTTGTACACGTTATCCAGCAACTTAGACTGATATTCGGTTGCGATAGGTACGATATGGTTCATGACCAAATCTCCCAATACACGTGCTTCAATCTGGATTTTCTTAGTGTAAGTTTCCCATTTTACTTCGTTACGAGCTTCCAGTTCCTTCTTGGTCATGACTCCAGTCGCTTCAAACATATTGATACTTTCCGGAGTAAGGTAACGGTCGAAGATAAGCGGACAGCTGGTTTCGCAATCCAGACCGCGACGGGCAGCTTCTTCTTTCCATTCGTCGCTGTAGCCGTTTCCGTCGAAGCGGATAGGCTTAGACAACTTGATGTATTTGCGGATAACTTGAATGATAGCAGATACTTTCGGTTCACCTTTTTCGATGAGTGCGTCTACATCCTTCTTGAATTCGATAAGCTGTTCGGCAACTGCGGTATTCAGTGCGATCATGGCGCTGGCACAGTTGGCTTCCGAACCAACGGCACGGAACTCAAATCTGTTTCCGGTGAAGGCGAAAGGAGAGGTACGGTTACGGTCTGTATTGTCTTGCAATATGGCAGGTATGCGCCCGATACCCAATTGCAATGCTTTCTTTTCATCAGGGGTCAGTTCGGCGTCATTCAGACGTGCCACTACTTCGTCCAACATATGGGAAAGATGACGTCCTAGGAAAATAGACAGAATAGCGGGGGGGGCTTCATTTGCTCCCAGGCGATGGCTGTTTCCGGCACTGACAATAGAGGCACGTAGTAAATCTTGGTTTTTATAGACCATCATCAGTACGTTGACTATGAAAGTCAGGAAAAGCATATTTCCTTCCGCAGTCTTGGCAGGAGAGAACAAATTGATGCCTGTGTCTGTACAAAGTGACCAGTTGTTGTGTTTGCCCGATCCGTTTACTCCTTTGAATGGTTTTTCGTGGAGCAGTACAGTAAAATTGTGTTTGGAAGCGATACGTTTCATCAGGTCCATTACCAGCTGGTTATGGTCGTTGGCCAGATTTACATCTTCAAAAATAGGAGCTAGCTCAAATTGGTTGGGAGCCACTTCGTTATGCCGTGTTTTTACCGGAATCCCTAGTTTGTGACATTCCAGTTCCAATTCTTTCATAAAACTGGTTACACGTGGAGGGATGGAACCGAAGTAGTGGTCGTCTAGCTGCTGGTCCTTGGCAGACGAGTGTCCCATCAAGGTGCGTCCGGTCAGGCAAAGATCCGGACGTGCATTATATAGTGCGGTATCCACTAAAAAGTATTCTTGTTCCCAACCCAGATTGGCGAATACGCGTTTTACGTTTGGATCGAACATTCTGCAAACCTCAGTTGCCGCTTTGTCTACAGCACCTAATGCCTTCAACAAAGGAGTTTTATAGTCGAGTGCTTCGCCTGTATAAGAGATGAAGATAGTAGGAATACAAAGTGTGCTGTCTACAATGAAAGCCGGAGAAGAAACATCCCATGCCGTATAGCCACGTGCTTCAAATGTGTTCCGGATACCGCCGTTGGGAAAACTGGATGCATCCGGTTCTTGTTGGATAAGCAGTTTGCCCGAGAAGCGTTCTATAACATTACCGTCGTCACCGAATTCAATAAAGCCGTCGTGCTTTTCGGCAGTTCCGTCAGTCAGAGGCTGGAACCAATGAGTGTAGTGGGTAACATTAAAGGTCTTTGCCCAATTCTTCATGCCATTGGCTATCATGTCGGCCATTTCACGATTGATAGGGGTACCTTTCTCGATTGCGTTTATTACTGCTTTATAAGCCTCACTAGGCAGATATTCCTGCATTTTTTTACGGTCGAATACGTGGTTGCCGTAATAATCAGCTAACTTTTCAGAGGGGTAGTCAACTTTAACGGGGCGTCTGTTGGCTAACTCCTGTAGAGCAAAAAATCTCATTTTGGACATGTTGTCTTTCTTTTACTGGTTGTTGGCTGCAAAAATACTGCTTTTTGATTAATAATTCGCTATATCGCTAATCATTTTTCATTTCTGTTAAGGATGTTAATTAAGTATTATCATGCGTCAGCCTGTTGGTTTTTGTTTATATTTGCTCTTCAAACAATGAAAAGAAAGTACATTGATGCACTATATACGGATTGTCAGCTTGATTATATTTTGTCTTTTGTTACCTTTAGCTGTTCAGGCTAAGAGGGAAAAGGTTGATATGCCCGACAAGCCGATGGTGTCCGATTCCATTCTTCAGTGTATTTTCCAGTTTTCGCCGTTCTATTCCCGTATCATTGATGAGTATAAGGCTGATTTATATATAAAAGGAAAAGTAAAGGTACATAAGCGCAATCACCTTATCCGCTATGTACCGTCCATGTTTCGTTTCGAAAAACACATCAATGATTACCTTATGGAATCTCTTAGTGAGCTGCATTATACGGCCCCTGATATATACGACCGTAAGATAAAAGCGGTATCCACTACATTTCCACGTAACAGGGGACAGATAACGGATGTGATGGATTATTTGAACATGAATATCTATTCTTCTTCATTGATGTCCGATAAACTTCTTTCTCCTTTGGATAAGAAATCTAGCAGATATTATCATTATTTATTGGATTCTATAGCCGGTCCTCCCGATTGCCAGCGGTATAAAATACTTATTATTCCCAAATTCCGTGGTACACAGTTGGTCAGTGGATATATGTGGGTTAGTGATCAGATATGGACTATTCGTGAACTTTATATTGAAGGCGTTTATGATGTGATCCGCTTCAAGGTCCGTGTCAAGATGGGAGAGGAGGGCGATGTGGAGTTTCTGCCGGTGCAGTTTGATTTGAATCTTGTTTTTAAGTTTATAGGTAACCATCTGGAAATGGATATGGGAGCCTGGTTGAAATACAATGAAATTAAATTTTATGAAGGAGCCGCCCGGCGTAAATCTCAAAAGAAGCATCGCCATGACCTGACGGAATCCTATAAGCTGACTTGTGATTCGGAACAGCTGATAACAGATAAGGAAAAGTTCAATGAGCTGCGTCCCATTCCGCTGTCCGCTTTGGAGGATTCTTTGTATAGAAGTTATGCTTTACGTCAGGATACGCTTTTACGCGTACCGAAAAAAAAGAAGAATGAACATTTGGAGTTTTGGGGGGAGTTGGGTGACATGCTTATCAGTAGTTACAATGTGAATTTGTCCAGTATGGGGAGTGTGCATTGTTCTCCACTTATTAATCCGGTGCTGTTGGATTATAGCCACAGCAGGGGCTTTTCGTATAAGCAGAAGTTTAAATACAGTCGGCTTTTTCATGATGGACGTATACTTAGAATCAGTCCGCAGATAGGTTATAATTTTACACATAAGGAACTTTATGTGAAAGCGGATGCCGATTGGCAATATTGGCCGGAAAAGCAGGCTAGTTTTGAGGTTAGTGTAGGTAACGGTAACCGCATATATAGTAGTGTCGTATTGGATCAGCTAAAGCAATTGCCCGATAGTACCTTTAATTTTGACCAATTGGAATTGGACTATTTCAAGGATGTGTATCTCAATCTGTTCCATAATATAGAAATAGTGAACGGCTTGTTTATTAAAGCAGGTGTTTCCGTACATTGGAGGTATCTGATAAATAATTCGAAAGTCATTCTTGAAAAGCCGTTGCCCGATAAGGATTGGGCTGCATTGCGAGGTATCAGATCAGAATACAATAGTTTTGCACCTCGTATACGTATTGAATGGACTCCCGGTATGTATTATTACATGAACGGTCGCCGGAAGATGAATGTAGGTTCCAGTATGCCTACTTTTATGCTGGATTATGAACGGGGCATTAAAGGTGTATTCAAGAGTACGGGTGCTCATGAACGTTGGGAGTTTGATATACAGCAAAACTTGAAACTGAGCGGAATCCGAAGTATCGGTTATCGCATTGG
>OHSG01000738.1_pt1 | contig 14908 bp, 7 predicted proteins | sample 1578601 | NCBI WGS metagenome assembly OHSG01 (sample SAMEA3879534, study PRJEB24766) | human gut metagenome | biome: human-associated habitat; feature: feces | place: USA | collected 1985/1987
GACCGGGAACGCTTCCAACCGGTCGGTTCCGTCCTCGCCCCAGCCGGTGCTGGCTTTCAGGGTGATGGGTTCGGACAGCAGCTCAATCTCCCGATAAAGATTTTACCACGCAAACGTCACATTTTGGGCAAAAATATTTTCGGAACAGGAAAAAGCCGCCCGGCGGGGCGGCTTTTGCCGGTTATAGAACATTCAGACTTCTGAGTGAAAGATGCTCTGAAATTTGCAGCTGCCCAGCGGGCGGTTCCGGTCAGCGGTCTGCCGCCGGTTTTGTCTCGCGGAACTTGAGGTCGGCGAGCATATTGTCGTAGAATTCCTTGCTGATCTTATATTTGCGCAGATAGATCACATAGCCCGCGACGATCAGGACCAGCGGGATGGCCAGCATGGCCAGCTTGATCGTCAGCTTGCCGGAGGCATCAATGGCTGCGGCTGCCGTGTCAGAGCCCTTTGTCTTGATGCCGGCCAGCATGATGCTGACGCTGATGAGGCCGGTCGAGAGCGCGCCGCCGATCTTGTTGACAAGCGGCTGGATGGAGAACGTGATGGATTCCGAGCGCCGGCCCAGCTTCCACTGGCCGTATTCAATGGTATCGGCGAGGAACATGAGCATCAGCAGCTGGATGAACGCCTGACCGACGAACATCAAAATCGCAGAGACGGCGATCAGGCCGATAGAATGCTCGGCAAAGAAGAAGGCCAGATAGCCCGCGACCACAAGGACCGTCGCGCCGGTATAGAGCTGGCGGCGGTCATATTTTTTGGAAAACAGCGGGAAGATCATCAGTGCCGCCAGCTGTGCCACGCCGCAGACGGCGGCCAGAATGGCGTACATATTGATATCGCCGTAGAGATACTGCATATAGTACGTCGCAAAGCCGGTCGTCGTGCAGTAGCCGACCATAAACAGCGCCATGGAGAGCGTCGTCCACATGAGCTGATCATTTTTTGTGATGGCGTTCCACATATCGCGGATGGTGAACTTCTCGTCGTCCTCCTTGATCTCGCGGTTCTCCTTTACGCCGAACAGCGGGAAGCAGAGTCCTGCCAGATAAATAACGCTCACCGAGACGGCGACCGTCATCCACGCCTTCGGCGTATTGCCGAGGGCGGCGGTGATGGGCTGCCAGCCAACCATGATGATGTACATACCGATGTTTGCGCAGATACGCGCGAACGCGCCGTAATTCTCGCGCTGCTTCTGATCCTGCGTCAGGGCGGGCAGGAGCGTCCAATAGGCAATGTCGTTGATGCCGTAGCTGATATCCCAGAGGACATACGCGGCTGCAAAGAAAATGACATAGGCCGTGCCGGTGCCGACGTTGCCGAACAGGATCAGATAGAAGATCACGGACACGACGCCGCCGACCAGGATCGCGGGCTTGAATTTGCCCCATTTTGTGTGGATATTGTCGATGACAAGGCCCGTGATGGGGTCGTTCAGCGCGTCGGCGATGCGCAGGACGGAGAGCACAAGACTTACCGCTGCGAACACATGAATGGGTAAGGAAAGAATGTTGGACAGGAAATATAAAAGTGCGTTTGCCTCGAACGCATAGAACATATCACGGCCGATCGTGCCGAGGCCAAAGAAATATTTATTGCGGCGGTCAGGATTTTTCATGACTGCACCTCCCGGATAAAATAGACATTGGAGCCGAAATCGCCCTGCATACGCCCGTCCGCATCGTAGCCGGTCCCGGCAAAGCGCGGCGCAAGCATGATCCCGGCGCTGTAGGCCGCACCGGAGGCCGTGACGGTCTGCTGGCCGTCGTACATTTTGTAATAGCTGTCCGCCGTCTGCACGGCAAGGCCGTTCGGGTTCAGCTTCACAGGCAGCACATGGCGCAGAAGCGAACCGAAATCGCCGACGCGCAGCAGCTGCGGGCGGCTGTCGAGCCGGTACTGCTTCTTCTCGTCCAGACCGGTCACGCGCAGACGCTCATAGCCCGGAGCGGCGTGCTGTACGCCGTGGAACACGCCCGCGACCGTCTCCTCCTTCGTCTTCGCCTGCCAGATGATCCCGCCGCCGTCCGTTTTGCCTCTTGTGAAGCGGCCATACTGAAGCGTGCGGCGGTGTGCCTTGTAAAACTCGATCTGCGCGCGGATCTCCGTCTGCTCAACGGGAAGCAGCTCCGTCAGATCCAGCTCGTAGCCGAGGCAGCCGAACAGGCTGACGTTTCCGCGCGTGGGAAGCGGCGTTGCGCGCAGCGTCTGCGCGTGCGGCCCCGCCGACACGTGCGCGCCGAGGCACGAGGGCGGATAGAGGTAGCTGAGGCTCTGCTGGATGCGCAGACGCTCAACCGGGTCAGTATTGTCCGAGCACCAGATCTGCGGCGAGAAAAACAGCATGCCGCAGTCAAACCGGTTTCCGCCGGATGAGCAGCTTTCAAGCAGAATTTCCGGCCTCGGCTCAAAAATGCGGCGCAGCACATCATAAAGACCGAGGACAAATTCATGCTGCTTCGCACCAAGTGCGCAGGAATGTCGATTCATATCCCACTTGACATAGGAAATTGGCGCGGAATCAAGAACCTTGCCGACACTTTCGACGATATAGTCCCGCACGTCCGGCTTCGTAAGGTCGAGCAGCAGCTGGTGGCGGCCCAGAAGATCGGTACGGCCAAGGCTGTCATGCAGCGCCCAGTCCGGATGCCGACGGTACAGCTCCGAATCCGGGCTGACGGATTCCGGCTCGAACCAGAGGCCGAACTGCAGCCCCATCGCATTCAGCTTTTCGCCGAGTCCCTTCAGGCCGTTCGGGAGCTTTTTGGCGTTTACGGAGTAATCGCCGAGGCTGCTGGTATCGCTGTCACGCTTGCCGAACCAGCCGTCGTCGAGCACGAACAGCTCGCAGCCCAGCTGCTTTGCAAGCTTTCCGAGCCGCAGGAGCTTCGCCTCCGTGAAGTCGAACATACAGCCCTCCCAGCTGTTATAGACGATGGGACGGGGCCGGTTTTTCCAATACGGCGGAATGAGCGCTTCGTTCACATAGCGGCCGAAGCAGTCCGTAATGCCGCCGAAGCCGGCATCGGACCACGCCATGACAGCCTCCGGCGTCTCGAACCGCTCCCCCGGCGCAAGCTCCCAATTGAAATTTGCGGGAGAAATGCCATGCATCACGCGCGTGAGGCCCTGCAGGCTTTTCTGCGCGCTCAGATAATGGCTGCCGGAATAGAGCAGATTAAAGCCGCAGACCTCGCCTGCCGTCTCCGCCGCATCCGGGGCGGCAAGCAGGAAGCCGGGGTTCGCACGGCTGGACGACGCGCCGGTCGTGCTTTCCAGACAGGTACGCGCCATAGTGACGGGCGTTTCGGTATGCTGCATTTCGGCGATCCAGCCGCCGGAAAAGGTGTGCAGCGTCCAGTTGCCCGGAAGATCCGTGTTGGCGCTCATAAGCTTCCGGATAGAGATGGGCGTATCGCCGCAGTTTTCCAGAATCGCTCTTCTTGTGAAGACCGTTGGCAGGACGCCGTATAAAAGCGTGAGGCGAAGCTTGGCTGCGCTGTCCTCCAGATAGACAGCAAGAACCGTCTGCCCGCGCGAGGCCGGAAGCGCGGAGGGGTGAGCAGATTTCAGCGCTTCGCAGCCGGTATAATGGAACTCCGTGGAAATCGGCGCGCCGTTCTGCAGCAGCTCCATGGGGCTTTCGCGGTAGTCTCCCCTGCCGCAGCCGCTCCATTCCAGCGGAAAAATATCCAGACAGCTGGCGTTGGAGCCTTCCCGGTAAAGCGTGCTGTCTCCCCAGCCGCAGCCGGGCCGGACGGCGAGTGCATCCGCGTCGGACGCGCTCAGGCGCGTGCCGAAATGCAGATGCTCCAGAAAGCCGTCCCGTACACGGAACAGGTAGGAGCTTTTTTCATTTTGCAGGTGAAACACGCCGTGCTTGACTGTGATCATTCGACGCGGTAGACCTCCCCTCTGACATACGTGTTAAAGGCCTCGTCCGTTACGCCGTCATTGCGGATCATATCGGCGTAGAACTCACCGGAGCGCTTGATCGTGCGCGTCTGGGTGGCGTAATCGACGTTGATGAGGCCGAAGCGGGCACTCTCGCCCTCAAGCCATTCAAAATTGTCGCAGAAGCACCAGTGATAATACCGCTCGAACGGCAGGCCGGAACGGAGCATGGCGTGCAGGTGCTCGTAGATATACCGGGAGCGGAAGGCATCCTGATTGTCACAGGTGCCGTTTTCCGTGACCCAGATGGGGCGCTTCAGAAGCTTTTCCAGATTTTCTGCGACCTGCGGCAGACCGTCGGGATAAATCTCCCAGCCGAGGTCGTTGCGCGGGCTGTTTTTCCGGACGCCGTCGGCAAAGCCCGTGACGGTCGAGCGCGTGTAATAGTTGACGCCATGGAAATCGCAGTATTCGCCCTTCGGCAGCTTCCAGTGGTTCTTCAGCGGCAGGCGGAACACGCCTGTGGACATAGCCTGCGTAATTGCGCCCTGAAACAGCCACTCGACGGCTCTGGCCGTGGCGGCCTGCACGGGATTTTTCGGGTTTTCCGGCTCAAATACACGCAGATGATTGGCAAAGCCGACCATGGTGTCGGTATAGCCCATGGCCTCTCGCGTCGCGTGGAGCATCTGATAGCAGCGGATGTGGCAGAAAGCCATATTTTCCAGCACCGTGAACGTCTCGGAAAAGCTTTTATGGCCGGGAGGCCAGTCGCCGAAGAAATAGCCGTTTGTGGCGTAGACGTTCGGCTCGTTGATGGTGATCCAGTCGCTGACCAGATCGCCGAAGCGGTCGGCGCAAAGCTTTGCGAAGGACAGAAAATCGTCCAGATTCTCCCGCTTTGAAAAGCCGCCCAGACGCTCGAACCACATGGGGTTGGAAAAATGATGGATGGTCAGCAGCGGGCGGATGCCAAGCTGCCGCATATATTCCAGCTCCGCGCGGTAATGCGTGATCGCCGTTTCATCGATCTCGCCGCGCGCGGGCATGATGCGCGCCCACTCCACGCCCATGCGGGCGATGGGCAGGTGCAGCCCCGCCATCAGCGCGCAGTCCTCGCGCCAGCGGTTCCAATGGTCGTCGGCCACCGCGGGGTCAGAGTCGTCCTTGATCCGGCCCTGATGGTACCAGTCATTCCAGTTGCTTCCGACCTCGCCGCCCTCGATCTGCGCCGAGGCGGAACTGACGCCAAGCAAAAATCCTTCCGGGAACTGCAGCCGCATGGGTCGTCCTCCTTTTACCTCTTATGGGTGTATATACTTGTTTATATTGTATGTGTTTTTCCAGTCTCCCGCAAGTGTCAATTTTGGACGAAAGCGGGCCTGAAAATCTGTTCAGGTTTCCATATAGCGAAACTGCGGTGATATGTTACAATAATATTGTTGTTATGGAAACCAACAAACGGCATGGGGAGAAATGAATATGCGTCATACAAGATGGTTTAAGGACATGGTTTTTTATCAGATCTGGCCCCGGAGCTTCCGCGACGGAAACGGCGACGGGATCGGCGATCTGTGGGGGGTATTGGAGAAGCTCGACTATCTGAAGGAGCTCGGCATTGACGGCGTCTGGTTCTCGCCGCTCTATCCGTCGCCCGGCGCGGACTGCGGCTATGATATTTCGGATTACATGGACATTGCACCGGAATACGGCGGCATGGAGGCGTTTCGGGCCGTTCTGGAGGGGCTTCACCAGCGCGGGATGAAGCTTGTCATGGATTTGGTCGTCAATCACACGAGCGACGAGCATGAATGGTTCCAGAAATCCCGGCGGCGCATCGAGCCGTATACCGATTATTATATCTGGCGGCCCGCAAAGCCGAACGGAAAACTGCCGAACAACTGGGACAGTCATTTTGAGGGCAAGGCATGGCAGTGGGACGATCTGCGGCAGGAATATTATCTGCATCTGTTTGCCGTCAAGCAGCCGGATCTCAACATGGACAATCCGCTTGTCCGAACAGAGGTCAAGAAGATCCTCAAATTCTGGCTCGATCTCGGCGTTGACGGCTTCCGTGAAGATGTGATCACCTTTATTTCCAAAAAGGAGGGCCTGCCGGACGACCATCTGTTCCCGATCTTCAAGGGCATCCGGTTTTACAATCACGGCCCGCACATCCACGAGTATCTGCAGGAGTTCCGCCGCGATGTGCTGGAAAATTACGACTGCATGACCATTGCTGAAGCGCCGCTCGTCACGCCGCAGCGGGCGCTGGATTACATCGAAGAGTCGGACACGAATGAGATCGACATGATGATCCAGTTCCAGTGTATGTGCGCCGACTGCTTCTTTACGGACTATATGCCGCGCAGTTTCTCCTTAAAGCGCCTGCGCCGGGCCTTTTCCAGCTGGCAGACGCAGCTGGACGGGCGCGGCTGGAACGCGCTGTATCTCGAAAATCACGACCACCCGCGCGTGATCTCACGCTACGGCAGCGAACAGTACCGCGTGGAGAGCGGAAAAATGCTGGCTGTCAGCTATCTGTTTTTGAAGGGCACGCCGTTTATTTATCAGGGTCAGGAGATCGGCATGACAAACTGGCGGCCGGAAAGCACCAGTATGTACGAGGACGTGCAGACCCGCAACCAGCACCCGGACTGGCCGGAGGAAAAGCGCCTTGCGCTCTATCACCGCGCGTCCCGGGATTCGGCCCGCACGCCGGTTCAGTGGACAGACGGCGAACACGCCGGATTCACGACCGGTACGCCATGGTTTTATGTAAACGAAAATTACAAGGACATCAACGTCGAACAGGCGCTGCACGATCCGGATTCGATCCTGAATTTCTATAAAAAGGCCATCGCGCTGCGCAAGAGCCTGCCAGTCGTCCGCGACGGCAACTATCAGGAATATTACAGGGGCTCGGACAAGCTTTATGTCTACGCCCGCGAGACAAAGGAGCAGAAGCTGCTGGTGATCTGTTCGTTCACCGACAAGCCTGTGCGCTTTCAGGCGCCGTATAACTTCTCACTTGGCGACATGAAGCTTCTTCTGACGAATTACGACGGTACCCGCGAGGAAAACAGCTTCCTTACCCGCCCATACGAGGCCCGCGTCTATCTGTACGAATAAACGCTTCATTATATTATGTAAACACGCATGAACCCAGCCGGGTCCATGCGTGTTTTTCAGTGTGCAAAAAGCGATTTTTGTTCTCCTGCTGTCTTACAGGAAGAATTTCCGGTGCAGGGATTCGCGCAGGGGCTTGCAGATGGCGATGACGATCAGCATCAGGCCGAGCACAATGCCCGCGACCATCGGATAAAATGACCAGAAGAGCGTCTCGTGGATCTGGAACGTCAGATTGATCAGGAACTCGATGAGCACGGCCAGACCGCCGCCGAGGATCAGCATACCGCCGTAGATGTAAAGATACCCGCCGCGCAGATAGTGCGTCAGGGCAACGGCTGCGCTGATGAGCAGGCCGATCGCACCTGTGACCGGGAATGCAAAGGACAAGAACCAGTGCCCGCCGGTGGCAAAGTTGATATAGAGCAGGTACAGTCCCACCGCGATGAAATCGACCGGCACAAATATGACGGGATTGGGCCGCCGGAACCACATGGGCAGCAGGATAACGACATACAGCAGCGCAATCGCTCCCGCCGCATAGCCGGACCAGACAAGCGTTCCGTTGATGCGCCAGTCGCACAGCAGACACAAAAGTGCGGGCAGAAGCGCCGCGATGGTCAGCACGAACAGGACGCCGGAACGGTTCACGTCCTCGGGCCGGATGCGTTTGTCCGGCGGAAAGGGCGGCTCGGAAAGATTGCGCGGAATATCAGGATGGAACACCGGCGTCCCGCACAGAGGACATTTTTTCTCGCTGTCGGCGAGTTCAACGCCGCATTTGACACAATACATGCTTTTGTAGCCTCCTATTCATGCCCAGCGCTGGTTGCTCTCGACCTTGACGGGCAGCCCCAGCGTGTGCAGCACACGGTAAAAATGAGATTCCAGCTCCGGCTCACAGATGTTCCGGATCATGTTGATATACATGGTGCCGTTCCAGCTGACGACGCCGCAGTTGTGCGGAGCTTTGGCCTGCACGCCGATGATGAAGTCCATCCGCGCAACATACGGAGCCATTTCCTCCGGCAGTCTGACAAGACCGAGGTTGGACAGGCACAGGCAGGATTTGCACTCGCCGACCAGATCGAACACGGCCTTCATGGCGATATTTTTCACGAACAGCGGCATGACGCGCAGCACAGCGGAGCGTTCGCTCGCCACGTTCGTCGCGATCTTCGCCGCCATCATCCGGGGATCGTTTTCCAGACCCATCCGGTAATGAACGATCCGGCAGATCTCCGCAAGAGAATAGTCGCCCAGGCGCGGATCGATCTCCGGCGTGACATAGGACGCAAAGTTCCGCATCGTCCGGCTCGGGAACAGGCCGCGCAGATTGACCGGCAGCAGGACCTTGACAGGCTTGCGCCGCATACGGCGCGGAACCTTTTCATTCTGCAGGTCGCTGATGGCCTTCATCATGACGGCAGCAATGAACTCTGTCACGCTGACGCCGAATTCCTTCGCCTTTTCCTTGACAGCGGGGACGGGCAGCATGAGCGTGGTGAGGTTCAAAAAGCCGTCCGGCTCCGGCGTTCCGCTCATGTGGTAGGCGGTCTGCTCGGCGCGGCTGGCGGTGATGTCGCCCGCGTAGCGCAGGAAGCTGTCCTCCAGCTCCTCCGGGTCAGGATCCTCCAAGCGTCCCAAAACGCCGTTTTCGGCGGGGATATTGATCTTGTATTTCTGGCACAGGTATTCCGCAACCAGCGTTTTGAGGAAGATCAGACCGCCCGTGCCGTCCGTGACTGCGTGGAAGAACTCTACGGCGATGCGGCTGCCGTAGACCAGCACGCGGAAGGCGCATTTGCGCACGTCGTCAAACGGGACGTGGACGAGCGGATAGCTCTTGTCTTCTTCAATCGCGGGAGCCTTCGTGATCTCCTCGAGATAGTACCAGAACGCGCCCCGGCGCAGGCGGACGGCGATTGATGGAAAGCGCCGCACCGTCACGTCCAGCGCGGCGCGCAGCACGTTCAGATCGACCTCCTCCGTCAGCGTGGCGGACAGGCGGAAATAATTCGTCCAGTTCCGGCGCTTGGCCGCCGGGTAAATTTTCGCGGCGTTGTCCAGCCGCATCCAGCGCAGCTTGCGCACCGGAGAGAGCACACGCGTCATGAACCGTCCGATGGTGTCAAAATCGGACATATTTTCATTCAGATAATACAGCACATATGCGTGCCAGCGCTCCGGCGCAATGACGATCTGGCTCTTGCAGCCGGAATCGAGCAGCTTTTTATGGAGCATCCGCGTGTCGTCGAGCATGACCTCGTCCCCGCCGACGAACAGCAGCGACGGCGGCAGGCCCGTCAGATCGCCGAACAGCGGCGAGCAGAGGGGATCTTTTGGGTCGTCGGTATAGCAGGCGGCATAGAATTGCAGCAGCTCCGGCGTCATGGAGGGGTCAATGTCGCGGTTGTCGATATAGGACTGGCCGGAGCCGGTCAGGTCAGTCCACGGCGAAATGCCGATCAGGCCGCACGGAAGCGGCAGGCAGAGGGCGTAAATGAGTCCGCCGCCGGCGGACTCGCCGCAGAGCAGGATCTGGCTGGCGGGATAGCCCTTGGAGAGCAGATACTGATAGCTCACGACCGCGTCGTCCAGCGCAGCCGGAAAGCGGTCCTCCGGGGCCAGACGGTAGGCTGCGCAGAACACGCGCACACCGCACTCGTCTGAAAGCGTGGCCGCGAAGCCCTTGGCATAGTCCAGATTGCCGCAGGTGTAGCCGCCGCCGTGCAGATAGAGCACAACGCCCTGCCGCCGCTCGTCCTTGGGCATGATCCACGCGCCCTGAAACGGGCCGAAGTCATGGTCGCGGACGATCACGTCGCGCCGGTGGATGGCCTCCATCAGCTCGCCGAGCTTGTCCTGCCCCTTCCGGGTAATCTCCAAAGAGCAGTTGGCGACAAAGGGTTTAAAGAAATTGAGCTGTGCGCGCACCAGCTTCGCAGGCAGACCCATAGATACCGTTCCTTTCAGAAAAGCGTTTCAATCAATTTGTATAGTATAGCATTGACCGGAATTTTTGTAAATACACGAAAATGCGCCGGAAGGGCATTTTCCCCTCCGGCGTGTTTGAACTTGTGAAGCGGGCCGTCAGCCGTTCAGCTGGACGGTTTTTCCGGCTGCTGCGGGGGCGTTTTTCGCGTCCAGAACGAACAGCTTTGCGTATGCCGCATTGGGATCGCTGATCGTGAAGGACAAGCTGTTGGTCTGTCCGGACTGGAGTGTCTGGATCGACGTGCTCAGCAGCCGTCCGTCCGCCGCGTAGAACGCACAGATGGCGCGCGCACCGTCCTGCATGCAGGCGATCTCTGCAGTGACAGCGGTTCCGGTGCGCTGGGCTGAGAGAATTTCGGTCGAAGTGAGCAGGACCGGGACGGAATCGGTGTTGTTCAGCATGTTCGGCTCGTCCTGATGGAGTCTGACCGTGGCCGTCACGTCCTCACCGTAAAGGGCGGCGAAGGAATCAGGCTCGTATTCGGCGATGACTGTGCCGCCGTACGTAAGGTTCTGGAAGGTGCGTTCGGCAAGCGTCTGGCCGTCGGGGCCGGTAAACAGGACGCTGCCGCTGGCCGGTTCCAGACCGCGGTTGACGACGACGGCCTGCAGGAATTTGCGGCTGCCGATCTGGAGCAGCGCAAGCTCGACCTCCGCGTCTGCGCTGCCGACGGTGCAGGCGGCAGTGTTGTCCTCCGGCGTGTAGTCGTCCTGTCCGGGCTCCTGTACTTCAAAGGTGACGATCTGTTTCTCGGACGGGCAGGTGATACTGACGGTGAATTCCCCACTTTCGCCCGGCAGGAGCTGGCAGTCCTGCGCCGTGCTCACGCCATCCGCGGTGAGCGTGAGACTGCTGACCGTGTGGTCGCCGGAGTTGGTGACGGTGAACGTAACGGGAAGCGTTTCGCCCGGAACAAGCGCGTCGGCGTCAAAGCTGACATCGGAGAGCTTCAGGTCGCTGACGGGCAGGATCTGCGTCCAGACGAGATCTTTTGTGTCGTCTACATCATCCGCGGTGATCGTCACGGTCGTGTGCATACCGAGAGCGTAGGTCTTACCGTTCAGCTCTGCGGCGTTCAGGTTTTCCAGATACTGCTCGTCGCCGATCAAGAGGATCGGTGCACTCCAATGGTCGTTTACAGCGTCATAATGCAGCGCGGCCAGATTGGCGTTTGCGCCGTTGGACTGGTTAAAATAGATGCTGTCGCCGACGATCACGAAGTCGCGGCCCAGGCCTTCGACCGGGACTGTGTTCCCCGCTTCGTCGTGCAGCGCGCCGTCGGCATTCCAGATAAAGGAGTCCGCCGTCGTGCCGGGCAGTCTGCCGTATACGGCCCGGCCGGTCACGTTCTCGGCCAGCAGTTGGCTGCCGCAATAGAGCTTGCTGTCAGAGGTATAGGCGGCGGCGGGCGCGCCGTTCTGCGCGCCGATACAGATAGAGCCAATACCTGCGGCGTCCGCTGCTTTGCGCGCGTCAAGCCATGCGCCGCCGCGATATTCCGCTGTATAGACCGTACTGGCGGCGGGGTTCACAACGCTTTCTTCATCCGTGACCGCAGATTCCACCCACGCGAGGACGGGCGTTCCGTTCACGCAGGAGAGCGTGGGCAGGCGCATATAGTCGTCAGACTGATAGACCTTCTGCTCGGTGAACGCGAGCGTGTTTTTGTCGACCGTGCCGACCACGATATTCTGGTGCTCGGCATAGGCGATGAGGGAATTACCCGGCTCCTGCGTCGTGCGGGCATAGGCAAGCCAGAGATTTCCGGCTGCGTCCGTGCAGAGCTGCGGCGCGTCGTCCAGAATCGCGGCCGCGTCGACACGCACAGGTTCCGACCAGCTGTTCCCGTCAAACTTCGTCAGTGCGATATACCGCGCACCGGTTTTCGCGTCCGCGCGCACAAATGTCACGTAGAGCGAGCTCCTGTCCGAGAGCATGACGGGCTGGGCATTGCGGTATGTCCCTCCCAAAAGCGTCTGATACGACGCTTTCAGCTGCGCGGCGTGGGCAGCAGCGTAGGTCTGCACAGCAGCCGGGGCCCATTCGGACTCCTCCGCAAGATAGCTGAGGTCGGACGGAGTATACTCCGAAGCCTCCGGTGCCGCATCCCACGCCGCACCGGACAGCAGGGAGTGGGGCTTTACAGAATTTGCGGTGTAAAGATGCCACGTCTGGTGGGCGAAGGCTTTGTGCCATTCCCAAGGACCAAAATATCCTTTTACACCAAATTCACCTGTTAAATCAACAGTTTGGCACCCACTGTTTTTCCCCAATAGGTTGATTTTTGCATTCAAATCTGCGTCTCCATAAGCACCAACGCCAGTAACTTTGCTGTATCCAATGCCGACAAACGGTGTTAAACCGACTGACGGATTCAGTACGACATTGCCGTTCCATGTTCGCGAATCAAATTTGTAACTAACCGCGGCGCCTGCTTCTAAGGATAATTCCGCCCCAACCTGTACTGTAATTGGAAACACAAGTGGAACTGCAGATATTGGGATGACGATTACTGTATTGTACTCATAATCGACAAGCTGCCGGTCCACAATAAACAGTATGTATCCAGATGCTGTATTGCTTCCGAAGTCGGCCTCCGCATAGCCGCAAACTGTGATGTCATAGTCTTTGAAAAACTCCGCCTTGTTATGCTGTGCCGCACAGTTTTTCAGCGCCTTTGCGTTTGCTTTTGTGCGTTTCACACCTTTTTCGGTAACCATCTTTTTGATATTCTTGATATAGCTGTCAATTTGTTCTTCCTTACTCTTGTCAGGATTTAGTTTCAGATTGATTCCAAGCTGCATTTTATCCGTTGTAGCAGACACCACGACTGGCACTTCCAATGGCAAATCAAAGGAGACTGTAGTTCCGCCAATATAAGGAACATCGTCACTCACATCAAAGCTAATACGATTACCTTTGAGTTCGAATTTGAAATCCTCGTTGACAGAATTTTTCGCAAATTGCAGATTAATGCGCGTATCCATCGTCTGTCCATTTGCACCGGTCACACGGACAAAGCAGCCACCGCCCTCTACGAAGTCTCTGACGTCAAGCTTCTGGAAATTTCCGTCTGTGGATTTTGCGATTTCCTTTTTATTCTGATAGACTGCATAGCCTGTCACGGCCGACGTATCCGTGGCCGCGCAGGAAAGGTCAAAATATCCCGAATTCAGGTCGCCGATCAGGGCCCCGTCGTTGCGCAGGTTCAAAACCTTCGTCTGGATCACCAGATTCGTATCAAGTATGTCAGATATCTTTGCATATTTGAGTTTCAATTTACCATAGCTTTCGGGATAGAGAATTACTTGTTCGAAGCGTGTATCACTCTTTTTCCAGTTGCTGTTTTTATTCGTCCACTCAATATATCTGCTCTTGACGACCCGAATCACAGGCTCTCCGGCCGTGGTCAGATCGACGAACGCATCACCATTTTCATCCGTGACTGCTCTGCTGCCGTTCCACCACACCGTCGCATCACTGACAGGATTTCCAGATTCGTCAATGGCTCGAATACAGTATTTTCCCGTTGGTACAGAAATTTTTGTTTCTTCCGGAATTGTTTTTCCATCCCATGTTTTCAGCGGATACCCGTTCCATGTGCCCGCCGCTGCATCGTATGCGCTGCTGTCCGTCCAGCCGTTTGTCCCCAATATATAGTAAATCGTAAAGTCGCGATTACAGTAAGAAAATGCAGATGGTTCTATCCATGTGCAATCCCCCATAAAGCAGATTTTTTTCATACTTCTGCAATACGAAAAGGCAGTTCCTTCAATACTTGTAACACCAACAGGAATTGTGATATTTGTAAGTGCTTCGCATTCATAAAATGCATGATTTCTGATATTCGTTAATTTACTGGGAAGCGCAACATGTTCCAGCTTTTTGCAGCCATTAAACATACTCTGAGTAATTGTTTTTACTTCATCAGAAAGAGAAACACTTTTTAAATTGCTACAGTCTGCAAAAACCTGTTTTCCAACCGTTGTTACACTATTTGGGATAATGATTTCCGTCAAACTGCTACAACGTAAAAAAGCGAAAGAGGAGATTTTTTCCACACCAAATGGAATTACAACGCTCTTTAGATTCGTACAATTAGAAAATGTGCTTTCTTCGATCGATTTTAACCCATCTGGAATTTGAACACTCGTCAAACTTGTACAACTCGCAAACGCACTTTTCCCAATATAAGTTATACTACTTGAATTTTGAAATATGATGTCCTCAAGGCTACTGCAATTCGAAACAGCACGTTCTTCAATACGCGTCATACTTTCTGGTATTGTGATGCTTGTAAGATTATCACAATTTTGAAACGCATATCTTCCAATGCTCTCCACTCCGTTGCTGCATACAACTTCTTTTATAGCGTCTTTCTTTGCACCCCAAGGGTATCCAGATGATGAGGACTTCATCTTTCCCTTTCCATTGACCGTCAAGAGTCCATCGGAATCCAGCGTCCAAGTCAGGTTTGTTCCGTCCCCTTCTCCGCCGCAATAGCCGGAAGCGACGATATCCGCCGCGAAGATCTCCGACGTCAGGGCAGCCAGCATGCACAGGGCGAGTGCAAGGGCGGTGAGGCGGCGGAATCCAGACTGCTTTTTCATGGTAACTCCCTCTTTCTTCTCGTTTTTAGCAAATACTACCTGAATTTATTGTACATGGGAAATGCCCTCTTTGCAACGGGTTTGCAGAAAAAATGGAGAAAATCGGTGAGGATTTTCTCCGTGGGGGCGCAGTTGGTAGGGGCGGGCGGACAAACAGGGCGGACAGAGTCGTCCGCCCCTACAGTGAAGCGGGAAGGCGCATCCGAATCCGCCGGGCTTACAGCGAAAAATCTGCGTCGTCGTGGGTGTGCTTGGGGGCGGCGGGGCGGCC
>OHSG01000741.1_pt1 | contig 14841 bp, 14 predicted proteins | sample 1578601 | NCBI WGS metagenome assembly OHSG01 (sample SAMEA3879534, study PRJEB24766) | human gut metagenome | biome: human-associated habitat; feature: feces | place: USA | collected 1985/1987
TGTCCCCCGATCTGGACGCCACCACCGAGTCCCTGAACGCCTACATTCAGGCGCTGAAGCCCGCTCTGGTGGAGCTGCTGTACAAGGAAGCCGAGGACCGCGGCATGACCCGCGACGAGTTCGACAGCGCTCTGGCCGACAGCGGCCTCACCGTGGAATCTCAGGTGGACAGCGTTCTGGCGCTCTTTGATGTCAGCACCCTGCTCAGCGACGTAGAGTCCGAGCTGGATTCCGGCAAGTACAAGCTGGAGGACGGCCGCCTGTATCTGGCGGAGACCGACGGCAGCTTCACCCAGGCCGATTCCATTGGCTGTACCGTCAGCGGCAGTACCATGCAGTGGACCGACGATCAGGGCGCTCTGGCCGATCTGGAGACGGAGCTGGGCGTATCCCCCGATCTGTCCTGGACAAAGCAGTAAGCCTGTATACACAAAAAGAGACAATATATCGATTGATGCTTACTTTCCTGATCTGACCCCGATGGCTCGGCGGCGATTGCTGGAAGCTCAAGAGTTCTCCTGCGCAGAGAATGGGGACTACGATCCGGATATCGTCCCGCTCTTTCGCTGAAGGACGCAGCAGAAGCCCGCCGCACAAGGACTGTGACAGAGGACTGCCGCGTGCCCTTCTCCATAACGATATATAGGAACTCGCGCAGCCTCCGGTCGAACCCGACCGGAGGCTGCCCTTCTCTGTACTGTGAAAGATGGAAGCAAAACTTGTTTATCCGATATGCGTAAGCAGTGGCGGCTTGCGCTGGGTTTGTGCTGCGAATGGGTATTTGTGAGCAGAAATGTAATCGTGAGCTAACTGGTTGAGCGTCTCAAAGGAGAGGGCGTCATCTCACAACCCCTGCGCCGCAATAGACAAAGAATAAGAAAAATCCCTCTGAAATCGTTGATTTCAGAGGGGTTTTGGTCCCCCGACCGATTGTAAATCCGAACTTTCAATATCGGCAAAATCAATCCTCGTCTCGCCCTCTTTGTAGTTGAATGTAATAAGAATATAATCGTCAAAAATGGTAACGGCGTTTACGAAGCTGTCAATCAGCCTCCTGCGGGCGTCCAGCTTGCTTGTGTCCAGCGAACGGAAACGGCAGACGAAATAAATGACATCCTCACGGCTCACAGCCGGGTGCTTCATTTCCTCTTGGATGATTTGAAGCTCGATATCCTTTTTGCGTTCTTCCAGTTCATCAAGCCGCTGCTTGGTGGAGGCATTGATAATCCCCATCTGAATAGCGTTGAGCATATTGGTGATACCGCTCTCAGCTTCTTCCAGCTGCTTGCGAAGGGCGGGGAGCACGCTGCTTTCCCGGCTCTGAATGTCCATCACGGCATCCGCCACATACTCCACAAAATTATCGTCCATGATTTTCGCCATGACAGCATTGACAACAGCATTTTCCAGAGGCAGCTTTCGGACGGTCTTGTGCTTGGCGTCACAGGCGCGGTGCTTCTTGGTATTCACACAGCGGTAATAATGGTACTTCCGGCCCTTGCTGGAGCTTGTTCCGCTTTCACCTACCATCATAGCCCCGCAAGTGCCGCAAAACAGCTTTGTTGTCAAAAGATAATCGTCCTCGGCCTTGTGCCGTGCCGGGGCTTTCCGGTTTACTGCAAGCCGCTGCTGTACCCGGTCAAACAGGTCTTGCGGGACGATGGCGGGAATCCCGTTAGGCGTGACGATATGGCGGTAGCTGTACTCTCCGATGTACTTTCGGTTTTTCAGTAGGCGGGACATAAAGTTAAGGTCGATTTTCTTTCCCCGTACCGTGGTAACGCCTCGTTCGCTCATATATGCAGCGATTTCTTTCATCGTTGCGCCCTTGTCATACATGGTGAACATTTCCAGCACAGCGGGAGCGGTGCGCGGGTCGATCTGATACTGCATATCCTTGTCGATGACATAGCCGAAAGTCGGCGTACCACCGTTGTATTTGCTTTTCAAGGCGTTCTCCGTATGGCCCCGTATGACCTTTTCGGACAGCTCGGCGGAGTAATATTCCGCCATGCCCTCTAACATACTTTCAAGGATGATGCCCTCCGGCCCGTCTGAAATATTCTCGGTGGCAGACAGCACCTTGACGCCGTACTTGCGAAGCTGTGCCTTGTAGTGGGCGCTGTCATAACGGTTGCGGGCGAAGCGGTCTAACTTCCAGACGATGATAACATCGAAAAGGCCCTTTGCGCTGTCCTTAATCATTCGCTGGAAGTCCGGGCGATGGTCGGTCTTGGCAGACATGGCGCGGTCAATATATGTCCGCAGAACGGTAATATCATTTTTCTTGCAATAGGCCATACACTCCCGAAGCTGGCCCTCTATGCTTTCTTCCCGCTGGTTGTCGCTGGAATAGCGGGCATAAATCACGGCTTTCATGTCTTTTCCTGTCCCTCCTCCATGATGCGGAATAACGCCTCTTTCAGACGCTTATTGACTGGTGCTTGTGGGTCAAAGCACATTTCGATAAAATCCCGCAGTTCCTGATTTTGAATGTTCTTGCCTTTCAACCGCTCTGGCTGGTAATCATACAGCTTGCCCCGTGGCTCATCTGTGCGGCAGTAGAGATAATCCATCGACACATCGAAGTAATCCGCATATTTCAAAAAGACATCCGGTGAAGGTGTGGATTGTCCGGTTTCAAATCGGTTGATACGGGATTGCTGGACGCCTAAAATCTGCGCCATTTGCACCTGTGTCAGCCGAATGCCCTCCCGCAAGGCCCGCAGCCGCTTTCCGATTTGCTCCATATAAAATCACTCTCCTTGCAGATAAAATATCACAAATAAGCATAGAAGTAAATGTTGATTTTGAAATTTATAATTACTGTGCAGCGTCAGCACTTTGCGGCTGACGCTGCTTGATAACTGAAAAGCACGCCCTCCGGCTCCTGTCAATGGCGGCTTGCCGTTTATCTCGACCATTGACAGGGGACAGAGGGCGTGCATGGTAAAAATTTTTTCGGCATGAGATAACACGGAATAATGCGATATAACTGCATATAACGTCATATAACACAACATAGCCCATTCGTTCATAAACTGTTTACTTTTCGGCGTATTGACAAACTTTTTTGCATAAATTATACTGTAATTGCCGCAGAGCTATTTTATAACATGAATGAGAACAACTAACAACTCAAGAGGAACGCTGCTTTCAAGCAGCAAAGTAAAGGACATGGGCGGTGCTATGAGCCGCCCAAATTGGCAGGGCATGGGAAAGTGGTTGCTGTACGCAATCCCATTAAATGCCCGAAAGACGGAGATGGAATACGGCTCCAATTCTGTATTCCGATATAACATTGAATTATCGTGAACGGGTTTTGCGCGTCGGAGGTGGATAGCAACAACTATTCACCCAAGGCGTATTTCACGATAAGGAGGTGGTCGCTATGGTATATGTTCTTTTTTGGCATACCCTTTTGCACCGATACCATAGACCCCAGCGACGCAATTTCCAACGCGCCACCTCCGGCGTCAAACCCAACTAAATTGTAATCTGTAATCCGAGGACCGAGCTTTGGCTATTTATCTGCCAAAGCAAAACCCGGATTATAGAGTCGAATTAGCAGAGCTGATAAACGGATACTTAGCCGAACGGGAATGGAGTCCCGCACGGCTGGCAAGAGAATCCGGTCAGTCCAAAGCGACTATCAGCAGAATTACAAATTACAAGAACGGAAACCCCAAATACCAGCCATTGTTGAGGACGATACAGGCAATCGCCCTGGCGCTGAAGCTCTCCCGCGAACAAAGGAAAGAACTGTTTGACACAGCTTTCCCGGAGTTCCGCGTATGGGAGGAGGCGGCGGAGCAAGGCTATACTGTGGACGAAACCAACGATATTCTGTATGAGAAAGGTCTCCCATTACTGACAACTGAACGATAAACCGAAAGCCGACGCCCTATACAGCATGTGGGCGTCGGCTTTTTTTGCGCTCTTTTTTAGTGTTTCACGCATGAAACAACATTTGAAAGTTTCTTTGCTATGATAGGCACAACACAAGGCCGCGTGTTATGTACCTGTCAACCGATGGATGGCGCATTGCGCCGTAAGAAAGGATTTAGCAATGAAACTGACTGATTTGATCGTTTCCCCCAAGAGCCTTGGGGACAAGCTGTGGCTGGTGGATGTGTCCCCAGCCTACGAGTACAAGGATGGCAAGCGCACCGATACCGTCCTCGGCTATCGCTACTCTGTCGCGCTGCCCGAAAAGGGCCTTGATAAAGTCGATGTACGCATTGACGGACAGCAGCAGGCAGAGGCCCCGAACGGCTATGTGGAAGTGCGCTTCGACAACCTGGAAGTGTTTATTTACTGGTCCAAGGGCGACTACCATGTGGGGGTAAAGGCAACCGGAATCCATATCGTGAATCCGAAGCCCTGACCCATTGGGCGGCGCTGGGGCGCAGACGGGGAACAGATATTTTTCCTCAAGAAAAATATCCCCCGGCGGCAGCGCCAGCGCCGCCCGCTTGCCATAAGGGTTAGTATTACCCTTATGGCAACCATGTAGCACGTAGCAATCACAAAGGAGCCTGACATGGAGAACAATACACAATCCCGCAAGTGGGCGCTGGTCATCAATAACCCATTGGAGGCCGGACTTGACCACGCTGCTATCCGGGAAATCCTATATCGCTTTTCTCCGGCCTATTTCTGCATGGCGGACGAGATAGCGACAACCGGAACCTATCACACGCATATTTTCCTGTTTTCTCCCTCGCCCATGCGCTTTTCCACGGTCAAAAACCGTTTCTCCACGGCGCATATTGAGAAAGCATACGGGAGCGCAAAGGCAAACCGGGCCTACATTCTCAAAGAGGGGCATTGGGCCGATACCGATAAGGCGGAAACTTCGGTTTCCGGCACCTTTGAGGAATGGGGAGACCTCCCCGCCGAAAAGGAGGAAGAGGCCCCGGAAATGTTCAAGCTCATTCAAGACCTCCGGGCCGGAAAGTCCGTTATGGAAATCATCGAGGATAATCCAAAACTTGCTTTCCGTATTCGGGAGATCGAAACCCTCCGTCAAGCTATTTTGGAGGAAAAGTACAGCGCCGAAAACCGGGCGCTGGAAGTGACCTACCTCTACGGCGCAAGCGGAACGGGAAAAACACGGGGCATTTTCGAGAAGCATGACAGGAAAAGCATTTGCCGTATCACCGACTACGGCGGCAGAAACGGCGTCCGATTTGACGCCTATCATTGTCAGGATGTACTGGTGCTGGAGGAATTTCATTCGCAAATCCCCATCAGCGCCATGCTCAATTATCTGGACATCTATCCGCTGACACTTCCCGCACGATACACCGACAGAATCGCTTGCTATACCAAAGTCTATATCACCAGCAATATCCCCTTAGAGGAACAGTACCGGGATATTCAGCGGTATCAGATGGAGACATGGCGGGCGTTCCTCCGGCGGGTGCAGAATGTCATTGAGTATCTGCCGGACGGCTCCACCGTCCAGCACAAGAAAGGGGGCTTTCCCTGTGACACAAAATGAAAAGTTTCAAATTCAGAGAAGAAATACACTCCGTAACCTGTGGCAGAAATTGAGCGGAACGCCGGATTTCCCCGTAAAGCTGGTGCTGGCTGCGCTATACCTCATGGGTGCTGCGTATGTCTGCGTCAAGCAAGCGACGTGGCGCACGCTGGCGGGAAATATTCCCCTGCTCTCTCCGCTGCTCAAGGCCGCGATGGAACACGCCTTGTTTGCCTATCTGCTGGTGGGTGCTGCGGTGCTGCTGGCACTCCTGCTCTATCCCTTTGGTAGGCGGGCAGCGAAAGACCAGCTTCAATGTATCGGTTTAGTAAACTATGCGGGGATGCCGCCCGATTTGCTCCGCAAGTACCGCGACAAGGATAATCCCCGCATTACGGTATGGGAGTTTCAAAATCAAAGCATTCCGCTGCAAGAGTGGGACAAGAAACGCCTTGCCATTGAAACGGCGCTGGGAATCACCATTGTCAAGCTGGCCTACGCTAAGGGCAAGAGCCGTGTGCTGGTGTATGCTGTTTCTGCCGGAGATGATTTGCCGGAAGTGATGAAGTGGCAGGACAGCTATCTTTCTCCTAAGAGCTTTGTGTTGGTGCTGGGGGAAAGCTACACCGGCCCTGTAACGGTCAATCTTGCACACATCCCGCATATCCTTTTAGGCGGCTCCACAGGCAGCGGAAAAAGCGTATTACTCAAACTGCTGCTCATGCAGGCTCTCCAGAAAGGTGCTATGGTGTGGGTTGCCGATTTTAAAGGCGGTGTTGATTATCCACACACTTGGGGCGGACTGTGCGAGATGGTATTTACAGAAAGTGACTTACTTATGACATTGGACAAGCTGGTACACATGCTTGAACAGCGTAAGGCCGCTTTTCGCTCTGTGGGCTGCGCGAATCTGGACGAATACAATCAGAAGCTCGGATGTTGTGTGCCCCGCTGCATTTTTGCGTGTGATGAGGTGGCTGAACTGCTTGATAGAACCGGAGCTGACAATGAGAAAAAGAAGCTGCTGGCACAAATTGAAAATAGGCTGTCTACAATCGCACGGCAGGGCCGAGCTTTCGGAATCCACCTGATTCTTGCCACGCAAAGGCCAGACGCAAATGTCCTCCCCGGCCAAATTAAAAATAACATGGATTTCCGGGTTTGCGGCAGGGCGGGTAATGTATTGTCGCAGATTATCCTCGATAACACCAGCGCCGCTGAACAGATTCCCAAGGATGCACAGGGCCGTTTCATCACCGGAGATGGCACGGTGTTTCAAGGCTACCTGTTCGACGAGGAACAGATTTGATGGGGTGATACCATGCCGCGCAGAAAGAAGCCCAATGATTACGGCACGGGGATTCCCTATCACGAGGTAGAGGCCCTTGCCCGTGTCCTGCTTCCGGAAATCCAAGCGTTCTTTGAGAGCGAGGAGGGGCAGCGGGAGTACGCCGAGTGGAAAGTGAAAAAAGTTAAAAATAAGTCTATATAATTTGTAAAAACACGCCACCATCAGGGATGCATATACACATTCCTGATGGTGGTCTCATTCTATTTTATGGTAGATACAGAAACTTTATGGGATAAAAGCGGTGAAACAAGAGATTCTTGAAGAGTTGATTGCCCTGTGTTATATTATTAAGTGACTATATATTCCACAGAAAAAGTATAGATTTATGATTACTGGAGGAGTGGCATTATGGAGTATCGGCGCAAGTGTACAGTCTGCGGAAATGTATACTGCTATACAGATTCCGATATTAAAAACAGCAATCTTAATTCAATAAATTCTACGGTTTCCGCCATTGGAGCTGTCGCTTCTATTATGGGAGGTGGAAATCTGCTAAATGCACAGGTATTTAATGCACAGTCCGAGCGCTATGGTGATAAGGTAGTTGATTTTACCGAATGCCCACATTGCCATTCACGAAATACTGTAGAACTTTCGGAGGAAGAGTGGGAAAAGGCTCAAAAGCAGATTGAGCTGTCATCCAATAAACAAATACAAATCAACCAAAATGCAACAACAGATACGCTAAAAAGAAGGGTTCAGTTATTTTTGGAAGATTCCGATTGGACATCTGCTAATACATATTGTGAGGCAATATTGGATGTTGACCCTGAAAACGCGGACGCATATTTGGGAAAGCTATTAGCAGAACTGCAAATACAGAAAAAGGAATTGCTTCCTAATTGCGCAAAGCCATTTGATGATAGTGGAAATTATCAAAAATGCATTCGCTTTGCCGACACTTCACTTGCGAATGAGATAAAAGGATACTTGCAGCAAGTTAAAGAGCAAAGTGAACATTCCCGAATGGATGATATATATCAGCAGGGTGTATCTGCTATGAGCAGCGCAAAGGACATTTCAGGATATAAAGCTGCTATTCAACAATTCAAGCAAATTCCAGATTATAACGATGCAAATAAGAAGATAAATTATTGCTACGAGCAAATAAAGGCATATCAGCAGACCGAAGAAGCCAATGCCGAGGCAAGAGAAATATCGAGTCAGCATAGAAAAAAGATTTTTATCCCTATAATTACTGGCGTAATCGTTGTTGTACTCATTATTTGCAGCGGTTACTTCATAAGCCAAAACAAGAAAATCAGTAAAGTATCTGAAAAACTGGTGGGGCAAACAATTACATTCTCGTGTGTAGAAGATAGTAAATACTTTTCTCACCACAGAAGCGGTGAAATAACTTTTGGTGCCAACAAACAATGTAGAGAGGTAATATCGGTATATTATACTGGAAAAGATCTTGAGGGACTTCCAACCAAAGGGAAGCCAGCTACAGGAGAAAAAGAAGGAGAATACACGATTTCCTTTTCTGGGGGAAACACGATAATTACTGATTTGGAAGGATATAAATATATTTTGGTATATGACGATTCGGGAATACCAACAGCACTAATAGATGATACTACAGACTAATTATAGAAGGTGCTTAAATGAATATTTCTGATAATACTGACAATATAGACCGTTCAGTGTGCCCTATATGCAAGCAAAAAGTTATATCTATTGCTAATATTCCAGCCTGCTCACAATGTAGGCGGTTACTATATCACAGTAATGCTGCTGAAATTCAAGATAGATTTTATAAAGCGTCTGGAAAAATGAAAAATTTAGCAGATAGTAATAGCGAATATTTGCATGAACTTGGTCAAAAAGAATTAGACTCAACTTTATTGCCATCTGAACAACATATATATGATGCTTGGGTCGCATATAAGAATGCAAATTTAAAAGCACAACATTATATGGATAGTAATTGTTCACATGATGAAATTGCTCAGAGTTTATTTGACTTTTTTGAAGCGGTCGAAAATGTAAAGAAGTGTATGAATGTATAAAATATAATTTATGAGAAAATAGCAACAGTCTATGCTAAGCACAGACTGTTGCTATTTTTCTATATATTTTCAATAGAAATGATAAATCCGAACACATTACCTACTTGGATAATGTAGTTCGGATTATCATTACTTGGTCCGAGTGGGGCGACTCGAACGCCCGGTCTCCTGGTCCCAAACCTATGTCTGAACCTTCAGGCAGAACTGAGTCGCACTCTTTGGCGCTTTCTGCTGCTCCAACAGTTCCTCTTTGGAACTCTTTTGGCCTGTTTATTTCAGCCACCGCTTTCGGCTTTTGGGATTTGTGTGGGATTGAATTCTGTATATTAAAAGTGCTTCCGACCGGGATTACCTCCAACAGCGGGTGCTTTTGCCGCAGAGAGCAGCTCAGAAACTGCGCCGCATAAACAATGAAATAGACCCGACGACAAAGAAACAGCAGGCTGACTTGGATGATAGCCAGCCTGCTGAGCGAAGATGCTTATTCGATGTTCTGTCTTTCAGCAGCAATGCGTGTTCTTTTACCAGAGAATGCAATGCCAATTTTTATAATTGACGTAACATTCATTGCCTGCAAATCAACGCTGTATGCACGGTCGTTAATCTGTTGCAAGGCAACATTAGCAAGGTCTTCAAGCTGTGTTTCAGAGCGGTCTTTCCCAGCCTTTAATTCAATCAGAATACCAGGCAGCCGCTTATTCAAAGGAAGCATCTGAATATCAAATCGTCCATCACCAGCTTCGCGATTGGAGGTAATGCGATAGCTATTGTCCATCACAGCGCACATACCCAATATCAGACCATGGTAAAATGTTTCGTTGGCAGCATCGTGGAAACTTATTGTTTGGAGCAGAAACTTCTCCAAGGTTTTTTGCAGTGAGTCGCTATCTACCTTGTAGATAGCTTCCTGAATAGCAATAGCAACGGAACGAGGAATAATATTCTCAAGCTGAGAGAGGATCTCCTTGCTGTAGACGAAAGAAATCTCTTTGTTGGGCAGAGCCACTTCGCACATATAATCCTCGCCGTAAGACTGGTCGCAGCTCACAGCCTTCAAATAACCTGCCACCAGCAGGAAGCTGTATACAGAGGACGGATCATTCTGGATCTGCGGATAAATGACGCCAGTGTCGATGTGCGTAACGAAGGATTCGCCCTTCATCAACAGCTCCAGACGCTCCATAATATCCGGCGTTGCAGAAGACAGCACCTCACGGATGATGTCATTGCTTCCGGTGGACTGCCAGAATGCTTTGGGACGGCAGTTATTATTGAAGTATCCAATGACAGACCAGGGATTAAAAATCTCGGTATTGCCGAAAAGGTAACCATCATACCACTCGCAAAGCTCCTGATATTTATCAGAAGCATGATAGTAGTCCGCCATCTCATGTACTTCGCTTGAAGTGAAGCCGAAATATTCACTGTAGCGTTCGTCTAAAATCGAGTTGATCTTCAAGTTGTTCAGGCCGCTGAAGATACTTTCCTTGGCAACACGCAGAATGCCGGTCAGGAAACCATAACTCAGATGCGGATTGTCCTTCAGACCACCGGAGAACAGGTTTCGCATGAACCCGATGATCGTGTCGTAGAAGCCGCTCACATGCCCCTGCTGAATGGGAGTATCATATTCGTCAATGATGACGATAGGCGCGACATTGTGGTGCTTATGGAGGAGCAGCGTCAGTGTCCGCAGGGACATTTGATATTCCACTTCGTCAGCGGCTTCTGTTGCAAGAAGGGAATACTCCTCTTTTTCGTAATCACTAAGCGCAGAGCTGGATGCCAACTCGTCGTGACGGCGGAATTCCTGTGCGATCAGCTTTTGGAGCGTCTGATAGGTTTCTTCCCAAGAGGTGTATTTAACATCTTTAAAGGACAGAAAAATCACAGGATACTTTCTATGGTGGGCAAGATAGGATTCTCCGCAGGACCAGATTTTCTTATCTCTGAAGTAAACGGAGGTGTCCTCGGTCGTCTTTTCGAAGAAAGTGCGGAGCATATCCATGTTCAACGTTTTGCCAAAGCGTCTGGGGCGGGTAAATAAGGATACTTTGGGGCGTTCGTCCAGAAACTCCTTGATCATTAAAGTCTTGTCTACATAGTAATAGTTTTTGCAGGCGTCCCGGTAATCAGATACGCCAATGGGCAACGGCTTGCGCGCAGATGATGCTGCGGGCTTTTCCTCACTCCGATGACCGCGCTTATCCATCGGCTTTTGAGCGCTGTCCGGGATAAACCACCGTCTGCCCTCCTTATACGCGCCGGAAATGCGTCCGGCTTTGCAAAGTGCATTGACCCGCCGTTCGGTGATCCCCCAAGCGGCAGCCGCTTCTTTGATCGTCATATTGGAACACCTCCAGTACAGTTCGCCAAGAATATTATAACCGCTGCTCCGAATAAAATCAACTATATTGTTCCGAATAATATCGGCATTATTCGGAATAGTAGTTTTCCTGCAAATGTTCCGTTCTTTTCAGTAGCTATTTCCTGCTTTCTGTGATATTGTTCGTTTGCCAAAAGGAGGCGATGATATGCAGAAAGAAAACAACCTGACGGTCGGGCAATGGTGTGACCGGTGGTTCACCAGTAACCGGCACAAATGGAACGGCAACACCGAGGGCGGGTACCGCAATCTGATTTACAGCCACATCCTCCCCGGCATCGGAAGTGTGGAGATCTCTGACCTGATGGAGCAGACGGTCACCGATTTCTACGACACTCTGCGAAACCAGGGACTCGGAGCCAGAAGTGTCTGGTGTGTCCACCTGCTCCTGCGGCGATGCTTGGACGAAGCGGCACAGGACCAACTCATTCCCTACAACCCGGTGCGGCTCTGCCAGGAACCCAAGGCAGAGGAATACAAAACAGCCCCTTTGCGATTGGGACAGCTTCAGCGTTACCTGAACGCGGCAGAACAGCTCGGCGTACTCCCCATCATCTATACAGGACTTTCAAGCGGCCTGCGGCAATGTGAACTGATCACCTTGTCGTGGGCCGATTTTCATGTCCGCTACAGGTACATCCTCAAAGGCCAGCGGTTGCTGACGCTCAATGAGAAAGCGGAGCATCTCCTGAAGCGGATACCGGAAACGGCCTCGTCCTATGTGTTTCTCAATCCAAAAACCGAAGCGCCGTACAAGCTCCACGAGTTCTACTATCTGCACAAGAAAATATTGAAACAGGTCAGGCTCCCATGGGTGGCCTTTCGTGATCTGCAGCGCCAGTGCATGGAGGTGGGAATATGACGCTCCGGGAATATATCGTCCTCTGGCAGGAAGCCTATGACAAGCACCAGAGCAGGCCGACCACCTATGCGGCACACAACTATGTGTTCAAAAACCACATTCTCCCCGGCTTGGGAGATATACCGCTCTCTGAATTGACATCGGAGATGGTCGGAGAATTTTTGGAGGAGCGGCGGCGCTTCGGCAATCATCGACCCGGCAGCTCTGGTCTGGGCGAAGAAACCATGCGGCACATCCACCGCCTGCTGCAGCAATGCTTGGATCAAGCCATACGGGACGGTCTCCTGACAGAGAATCCCGCCAAGGCGTTCCACTACCGCAAGTCCATGACGGTAAAAGCGAATATCATGACGCCTCTGGAAATGGAGGACTATCTGGATGCTGCCGATCGGCTGGGGTACCTCCCGATGTTCATGCTGGCCTTAACGGCTGGCCTGCGGCAGGGTGAGCTCATCGCCCTGAAATGGGATGACCTCAATGTAAAAAACAGGACGCTGACCATATCAGAGCAGCGCTCTGTAGAACGGCGGGAACTGATCGAATATGGCTCGGAAACGAGAACAATAACCTTGACATCGGAGGTGATCGACCTCCTGATCATAGAACACACCAAGCATCCAAAAAGTCCGCTGATGTTCATGCATCCAGCAACGCAGAGGCCATACTCACCGCAGATGGTACGCCGGATGCATAACGAGATCATCAAGGAAGCGGGGCTTGACCATATCCGATTCACAGATCTCCGGCACACCTGCGCCGTTCTATCTCTGCGGAACGGCATGGAAACCAAGGAACTGGCGCGGATGTTGGGACATTACCGGCCATCGATAACCCGGCAGGACTATGAACCTTATCTGCCGCACAAGGTGCAAAAGGATGAAGATGTACCAAAGGAAGCCACTCAGGGCGAGCTTCAGCAGGCGGCAAATATCTTGGATACTCTTCTGAAATTCTGATAGCTATTCCGCAAAAGGTGAGTTGTCCACAGAACTCAATCATTTTACATCCAAAGAGGAGGAAACAAAATGAAAAATAGAATCATCATTGCCGCTGCATTCACCGCCTGTCTCGCCCTTTGTGCCGCCGTGTGGCCGCAGGCCGAAACGGTCGAGAAAACACCCGCGCCGAGCGAAACGGCCGCCGTGACCACTCCACGGCCGACACTTCCGGAAGCAGAGAAACCGGTGCTGCCAGTGGTAACAGAAAAGAAAGAATCGGAAATGCCGGAAGCTGAATCAGCCCCGGAAGTAGCCACCGAGGAGTTGCCCATCCCTGTACCGGAAATAGAAGATGAAGCCGAGACAGAACAAGAATATGTACCTCCTACGCAGACAGATTCCATCCCGGTACAGCCCACGCAACCTGAACCTAAATCGGCACCGGAGCCAATAGCTAACGATAATGAACTGGCGGATATGGTCTATGTCCCCGGCTTTGGCTGGATACAAAGCGAAGGGCCCAATCATGTCGAGTATGCCGAGGATATGTACGAGAACGGCAACAAAATCGGCATCATGGGCTGACCTCAAAAATTGCGCCGCATAAACAAAGAAATAACTGCAGGAGAGCAAAAAAGCATTCCTGCGGTTATCCTTTGCCAGTTTATAATTCAAAATCTCTCGTCTGGAAAGGACATCACGAATCTAAAAATTGGATTCTCAATAGACAAAATGAAGCTGCTGTGTTAGAATTAACCTGTATTAGTGTATACTCTGACACGAGGTGTTACGATGACGATTTGTTATAATAAGCTGTGGAAACTCCTAATCGATAAAAATATGAAAAAGAAGGATCTGCGTCTGGCTACCGGTATGTCTACAACCGCCCTTGCCAAGCTGGGCAAGAACCAGCATGTCAGCACAGAGATTCTGACGAAGATCTGCACTGTGCTGGATTGCGACTTCTGCGACATCATCGAATTGGTGAAGGAGGAGCAGTATGATTGACTTTTCCAAAATCGAGCAATATCGGGAGAACAACCGCATTGAGGCGAAGAAAGCCCTTGGCGGTCTGCCCAAAAGCATTTGGGAAACCTACTCTGCCTTCGCCAATACCCACGGCGGCATTATCCTGTTGGGCGTGGAAGAATGGGCGGATAAATCCCTGCACACGGTAGATCTGCCCGACCCTGACAGACTCATTAAGGAGTTTTGGAATATCGTCAATAACCCCAATAAGACCAGCGTGAATGTCCTGTCCTCCAAGGATGTATTTGTCCAGGAGGTGGATGGCGACCACATTGTGGTCATCAATGTTCCCCGCGCGGAACGCTCCTATAAACCGGTGTATGTGGACGGAAATCCGCTCTGCACATACCGCCGTAACGGTGAGGGCGACTACCGCTGCACCAAGGAAGAATATCAGGCCATGGTGCGGGATGCTTCCGTGAAAACCCAGGACATGCTCATCCTGAATGAAATGGACATGACTGTGTTCAACAAGGAGAGCATCCGCAGCTATCGCCAGAGGATGCGTCTTTCCCGCCCTGGCCATGTATGGGAGGCGCTGGAGGATGAAGATTTCCTCCTGAAGCTGGGTGCCGTGGGCATCGGCTCTGATGGGAAAAAGCATCCCACTTCTGCCGGACTTCTCATGTTCGGCAACGAATACGACATTGTGCGGGAATTCAACGCTTACTTTTTGGACTATCAGGAACAGTATGACGCTGATACCCGTTGGACTGACCGTACCATATCTTCCTCCGGCGACTGGAGCGGCAATGTGTATGACTTCTATTTCCGGGTC
>OHSG01000747.1_pt1 | contig 14772 bp, 15 predicted proteins | sample 1578601 | NCBI WGS metagenome assembly OHSG01 (sample SAMEA3879534, study PRJEB24766) | human gut metagenome | biome: human-associated habitat; feature: feces | place: USA | collected 1985/1987
CCTGATGGACGAGGTTATCGGCCATATGCGTGAGAAAATCGAGCTTCCCGACAACTATGATGAAATTCCGCAGGCAGAACGCAAGCGCCCGACCTGCGCACCCGAAGATTATCTGGCTTACGGCTGCGAGGAAGGCTCCAAGGTTCCTGCTATGGCAGACTTCGGCAGCGGTTACCGCTGGCACGTATCCGGTCTGGTACATGACGAAACCGGTTTCCCGAAAGGCACCGGCGAAGCAACCCGCACCTCTCAGGACCGTCTGCGCACTAAATTAGAAGATAACTTAGACGACATCGTACAAGTAGAAAACTATCGTATGGAAGATGCCGAATTTGCTGTTGTAGCCTTCGGCGGCGCTGCCCGCACTGCTTATGAAGCAGTTGACATGGCACGCAAGGAAGGCCTGAAGGTTGGCTTCGTCCGCCCGATTACCATCTGGCCGTTTGCCGAAAAGCAAATGCAGGAGCTGGCAGGCAAGGTTAAAGGCATCCTCGTACACGAGCTGAACTGCGGCCAGTACGTTCTGGAAGTTGAACGTGCGGTAGCAGGCAAGGTTCCTGTAAGCCTGTACGCTAAATACGATAACGAATCTGCTACTCCGGCCGAACTGTTAGCTGAAATCAAAAAGGCTATGGCCTAACGGATGAGAGGAGAAAAAACGATGAGTGAAATGGAAAATTTAATCAATAAATATTTCCGCCCGGGCCGTCTGCCTCACATCTGGTGCCCCGGCTGCGGCAACGGCGTTATCACCGGCGCCATTGTAAAAGCAATTGATAAGCAAGGTCTGGCAAAAGACGACGTTGCAGTAATCAGCGGCATCGGCTGCTCCAGCCGTTCCTCCGGTTATCTGGACTTCAACACCGCCAATACTCTGCACGGCCGTGCTCTGCCGATTGCTACCGGTGTAAAAATGGCTAACCCTGCACTGAATGTTATCGTTTGCAGCGGTGACGGTGACTGCACCGCTATCGGCGGCAACCACTTGATTCATGCAGCACGCCGCAATATTGATTTGACTCTGGTTGTTTTCAACAACAGCATTTACGGCATGACCGGCGGTCAATATTCTCCGATGACCCCGATTCATTCCAAAGCAACTACCGCTCCGTACTACACTGTTGAACCGAGCTTCAATCTGCTCGATCTGGCAAAAGCTGCCGGTGCAACCTATGTAGCACGCGCAACCACTTACCATGTTCCCGTACTGGTTGATGTTATCGCTAAAGGCATTGCTCACAAAGGCTTCTCTATCATCGAAGCTGTCAGCGCTTGTCCGATTTCCTTCGGCCGTCAGAACAAGATGGGCGGACCTGCTCAGATGATGGCTTGGCAGCGTGACCATGGCGTTATGAAGGCTGTTTGGGACCGCATGGATGAAGAGAAAAAGGCAGAAGCAATCGCTGCCGGCAAATTCCCCATCGGCGTTCTCTACGAAAACAACGACGTTATGGAATACACCAAGGCATATGACCAAATTATTCAACGTGCACAGGAGGGTAAATAATTATGAGACATAGCTTTCGTTTCTCCGGTACCGGTGGTCAGGGCCTGATCACTGCAGGTATTATTTTAGCCGAAGCTGCCCTCTTAGACGACAAGCTGGCTGTACAATCCCAATCCTATGGCCCGGAAGCCCGCGGCGGCTCCTCCAAGGCCGAGGCTATCATCAGCGATGAGCCCATTTACTTCAGCCGTGTTATCTGCCCGGATACTCTGCTGGTAATGAGCCAGGAGGCTGCCAACAAATTCATTGCCGACTGCGATGAGCATACCACCGTTATCACCGATACTCTTTTCGTAACTGATGTTCCCGGCAAGTACGGCAAACGCGTTGACCTGCCTATCACACATACTGCCAACACTGTTTGCGGCAAGACACTGTTTGCGAACATCGTTGCTCTGGGCGCAGTAGTTGCACTCACCAAATGCGTTTCCAAAGAAGCAATTCTCAAGGCTGTACTGAACCGTGTTCCGAAAGGAACCGAAGAAGCTAATACAAAGGCTCTCGAAGCTGGTATGGCACTGATTGAGAAATAAAATCTGACCTATACAATTAAAGCTGTTGCTTTCGGCATTCATGCCGGAGGCAGCAGCTTTTTACTATTTGGGCAGCACATCCTAAAAAATGTCATGCAAATGCCACAAACTTACGCTATAATATACAAGTACAATAGGCTTTTAACTTCAAGGAAACGAGGAATCTACTATGAAGATATTAAAAATATTATGTTGTATGGCAGCCGTCTGCCTCACAGCCTTCAGCCTGAGCGGCTGTAGTCTGCAAAAGGCTGATAACAGTCTTGGCAGCGGCCCAATCAGCATCCCCACCTATGCAGTCAAGGCTCCGACAGCAGGCAAGCTCATAGGTCTTATCAGTGAAAAGGGCGAGCGCATCAGCAAGGGCCAGCCGCTTTTTGCTATCGGTGACGCAAAGCTGGATAAGCAGGTTAAGGACCTGGCAACCCAGGTTGCCAAGGCCGAAGCAGATTTAAAGCGTATGCAGCAGGGCACGCCGACGGCAGCACCGGTTGCTGACACCTCTCTGGCGCAGGCCAACGTAGCAGCGGCACAGCAAAAGGCCGCTAAGATGAACAGTCTGCTGGCGCAGGGTGCAGTTTCACGCAATCAGGCACAGGCTGCCCAGGACGAGCTGCAGCGCGCTATCGCACAGCTGCAGGCAGCAAGCAGCGTAAGCGTCAGCTTCAAGCCAGCTTCTCCGGCAGAAATCGATGCACAGCAAAAGCTCATTGTACAGCTCAAGGCACAGCAAGCCGCTGCAATAGCACAGCAGGAAAAAAATGAAGGCAACAGCCCCTGCACCGGCATCATTACCGATTTGCAGGCTGCCAACAACGCTACCGTACAAAAGGATCAGGTAATCCTGCACATCAAGGCTGTCGACAGCTGCAGTATAACGTTGAATGTCAGCGCAGCGCAGGCCAAGGAGCTTAAAGCAGGCATGCCGGTTAGCATTAAGGCCGCTGAAAAACCTGCTCCCTTCAGCGGTAAGATAAGCAGCATTGACGGCACTAAAATCACTGTTACTTCAGACCAGAAGCCAGAAGATCTTAAGGACGGTGTAAAGGTAGAAATCAGCTTAGCAGCTTAAGCTTCCGATATCCAAACCAATAAATACCACGCAAGGAGATTCATATGCTTAACCAGTTTTCACGCACAGAGCTGCTTTTCGGCAGCGAAGCAATTACGCGTCTGCAGAACGCCCATGTCGCTGTTTTCGGTATTGGCGGCGTAGGCGGTTATACAGTTGAAGCACTCGCCCGCAGTGGTGTAGGCAGCTTTGACCTCATTGATAACGATGCCGTTGCTCTCACCAATCTCAACCGTCAGATTATCGCTACCCTTGATACTGTCGGCCAGCCTAAAGTTGAGGTCATGGCCAGACGTATTGCGAGCATCAATCCCGATGCCAAGGTAAATTGCCGCCAATGCTTCTTTTTACCGGAAAATCAGCACGAATTTGATTTCTCGCAATATGATTACGTTGTTGATGCGGTAGATACCGTGGCAGCAAAAATTGCTATCGTGCTTGCAGCCAAGGCAGCAGGCGTACCGGTTATCAGCAGCATGGGAGCAGGCAACAAGGTTAATCCTGCCATGTTCGAGGTAGCAGATATCTATAAAACCAAGGTTGACCCCTTGGCACGTGTTATGCGCCAGGCCATGAAGAAAAACAACATTAAAAAATTAAAGGTTATTTATTCACAGGAGCTGCCGCTTTTACCTATAAATGAGGAAATAGAAAGCGAATGTCACGCCGAAGCACCCAAACGCCGTGCGCTTCCCGGCAGCAACGCCTTCACACCTTCGGTAGCAGGACTGATTATTGCCTCCGAGGTTATTAAGGACCTGGTGGGCTGGGATGACAGCCACCGCAAGGGATTAGCTTAACAACAACAGAATTACAGGCATAATAAAAACGCCTCTGCCCACAGCTCAAAGCGTGGTCAGAGGCGTTCCCTCATTACAATTATTCAAAAATGCACATAACAGTCAGGACGCCTAAGAAAACTAAGCTAACACCAGCGGCACTAAACATAGTAACTCACCTCCATGCATTCGCACTTTTTATTTTTTTGATGCTGTATTTTTACAGCCTGTGGGGTTTTTCCCTCATCTGCTATCTATTATAGCACTTTTTTGTATTTTGTATACAGTATTCTCGAAAAAATTTTAAAGTTTTTCTGACACCTACAATTGCTCGTTGCAAATCCATCGGCACTGCCTCATACTTGCAACTTTACCTGTTATAGTATATAATAGCGTTATGGTATTTTTATCTGCGGGTATAGTTCAGCGGTAGAACATCAGCTTCCCAAGCTGAGTGTCGCGAGTTCGATTCTCGTTACCCGCTCCATTTATGCTTATCAGCTTCAAGCCTTTGGCTTGGAGCTTTTTTTGTTTGTGCTCACATAAAAAAAGTCTGATGATAATGCATTTAGTGCTTATCATCAGACTTTTAAGTTTTGAGGAGCGGATGCCGCCGGCGTACTTTGAGTACGTCAAGGCATTCGTGACAATGCATACGGTGCTTTATCGATGACCTTCCCTACCATGCACATTTCAACAGATAGAAAATAGCTCCCAAAAAGGCACCCATAACCGTACCATTAAGACGAATACGCTGCATATCGGTATCAACCTTACTGCGTACCATCTCCGTCAAACGTTCATCGGCCATTGCCTGCAAAATTCGCTCCACAATATCGCCCAGCATTGTCTGAGCCTGCAGCAGGCCTAAGCCAAGTATATGCTGCAGATACGCCTCTGCCTTAGCCTTAAACTGTGCGTCGGAACGTAAATCCGTTTCAATAGTTTCCAACGCCTCTTGCACAGCCTGCAGCAGAATCGTCGGCTGCGCTGCCGCACTGCCTTCCTGCGCAAGCGGACGGCACAAGGCTTTAATCATATTATCCAAAAGCTGCTTCAAGGCAGACTGCAGAGAAATATCATGCAAAGCACGATTCTGCAGCGACTGCACCAGCTCACGCCAAGCCTCTGTACCGTAAACACTGCCTGCAACACGCTGCAGCTGTGCATACAGCCAAAAGCGCCACTGCTCATCATCCTGCAGACGGTGAGCAGTTCCCACCAAGGCACGGCAAATGGCATCTGTTGCATCTTCAACATTAACAACATCCAGCTTTTTGGCAGCCCACAGCTTAATACTGCTCCACAAGCCTTCGCTGCCACGCTTTTCCACCTGCTTTTGCAGCTCTCGGCGAACACGCTCTCTGATAGCAGAAGATTCCGCCAGTGCTACCAGCTGCTGCAGCAGCCATTCGTAGCATTGCTCATCCCTACGCTGTGCAGCCAAGGCTTTAAACAGCTTATCAAGCTGTTCGTTGGCTTCTACGTCAGCCAAGGCTGTTTTTATTTTACCCTCAAGCTGCCTGCTTAAAGCCTGCGTATCGAGCTTATGCAGAACGCCTTCGGCAAAATTGGTCAGCAACCCCTGCAAACGCGCCTTGTTCTCCGGCTTTTCCAGATAAACTATAAATTTATCCAGAATTACCAGCTGCTTTTTTTGCAGCAGCAAGGCCTTTTTCGTCAAAAACTCCTGCTGTACCATTTGACCGCAGCCACGCACAAAACCCTCTCTGCTACGCGGCAAAATCGCCGTATGCTTGGCCATAAACGGCAGCAGACGGCATATCCAGGGCACCTTAAACACAGCAGTCACGGCAAACCAATCCGCAAAGCTGCCAATCAGCGCCGCTTCCGCCATATAGTAACCCAAAATCAGCCAATCCCACTTAAGCTCGCCGAAGTGCCCCATGTACAGCCCGGCATAATGCAGCCTGAGATATAAGAAAAGCAGATAGACTGCACCGGAAGCAAGAAAAGCACTGTCTGCATATGTCCAATGTTTTTTCAAACTATTCATCTACCCCACCAGCCTTTCTGCCATCGTCGCAATAATAAACAGCACCGCTCCCATCAAACCGCCGATACAGGTGCCGCTCTTGCGGATATTTTGCAAATCATCGCCCACGCGCTGCTCCATTTTCGCAATCAATACATCCCTGTCATAGCTATGCAGCTTAGCCAAAACCAAATCATATACCGTATCATGCTGCATTGCCAAGGCCTGCAGCAGCAGCTCCTTCAATGCGCTGTCCAGCCTGCTCTGCTCCGCCTCGCTGTCAGCCAGCAGCTGCAGCCTCTTTTGCAGCAGAGTCAATAAAATATCTACATCCTGCGTTTGCAGCAGCTCCTTAAAAGCCAGTGCCTTCGCTGTTGCCAGCTGTGACAGCTTGCTGTTGAACCAGTCCGCAAAAGCAATATCATGACGATAATCCTCCATGCGTGCCAGCAGCCAGTTATCAATCTGCCGCCGCAGCTCACTTGCAGGATCTGCCAGTGCATCCAAAGCCTTTTCCAGCTCCTGTACAAAAAGCGGTGCCAGCTTAGCCGCCTGTCCGCTCACAAATAAATTGCGCAACAGACTGTCCTTATTATATTCTTCCTCCGCCATCTGCGTCAGGCCTTCCAGCAACGCGGTAAATTCCGGCTTATGCAGAATCTGCTTGGCCTCCTGCGTCAGCAGCTGCCAAATACCGTTAAAGCTGCCGTTGGCCACAGCCTTCTGCAGCGCGTCCGCCAGAATCTCCGGAATACGCAGGCTGGCAATATATTTAGGCAGCTCCGAAAGCAAAAGCTGTTCGGCCTGCCTTGTATTGAGTGAGCGCAGCGCATGCTGCGCCAACGGACGCACCGTCTGCCACAGACGCTCCACATTCTGCTGCTGCGCAAAATGCTCCAACAGCAGCTTAGCAAAGTTTTCTCTGCCGACAGCCCGCATAACATTTTCTGCCGTCAGCAGGTCATTGCTCACAAAATCCGCCAAACCTGTCGTCAGGCGCTCATAATTATTGCGCAGTACATCCGTACCCGGCGCATTGATGCCCAGCGGACGCTTAAACAGCGCCGTCACACCCCACCAATCTGCCAAGCCGCCAATCGTCGCAGCCAATGCCGTATGATGTATAAAATCAGCCGCCAAACTGCCCTGCGCCCAAGGCCAGGCGCAGACAGCGGCAGCTGCTGCACCGGCCAGCAGGCAGTGCGCCTGTGTTTTTACTGTAGCCATAGTTACTCTCCTATCAACAAACGCTTTATATATAAATTTTTTCCTGCTATTTTTAATTATAGCACAAAGCAGATTACAGAGTAAGTAAAGCTATCCAACACCTTTAAACCACATAAAAATAGCCGGTGCAAGGAACTCTCACTCACCTTGCACCGGCTATTTAAAATTCTCTCTCTCCTCGTAAAGCAGAAGTGCTTAACCTTTTTGTTTTAACAACTTTACAATTTGCAGAACTTCTTCAAGACTGATATCTTTAGCCTCAGCCTGTTCATCTAAATCAACAAAGAAACTGCTCATGTTGCACTCTAATAAGCTATGCAACTTAAGCAGATTGGGCAGAGTTACAGGAACACGGCCACACTCTATATTACACAGGTGTGTCTGGGAAATCCCCATCTCCTTTGCCAACCCGGTTTGTGTCAGATTTTTTGCGGTACGCAGCAAACGGATTCTGCGACCAATAAGTTTAATTTCCTCTTGCAATTTCCTAGCACCGCCTTTCGGTTTACTTGCAACAAATTTTTTTAAACTAATAAAGCACTTATTTAAAGTTTACCACGTTTTTCAGATTTCGCAAGAGTTTTTTCGTATATTTTATTTACTTTCCTCTATATTTTAGTTATGAAGCTATTAAATTTCTAGTGAAATGCTAAAATTCTTTTTTTATGGTACTCTTGTTTACCTATCGTAAACTTATGTCTACCACAAGAATTTTAGGCTATCAGCCAAGCAGCAACCGGTCACTTGCCATCTCGGAGCCGCTTGCCTTTTCAAACATATCCAGCAAATCGGCTATCTGCAAATGCTGCTTTTCTTCTCCCTTAACGTCGATAATTACCCGGCCGTTATGCAACATAATCAGGCGGTTGCCGTAACGCAAAGCGTCGCGCATATTATGGGTAATCATCAGTGTTGTCAGCTGATCGCGGGTTACGATTTTTTCCGTAAGCGCCAGCACCTTCGCCGCTGTCTTCGGGTCAAGTGCTGCTGTATGCTCGTCCAAAAGCAGCAGCTTCGGTTTTTTCAGCGTTGCCATCAGCAAGGTAAGTGCCTGACGCTGACCACCGCTCAAAAGACCGACCTTAGCAGTCATTCTGTCCTCCAGACCTAAATCAAGCTCCTTCAGCAGCTCATAAAAGCGGTCATGCTGATCGCTGGAAAGACTCCAGCCCAAGCCGGGAGTTTCTCCACGGCGGGCCGCCAGAGAAAGATTTTCTTCTATCATCATACCGGCAGCAGTACCCAGCATCGGATCCTGGAATACACGGCCGATATATTTAGCACGCTTATGCTCCGGCTTTTTGGTAATATCCTCACCATCAATAATAATCTTGCCCTTATCTATCGGGAAAACACCGGCAATCGCATTCAGCGTAGTAGATTTGCCGGCACCGTTACCGCCGATAACTGTAGCAAAATCACCTGGCTCCAGATGCAGAGATAAATCCTGCAGAGCCTTCTTTTCATTGATAGTTCCGGGGAAAAATGTTTTGGAAACGTGTTCTACATGCAGCATTTAACGCACCGCCTTTCTGGCACCGAATTTACTTTTAATCAGCGGCATGGACAAAGCAATTGCCACCAGCACTGAGGTAAAGAGCTTCAGATCGTTTGGCGGCATACCCATAGCCAGTACAACTGCAATTACAATACGATAAACAATAGAGCCTAAAACTACGGAAATCAGGCAGTTTTTAAAGCTGCGTGTACCGAAAAGCACCTCACCGATAATAACGGATGCCAGACCGATAACGATTGTGCCGGTACCCATACCGACATCGGAAAAGCCGTTGGACTGCGCAACCAGAGCACCTGAAACAGCAACCAGAGCATTACTGATAAGCAAGCCAAGGATAATCGTTACATCGGTATCTACGCCCTGAGCACGTATCATCTGCTGGTTGAAGCCGGTAGCACGGATAGCAGCGCCAATCTGCGTACCAAAGAACCAGTACATAAAGCAGCCCACCAGAACGGTTACTGCCAGACCGACAACAAGCGTTGTCTGCGCCATCGTCAGGTCCATCATAGACTTGGCAATTTTAAAAGTAGTATCCACACCAAGCAGAGATAAGTTAGCCTTGCCCATAATGCGCAGGTTAACAGAATACAAAGCAATCATGGTCAAAATACCGGCCAACAGAGCAGGTATTTTCATTTTAGTATGCAAAATGCCGGTTATAATACCAGCCAGCATACCTGCAATGCAGGCACCCAAAAGTGCGGCCAGAGGCCCAAAGCCTGCAACCATCATGGAAGCAGCTGTTGCTGCGCCCAACGGAAAGCTGCCTTCTACCGTCAAATCAGCAATATCCAGCACTCGGAATGTTACATATACACCAAGAGCCATCAACGCCCACAGTAAGCCCTGTGCCACTGTAGGTATCAGCAAACTAATCATTTCCCAATTCCTCCCAATCTTCTTAGCGAAAAAAGAGCCTGCTTTTTTAACGGCAGGCTCCAAATTTTAATTATTTAATAACATCTGCACCCTTAAGCAAATCTTCAGGAACCTTCAAACCAATCTTAGCTGCTTCCTTAAGATTGATGGTAGGCTTAAATTCTTTTTGTGCCTGAATAGCCATATCAGCCGGTTTTGCTTTACCGCTCAGAATATCAGCAGCCATCACACCAGTTTGGAAGCCGAGCTGGTAATAATCAACACCCAATGTTGCCAGACCACCGGCTCTTACCATGCCGCCTTCACCGCAAATAACCGGCAGCTTTGCTTCCTCGGTTACACTGATTAAAGTAGGAATAGCGGAAGCCAATACGTTATCAGTCGGTACATATACTGCCTGTACATCACCTGCCAGGCTACGGGCAGCCTGTTGGATATCATTAACAGTAGAAACAGTAGCTTCCTTTACGGTAATTCCCTTAGCAGCTGCAGCCTTCTTCAGCAGCTCAACCTGCAGTTGGGAGTTAACCTCACTGGAGCAATAAATTGTGCCGATGGTTTTAGCATTCGGAACCAGCTTCAGCAGCAAATCCAGCTGCTCGGCAACAGGGTTCATATCAGTTGTACCGGTTACATTAGTACCCGGTTTAGCATTATCCTTAACCAGCTTAGCGGTTTTGTAGTCAGTTACCGCAGTAGCAACGATAGGAATATCGCTGGTAACATTTGCTACAGTCTGTGCTGCAGGAGTTGCAATAGCACAAATCAAATCAACCTTATTATTTACAAAGCGATGAGCAATGTTCTGCAGGTTAGATTGGTCAGCCTGAGCATTTTGTTTGTCAAAAGTAATGTTCTGACCTTCCTTATAGCCCTTAGATGCCAAGCCGTCAACAAAGCCCTTGTTAGCTGCATCAAGTGCCGCATGTTCTACCAATTGAACAATGCCGACATTGACTTTTTCAGCCTTTGCGCCTGCTTCCTTTTTGTCACCGCCACAGCCTAATGCCCCCAAGGCGAGGGTCAGCATCAAGCCAGCTGCCAATGCTTTGATTTTGTTGTTTTTGAGAGAAATCATTTTCTACCATCCTTCCATGCTACAAATTATCGTATAAATGTAGTTAGGGTTATTTTATGCTTTTATACTTTATTTGTAAAGTTTTTTGAAAAAATTTCTTCATTTCTGTTTCCAATGTATATTTACTGTATAAAAAGTTACATATTCTTCTGTAAAAAGCAAAACTGCCCCACACTTATAGTGTGAGGCAGTCAATCATCAATGAAATTATTTCAGCAAAGCTTTAGCCTGCTCTTCGCTGACAACAAGATGCGTAAAAAGACCTGTTGCCAAAGCACCCAGCAACGCCTTATTACCGGCATTCAGCCCAATGCCTATCAGTTTCTTGCAACGGCGCAGCTGTGCCAACGGAATATGCATGCAGTAATCATTATTACCGCTGATGAATTCACCGCGCTGATTATAATAATATGACAAAAAGCTTCCTACGGCCTTTTGCTGTTCCAACGCATCACCGAAACGGGTTGCCGTTGCTTCATCAGGCACGGCAGGATAACCGCAGATAGATACAACAGCAGCATCCAGACTCTGCCATTGCTGCAGAAGCTGCTGATAAACCGACCTGCTTTCCAACTCTGCGCGTTCCTCCTCGGAATCAGGAAAAGCACTGCAGCCAAGCATATAACAGCTTCTGCCACAGGCGCTTGCCCATATTTTCACCAGCTCATCCGGATGATAGCCCTTATTAGGAAAATTTGCCGTACCGATTAGCGGATATACCATGCCATCCTGCGTATAACTGCTGCAGTCCGCAGCCTTTAGTACAACTTCACCCAAGGCATAGCCCCAGCCCAGAGCCAGGCTCTTGTCAGCCGTTGTTTCAGCCATAAGATAATGCATAGCCTGCGTCAATTCGTCCTGTTCATCTGTAAGCACACAGCCACCGGCCAAGGCATATTTAGATTGCAGACGCTGCAGCAAATCCGCCTTTCCCTCATCTCCGGCACGGATTTCGATATGCACAATTCCCAGCTCACGCGCTCTTGCCAGCATCTTGCTGACAGACGGACGTGACACATTAAGGCGTTGCGCAATTTGCGCCTGCGTCAGATTGCTTTCATAATATAAACGGGCAGCAGCTACAAGCCGTGCCCGTTCATGAACCGATAGCATTTATTTAACTTCTTCCATTAATTCGAACAGGATACCATCCTTCATGATGAAAGCAATGCGGGTATGCTCATCAGCCATCCAGGGCTCAACAATAACCTTATTTTCTGCCAGCTGCTTATCAAGGTCATCAACCTTATAAGCTACATGCACTAAGGTCTGCAGCTCTTCCGGCAACGGAGTATCTTTTTCGAAACGCAGGTATTCAATATGAAATTCATTGGTATCAGGAGTAATGAGATGTGTCTTTATGCCTTCTGCATAAATTTCGCCATCTCTTGCAACAGTCGTCGGTACGCCGACATGCATAAATTCTTTCATTTAATCCACATCCTTCTGCCATAACTCATAAGCATGATAAGCTGCTTCCGGAGTTGCATTTTCGTGTACAACCATACGGATTGCACGCAGCATAGCCTTCGGTGCGGCAGCCTGCAAAACGTTGCGTCCCATATCAACACCGGCTGCACCTTCATTTACGGCACGGTAAGCCATTTCCAGTGCGTCGCGCTCAGGAATCTTCTTGCCGCCGGCAATTACGATAGGTACGGGGCACGCAGCAGTAACCTGTTCGAAGTTATCACAATAATAGGTTTTGATGATATGTGCGCCGGTTTCGGCCAGCAGACGTGTAGCCAGGGAGAAATAACGTGTAGTACGCTCCATCTCCTTGCCAACTGCTACAACACCGAGAACAGGAATTGCAAAACGTTCGCCCATATTTACATAATAAGACAAATTACGCAGAGAGTCAAGCTCGCCTGCAGAGCCTACAAAGCATTGAACTGCCATGCAGGAAGCATTCATGCGGATAGCATCTTCAATTTCTACGCCCACATTGCCAAAGCTCATGTCGTCCTTGAGTACGCTGGTGTCAGCAGTACAGCGCAGAGCAACGGCCTTGTGATGGTTAGAGGGAATGCAGGTACGCAATGCGCCTCTTGTTGCCATCAGGCAATCCGCATATTGCATCAGCGGCGGAATTGTCAGATCAAGACGTTCCAGACCTGCGGTAGAACCCATAATATAACCATGGTCAAAAGCCAGCATAATAGTGCGGCCGTCATCAGCAAAAATCTGTCCCAGACGAGATTGCATGCCCCAGCCTGCGGATGCGTGTCCCTTTACCGGGAACGGACGCTCCGGCGGAGCAATGCCGATACCATAGTCTTTTGCCAGTACATTACCTTCTTTATCTGCCATATTCAATCACCTGCTTAATTTCTGTAGTACGGAGTGCGGCACGGAGCATTCCAGTAGCCAAGCAGCTCATCATCCATACGTGCAATGAACATCTGGAAGCCTGCGGTTTCCTGTACGGTAAGGATTTCGCCTACAGCACTTGCCACAACCTCAATGCCTTTTTCTGCCAACAGCTTATGGCAGGCACGGAAAACAATAAGCTGTTCCATCAGAGTAGTAGCACCGCTGCCGTTGATAACAACCATCAGCTTTTCGCCTGCTTTTACGTCCAGATCCTTCAGCAGAGCGTCCATCATAATTGCAGCTGTTTCGTCAGCAGATTTCATCGGCTGAGTACCGCCACCGCCTTCACCATGCTGGCCCATGCCGACTTCCATAGTGCCTTCAGCAATATGAGCGATTTCCATACCGGTTGCGGGGTGAGTAGCACCTTTAGTAGCAACAGCGATAGTTGCCATGTTATCAGCAAATTTTTGTGCAATAGCAGCAACCTCTTCCAAGGATTTGCCTGCAGCAGCTGCAGCACCGGCAATTTTATACAAAGGAACGCAGCCAACCAGACCGCGGCGGTCGTCAGCGTTTTCACGCGTAGCATTGGCAACATCTTCCTGAGTTACAACCTTAACAACATTGATGCCCAGTTTTTTCACCTGTTTCATGGTCAGGTTGCCGGTCAGCATATCACCTGCATGGTTAAGTACAACGAAAAGTACGCCATGACCTTGATCAGCCATCTTAATTGCTTCTACGCAAGCCTGAGGGCCGGGTGCAGCAAAAATATTACCTGCAACAGAAATATCAATCATACCTTCGCCGACAAAGCCGCTGATAGCAGGCTCATGGCCGGTTCCGCCCAAGGTTACGATAGTTACGCGGTCTGCCTCTGCCAACTTCTTGTTTACAATAAGGTTTCCCTGCTCCAAAGTGATGATATCAGGATTAGATAACACAAGACCTTCCAATAATTCACTTGTCAGATTTTCCGGATTGTTAATGAATTTTTGCATAATGACGCCTCCGTTTTTATTTATTTTATTGTTTTTTAAGCTTGCGCTTTATCAGTAAATCAAATTGCGGCAGCCATTGCTGTCAGCAGAATAGAAATAGACGTTGCACCGGGATCCTTAGTACCCAGGCTGCGTTCACCGACGTTTTTGGCACGACCAAAGCGTGCTACCATATCAGCAGTTTTTTCAGCACCCTCGACTGCTGCCTTACCCATTGCTGCAAAGACAGCCTTTGCATCGCCTTCAGCTGCCATGCCTGCATCAAGAGCAGGATACAGCGCATCAACCATTGTCTTATCACCAATTTTAGCCTTGGAAATGTCCTCAAAATCCTCTTTAGCCTGAGCCAGCATAGCTTGAAGCTCTTCCAAAGAAACTTCCTTAGCATCCTCAGGTGCAGCATCGGCAAGTCCGCCAAAAACAGTTCCCCATAAAGGTCCTGCACTGCCGCCGTTGCTGTTCATAAAAGCCATGCTCAAATCATCAAGCAAATCTTTAATATTAGCACTGTCATGTGCTTCTACTTTGTTTTTCATAGATTCTGCCATACGCGCAATAGTAACGCCATGGTCACCATCACCAGCTACGCTGTCCAGCTCACACAGCATTTTACTTTTTTCTTCAAGCTCAACTGCTGCTGCCAAAAGCATTTTTTCCAACATTTCTAACGTAAGCATAGTTTATCCGCTCCTTTCGTCACCCTCATTGTAGCATTTGTTAGAACATATGTAAATAATATTTCTGAAATTTATTTCTTTTTTTGCTTAAAAAAAGTTCGTCGCACAAAGCACGACGAACTTAAAATTTTCAATATCTGATTATCAGTCACAATTACATCAGGCTGAAAATTTTAAGTTCG
>OHSG01000750.1_pt1 | contig 14768 bp, 8 predicted proteins | sample 1578601 | NCBI WGS metagenome assembly OHSG01 (sample SAMEA3879534, study PRJEB24766) | human gut metagenome | biome: human-associated habitat; feature: feces | place: USA | collected 1985/1987
ACAATGTTTCCAAGAGAAGACCATACAGAAATGCTGTTTCAGAAGATACTAAACGATCCATGGGCGTGTGACAGGCTTATGGAAACCTTCAATGAAAATCTGGTTTACAACGATGAATTTGATGTATCACTTCCGGCAGAAAAATTTGCTAAAGCTCTCTTCAATGCATATACTAACCGCGATCTTTCCGCACTGCTTATGTGTCTGTGCAACAACACCGTATTTGATTTGCTGCGCAATTCATATATCATACCGTACAGGTTCAATGCCGACGGACATCAAAATCCGATAATCATGACCGATGAACACGGAAATCCGCTGCCCGAGTATAAACACATATCTCACGACAAGAACTATATACATTTTCATGAGATATACAATGATATGCCAGATAAAAAGGATATCTACTACGCACAGGCTTACCGCTACAGTCACACATATGATTCCGAGCATATGACTCCCACACAGCAGGTCATTGTAAAGCATGACGGAATACTCTTGATACGAGAGCTTCCCGATACCGTAAAACTCAAGGAGACTGAGGCTGAGGCTTACTCTGCTGTATGGGATCTGATGATACAGATTGAAAAGGAGCTTCCTATGGCATATGTTTTTTACGGTCAGGACTCTCTTGTGGAAAATGACAAGCGGTATGATGAAATTGGTATTTTCCTGCGAAGCTCTCATTTCCTAAAAAATCTTGAAAAACATGTACAAAAGGCCGAGGCGATAATTTATGGCAGATAACATCTACACAGATATCATGGAAAAAAATCATATGGAAATCCCCTGGCATGATTATGCCAGACAGGATGGAAATATACTCATAGATAAGGCAGGACTGATTGAAAAAGCCTCTGTAATCGGACGTGTCGGACTCATCATGCTCTCCTGCGGCACCGGAGCCTGGCGTGTGAGAACCTCCATGAACCGGCTCTCAAAGGAGCTTGGTGTCACATGTACAGTGGATGTCGGACTTATGTCAATCGAGTTTAACTGCTTTGACGGAAATGACTGTATATCACAGTCACTCAGCATAGCAAACACAGGTGTAAACACATCAAAGCTCTATCGCATGGAGCAGTTTGTCGACAATTTTCCTAACGAGGAAGCTCATCTGACCGGCGAAGAAATTCACCGGCGACTTGATGAGATTGAACAGATTCATGCCATTTACTCCCCTGCAAGGCTTGGACTTGCAGCAGCTATAGCATGCTGTGCCTTCACATTTTTGCTCGGAGGGGGTCCTATTGAAATGATACTGGCATTTGTAGCAGCCGGCATCGGAAATCTCATACGTACAAAGCTTATAAAACATCATTTTACTTTGTTCCTAAATATAGCGGTATCAATTTCTGCCTCATGCTTCATATATGCGGCATTTTTAAAAATTGCAGAGATGGCTTTCAATGTACCATCAATTCACGAAGCCGGATACATCTGTTCTATGCTCTTTATCATACCCGGATTTCCGTTTATCACAAGCGGAATCGACCTGGCAAAGCTGGATCTACGCTCCGGTCTTGAACGCCTTGCCTATGCAATAATAATAGTCATGGTAGCCACGATGTTTGCATGGATTATGGCACTGCTTCTGCGACTGCAGCCTATGGACTTTGAAGACTTGAATCTGACCCCCGTACTACATCTAATCCTGAGGCTTATAATGAGCTTCTTCGGTGTGTTTGGATTCTCAATCATGTTCAACAGTCCAGCTCCCATGGCTGCAACAGCCGCCCTTATAGGTGCCATAGCAAATTCACTGCGGCTTGAGCTGGTAGACCTGACAGGTATGCCGGCTCCTGCTGCCGCATTTGCCGGAGCTCTCACAGCAGGGCTTCTCGCATCATTTATCAAGGAAAACAACGGATATCCGAGAATATCCCTTACTGTTCCATCCATAGTCATAATGGTTCCGGGACTTTATCTGTATCGGGCTATATACAATTTCGGCATAATGGCTCTTTCGGATGCTGTTTCATGGTTTGCATCAGCAATCATGATTATCATTGCACTGCCGCTCGGACTCATCTTTGCAAGAATACTAACTGATAAGACGTTTAGGTATTGCACATAACAGAATCATACACATTATAAGCAGACTTGTTTATGCCATTCAAATTTCGTACAGTACAAGCTCTGCACCAACATACAAATATTAAACTCAAAAAACAAGGAGGCATTCATCATGCTTACAGCAGTTACAGGAATAAACTGGGGAGACGAGGGAAAGGGTCGTGTCATCGACCTTCTCGCAGAACATGCGGATATCGTAGTCCGCTATCAGGGTGGTAACAATGCCGGACACACAGTAGTTAATAAACAGGGAAAATTTGTCTTAAATCTGCTTCCATCCGGAATACTTCACCCAGATGTAGTATGTGTGCTCGGTGACGGAATGGTTATTGACCTAAACCATCTGTCCAATGAAATTGCACAGATCAGAACACAAGATGTATCTGTTTCACCAAAAAACCTGAAATTATCAACAAGAGCCACAATTTCAATGCCGTGGCATAAAATACAGGATGAGCTTGAGGAAGAGCGCCTTTCAAAGTCCGGAGCAGCCTTCGGCTCTACCAAACGCGGTATTGCCTATGCATACAGCGATAAATACCGTAAAAAAACAATCCGTCTCGGTGATTTACTCCACTTAGACGAAGAGAATGTACAGGCCAGACTTAAAACCATGCTAGAAGCTAAAAACCTTGAGCTTGCAGGCTGCTATCATCAGGAGCCTATGTCTCTGTCAGCTCTTTTGTCATGGTGCAGGCAGAAGGCTGCAAAATATGCACCTTATATCACAGATACCGGTGCATTCCTTGAGGATGCACTATCAAAGGGAAAACGTGTTGTACTTGAAGCACAACTTGGTGCAATGAGGGATATAGACTATGGTATTTTCCCATATACTTCAAGCTCCTCCACCATCTCAGCTTACGGTCCTATAGGTGCCGGTATCCCCGGTGCCTCATTAGATCATGTGGTCGGTGTACTAAAGGCATACTCTACCTGTGTCGGAGCCGGACCATTTGTCGCAGAAAAAGCTATGAACGGTGAATGGACTGAAATGGTCCGCAAGTATGGGGGCGAATATGGTGCTGCCACTGGAAGACCACGTCGTGTGGGTCCATTTGATGCCGTTGCATGCCGCTATGGTCTAAAATGCCAGCATGCCGACAAAATCGCACTGACCAAGCTAGATGTCCTGAGCATCATGGATCAGATTCCTGTTATCACAGGATATCAGTATAAAAATGCCGTAACAAACGTCTTTGACCCCACCGAAAATCTGGAAAAATATACCCCGGTAGTCAAAATGCTTCCGGGGTGGAAAACCGATATATCAAATTGCAGGTCATATGATGAGCTGCCTGTAAATGCTAAGCGCTACATAAACTTCCTTGAGGACATGCTAAGACACGAAATACAATTTGTTTCAGTCGGAGCTGAGAGAAATCAATATCTTCTCAATGGTAAGTGGCTGTAATTAGCTGTAATTGCCTTTAACATGCTTTAACCGACCTCTATGCCATTGCCATATTATTTTTCTGATTTACTAAGATATTGTATACACGAATGTGCTGCCACATTTCCTTCTCCGACAGCCTTCGTATACTGGTATGGCCTGCCTGTGCAGTCTCCTGCCGCAAAACAGCCTGCCACATTTGTCTGCTGGGCTCTATCCACCAATATATGTCCGTTTTCTATTTCAAGCTGGGGCATAAGCTTTGATGGTGCGATGGCGTTCCTGAGGCAGAATACTCCGTCTACGCTCTCAGTCTTTCCGCTTCGAAGCGTAATTCCCTCCACAAATGAGTCTCCGATTAATGCTATAGGTACATCCTTTGATATCTTTACATTTGGAAGCTCTATTTCACTGTCATTATAGGCTGGAAAATACAATACCTCTGCCGCAAGATTCGCAAGATATTTTACCTCATGCTCATACTTTTTGTCATTACATATGACAGCTATCCTCTTATCCTTGTAAAACATGCCATCACAGGTGGCACAGTAGCTGAGCCTCTTTCCAAGCAGTTCATCCTCCCTGTCCAGCTGCTTTGCAGACATCACACCCATGCAAAGTATGAGAGTCCTTGCCTCATACATCTCATTGTCTGCAAGCACCATAAAGCCGTTTCCTGCAGGCATGATATTGGTCACAGTCTTTTCTGTTATATCAATTCCCGCAGCTCTCCTATGAGCGTCAAAGCGTTCAAACAGCTCCTGTCCGCTTATCTGTGAAAATCCGGGATAGTTTGTGATTTTCTCTGCCTTTTGCACCTTTTCGCTTAGGTTCTTCGAACCAAACCAGATAAAATCCTTTTTATATGTTTTTAAATTCAGGGCTGCCGACAGTCCGGCAGGACCTGTTCCTATTATTATACTATCGTACATGCTATGCTCCTTGTACCAAATATTTGTATATATTTAGACCTTATATATAGTGTGGCACTAAGGTATACATCGAATTGCATGCAAGCATGCATCGATGATATGACCCTTTAACATATTATATTATATTATTGTAACGTCACATACAGTGCGCCTTCAATGCTTCGATATACTCCCTTGCATATCGCGAGAGTACCACACCCTTTCTGCTGATAATGCCTATCCTCATATACTCCTCCACATCAAGTGGCTTTGATATAATATTCCTTCCATTCAGCTCAGCGGAAATCACTCCTGAGCACACTGTGTAGCCATTTAAGCCAATTATCAGATTAAAAAGTGTAGCTCTGTCTCTTACCCTGATATTCTTTCTGCTGTCAAGAGTGCTGACAAACTCCTCCGAAAAGTACTGTGAATTGTACTCTCCCTGCTCATACGTCAGGTACGGATAGTCCTGCAGATCATCCATCGTGATGCTCTTTTTTGAAGCAAGCGGGTGACTGTCACATATGAATACATGCGGTGTGGCTGTAAAAAGCTCTGTGAACTCCAGTTCATTACGCTTTAGCATCTTTGAAAGCACCTCCGTATTCTTGGAGCTTAGATATATGACTCCCAGCTCACTCTTTAAATTCGTGACATCCTCAATAATTTCGTGAGTCTGCTCCTCCCTGATGGTAAAATCATACTGACATGCATCAAACTCTCTGATTACATCCACAAATGCATTCACCGCAAAGGAATAGTGCTGACACGATACTGCAAAGTGCGGCTTACTCACCACATCATCCTTGTAGATTCCCTCTATGAGATCCACCTGCTCGAGCACCTGTCTGGCATGACCGAGAAATCTCTCACCATCTTCTGATAGTATCACGCCCTTGTTTGTCCTGATGAAAATAACTATCTGCATCTCTTTTTCCAGATCATGTATAGCGCTGGTCACAGTGGGCTGCGAGACAAAAAGCTGCTTTGCAGCCTCTGTTATATTGCCGCATTCTGCCACTGTCACCACGTATTTTAATTGTTGCAGAGTCATGTTCATTCTCCTTTTGTTACATATCGAAATATTATTTTACATATTAAATGTCTTACATCGCTTATGTCATCTCGAAACTATTACTGTATGCCAATAATCTTTCTCAGTATCTCACCCAACAGCTTTCCGAGCATAAGCGGAATGACAACAAGCACCACATACCACAGCAGCTTGTCATACCACACCCTGCCATCATTTATCACACAGATAAAGTGCATGGCAACAACTGCCACTGCAAATACAGATGCAAGAAGCTGCAAAAAGCTCGCCACATGAAGCTTATTTGTTACCTTGCCAAGCGTAAATAAAAGCATCGCACCAAATAACATCGCTATATCTGCCTCCCACGGTATCATTTTACTATACAAAAACAGCTTAAACATATCGCAATACTCCATATGCAGCTCAAGAAACAAATCCACTGATGCTATCATGAGCAATACTGCTCCTATTGTCGAAAATACCGCTGCCAGATATACATAATTGTTTCCAATCCTGTGCTGTCTGAGCTTATATTTAAGCATACCCTTTTTCTGCACATACTGTGTACGCAGATAAGAATCTGTCGCAGAGGCAATAGCCCTGTCGCAGTACTCGGTTGCTGTCCTGTATACTTTAGCTCCGGCATCGTTATTTTTAAGGGCAAACTCCACAAGGCTCTCTCCTGCCCTGTTGTTGCCACGCTCCGTCGCAGTAACCAGATACCCTACACCAAGCTTCTGCTCCTTGCCATCAAAAAAGGTAGTGACCAGATACTGACCATAATCGGCAAGTGCATCCACATTTCCAAGCTCCACTGCTTTCTTCCACCAAAACACTGCGCGCCCGGGATCCCGGTATGTGCCCTGACCTCTTTCAAACATATTTGCAGCCATATTCATGGCATCTGCATCGCCAGTCTCTGCCAGTGGCAGAAATTGACGGAATGCTCCCTCCATATCATTTTGTCTGTATGCCATCATAGCCATATCAAACGCTGTACTTTTCATATTGTTCTCCTTGACAGCCTTTGCTGTTTTCTTCTTATTATAATGTATTTAACATGATGATAGCAATACGACTTCTTTCCCAATTTATTATATGTTTTTCTTTAGTGCTACAGCAGATATTGCAGACACTATAGGCACCGTGAGTATCACTCCAAGCGTTGCAGAAATTCCCTGAATTATTTCAATTCCGATTGAATACATATCAAGCACCTGATAATACTGATAGTTATAGCTGTAAATATATACAAAGGTATTAATCGAACCACCTGCAAAAGCCAGAATCAGCGTGTTGGACATGGTTCCCATCATGTCCTTTCCGACATTTATGCCGGATTTAAACAGTTCTTTGGTGTCAAGCTTTGGATTTTTATCATGAATCTCATTAATAGTGCTTGCTACAGACATGGCAACATCCATCACAGCACCAAGAGCTGATATCAGTATCCCTGCAAACATCAGCTCTCCCACCTTTATATCTGTCATCTCACCAATATAAATAAGACTTTCGATATCATCCACATTATAGCCGGATATATGGCATATTTTTCCAAATATAAATGCAAAAACAGCAGCCAACACCACACCTATTATTGTGCCGACGATTGCACAGATTGATTTTGCAGTAAATCCATCTATCAGATACATAACAACGACTGTTGTTATAATTACCACAAATGCCGCCGCAAAAATAGGAGACACTCCTCTGTAGATAAGCGGCATAAATACAAATAAAATGCAACAGAAGGTAAACACAAGTCCTACAGCTGATTTAAAGCCCTTGAGTCCTCCAATTAACACTAAAACTATAAGGAAAAAGGCAATTATCATATACAGTTGATTTCCTCTGTCATAATTATAGACACTTACCGTTGTAAGTTCATCCGACTCGCTGATTATCACTATTACCTTTGTTCCTATTCTACATCTGGCACCATACAGATACGATGAAGAACTGGTGGCATCCAGGATTTCTCCCTTATGCTCACCAGTTCTTATTTTGACCTTTATCTGCTGCTGCCCAGCCCTGACACTGCCATCTTCACCCACAGAACCATCATAATCCTTTGAAGTGCTATCCGAATAATCAGAGCTGACAATCTCTGTCACCGTCGCTTTTTCAAAATCACGGCCATCAGTTGATTGCAGTTCTGTCTTTTCCACATTGTTCAGTGATATTCCAAATGCAATTATCAGAGCAATACTTATTATTGCAATACAGATTTTCTTCACTATTTTCTCTCTTTTCCGGCAAATACCACTGCTGTTCCTGCTGCTCCAAGACCAATCACACAAACAATTGTCCAAAGAAGTGCCTGTGACTCATCACCGGTCTTAACCTTAGAAGCTGATTTATTGTTTGACTTTTTTGAAGTCTTCTTTGCATCCTTTTCTGATGCTTTCTCTGATTCAGATGATTTTTCTGTTGGCTGCTCTGATGATTTTTCTGATTCAGATGTCTTTTCTGTTGGCTGTTCTGATGATTTTGGCGGTTCCTGTGTGGTCACCTTTACAAGACCGTTTCTGGCTGTTGTCAGGTTCTCAAGTATCATGTTGATCTGTGCCTGCTCAGTCTCAGGGCTGATACGGTTTGCGGCATCCATCGCATCCTTTAAAGCCTTCCAGCTACCAGTTGTGTAGTCCTTCTCTACAAGTGTATTATCTGTAAGCTCTTTATTTATCTGTGCAAGCTTAGCATCAACTGCTGATTTGTCTGCTGATTTTACAATAGTAACCGTATTGTCAATTGCACTGTCATTGTCAGTACGATAAGTGTTAATTGTCATGGTTGTCTCTGTCACATCGATGAGTGAATATGTAGGGACATCCTCCTGCCATCTGCTTGCTATGTATGACTGCTGACGTGATACGAGGTCATAATACTTACTTCCTGATGAACTGCTGGCTGTAAGATAAAGAATTCCCTTAGGATCTACCACATACTCTCCTGTCTCTGTAATTCTGTCTGCATCCATCACAGAAGTAAGATAAGATAAGTATGTCTTTTCTGATTCGTCTGTTGTGTCTGCTTTGATATTTCCCGGTGCTACAGTCAAAGTACCCTCACCTGTATAGTCAATATCCTTATCAAGCATTTCATCAAACTCATCATCAGTATATGTTACAGTCTTTTCTGTCTGATTGCCTGAAAGAAATTTACTTCTTGAATAAGCATGGTCATGTCCTGTAAGCACAGCATCTACACCATATTTCTCAAATGTCGGTGTAAGCGCATAACGTAAATTCACAATCTCAGGCTCATTTGAATGCTCTGCTGAGCCATAGATATCCTGATGCAATGTAACTACCTTCCACTTGCAATTGGCATTTTTTGCAACTGTATTCTGAATAAACTGAATATGCTCCGCTGAGTTTATATTCTGTGTATTAAGCATCATAAAAAGCACATCACCATATGTAAAATAATAATCACCACCAACTATATCATTATCTCCCAGATTGTTGAGGTTTGGAACATAAAAATGGTACTTATAGTTGGCATTATCCGCATCATGATTACCGACTGTTGTTGCTACCGGCAATGATGTAAGCGCATCAGGTGAAAGATATCCTGCATACTCTATCTCACTTGTTGTAGAACTCTGTCCCGGGGCCTTTTTCTTTGTTGTCTGAATCTGGTCTCCTGCTGACACAATAAAATCAGTTCCTGCACTCTGTATCTTTTTCAATGTCTGTGACCAATTGTAGCTGTCATTTGCTACCGCATTGCTCTGTGCATTGTAAAACGCCTCTGTATCAGATCCCTTTAATTCATTAGATGAACCAATCTGCGGATCACCTACAAAAGCAAATCTGAATTTTCCTGTATTTCCTGTTTTAAAGGACTTTATTTCCTTGTCATCCACCTTATAGTAATATGTGGTCTGAGCTGCAAGTCCTGAAATAGTTGCCTTATTGCTATTGTATTCATTTCCGTCTTTATCCTTTTGTCCGGTGCTCTTAGTCGCAATCTGAACAGTCTTTCCATCGCTTAAATCTGCCTTTAAACCATATGTCAGTGAAACGGTATCTGTTGTCTTTGAATACCATGCAAAGTTCATGGTTGACTCATTAACCCCCGGTGTCATAGAAACAGTTGTCCAATCCTTGCTGAGCTTATTCTCCCATTCATTTGTCCTCCAGCTTGTAAAGCTCTCCCCGTAAGAAGACTCTGCACTAGAATTTCCATCCTTTGCTGCCTTTGCAAATATTGATGTTGCCGGTGTAATTATCATTGTCGCTGCAAGAAATGCCGCAATGATCTGATTTCTCTTTTTCATTTTATTCCTCCATGTGTAAATCATTTAACCATAATGGATTATACAGTGCCCCGGTAAACTCTATACTTGCTCTATGTAAAAACTATGAGATATTTTATGTGAACACTTTAGTTACATCTCACTCTAAGCCATACACAGTAAAATGCCGCACCCGAAGGTGCGGCATCTAAGAGGTTTATAAAATGTTTAGTTTAAAAGCTGTTTTATTTGCAAGCTCTTTTCTTGCGATATGTAGCTGCTGTGATTGCTACCATTGCGAGTCCAAGTAAGCATACATATGTAGCTGCTTCATTGTCATCGCCACTCTTTGGAGCTGCTTTTTTGTTATCAATAGCAGCATGATCTGTTATAGAAATAACGTAATCAGATGCATGAGTGAATTTAAGTAATGCTGAACCATCATCTGCAATCTTTACAGACATCTGACCCTCAAGAGCCTTTGTCTTTGTATTGTAATAGTAAAGGTTAGCATACTTTCCTGCATATGTCTTTCCAAGGTCGATTGAAAGAACCGGTTTGAATCCAAACTCACCTTCATGTGCGAGACTGATTTGTACTACCTTCTTTGCATCCTTTTCAATCTTAGCTGCCTTAATAACATCCTCAGGAATTTTTTTGCTGTCAACTGTAACTGACATATTTACATCCTTTGCCGGAACCTTTGACACGTCAGAACCATTGATAATCCACTTGATTCCGTCTCCCATATCAAGAACAAGCTTCTTCTGTGTTCCCTTAATGGCTGCAATTGCATCCTTTGAAACAACTCCTGTTTCATCCATCTTTACAACGATAGTATCCTTTGCAGAAGCATTCTTGATTGTTTCTACCTCTTTAGACCAGTCAACCTTTGCTGCCGGTGTTGTAGCAGAATCCTTATCATCTTTCTCTTCTGGTGTTGGGTCTTTCTTGCCCGGATCTTCTGTTTTCTTCACCTCAGCAAGAATGATTGTTCCACCGTCCTTTGCTGCCGGAATGCTTACTGTTACTGTCTTATCAGAAGAAACAGTATATGTTTTACCACCATAAAGATTTTTAACTGTATCTCCTGCATTTGCATTAACCGGAACTTTTACTTCTTTTGCGGTATCATTGATATTCATACCAACATATAAGGTTGTTCCTCCATATGATCTTGAAACTACATCATAGCCTTCCTCATCAGAACTTGCCACAACCGTTCTGCTTCCTCTTGCAAATACATCTGTGTATGCATTACGGATGCTCAGCAGATTCTTATAATGCTGATATGTGACATTATCCTTTGTTGCCTTAGAGAAATCCATGTCATATCTATTAGTCTGATATGGATAATTATTTAATCCACTTAAACCAACTTCTTCACCATAATAGATAACCGGAATACCCTTTGCAGTAAGCTGTAAGGTAGCTGCAACTAACGCTGCTGATGTTGCCTCATCCTCTGTATATTCTTTTCCTTTCATTAAGGCAGCCTTAAATCCATCTTCATCATGACTGCTTAAGAACTGACCTGTCATGTATGTGTTATTAAGTGCTGAATTTCTTGCAGAAAGGAATTTCTCTACAGAAGAAATATTGCCACTTACAAAGCTTGTTGCCTGGTCATTAAAATCGAAATCAAGATCTGCATCCATCTGACCACTACCTAAGGTACTACCATTTGACGCATATCCTGCACCATAATATTCACCAATCATCTTGAAAGCCGGATTTACTTCTGTTGTAGAATTTTTAAGTGCTGCCCATGTTGTGCTGTCAACATGCTTTACAGTATCTACACGGAAATAATCAACTCCATAATCCTTCATCCATGCAGTCTGCCATTCTACTAATTTTGCTCTGACATCTGCATTCTCTGTTGCAAAATCCGGTAAACCAGACTGCCATGATTTAATATCGCCTTCACTGACACTCTTATCCCTTAGCATATCAGCAAATGTTGATTCTGTACCATATCCGGCATGGTTTACAACAATGTCAACCATAATACGCATACCACGCTTGTGCGCTTCGCTAATCATAGTCTCAAATTCTTCTGTTGTACCAAGTGTAGGATTCAATTTTGTAAAATCACTTGCCCAGTATCCATGGTATGCTGCATTATAAGGAACATCTTTTGAACCTTCATCTGTTACAGCTACACCTTTTATATTCTCTACAATTGGTGTAATCCAGATTGTATTTACACCTAAATTCTGTAAGTAATCTAACTTAGTTGTTACACCTGCAAAATCTCCACCATGATACAGTCCCGGATTGTCTCCATATGTATCTGCACCACTTGCTGTATTGTTAGATTCATTACCATCAAAGAAACGGTCTGTCATCATAAAGTAAACAACAGCTTCATCCCAGTCGAAATCTTTTTTGTTTTCCTTCACACGGTCTGTAATTTCAACATCCACTGTAGTACTGAATTTATTACCATACTGGTCTGTTACAGTAATTGGTAATGTCTTAATTCCTAATGTTGTATCTGTTGTTGCAGAAATGGTAACTGCCTGCAGTTCCGGTTCGATCGGCATTGCATTACTTCCGCCAAGGGAAGAAACATCGATACTTGCACTAGCTACTTCTAATGTTTTAGCATCTGAACTATCCTGTTCAACCTTAAACTTAACAACATTATTCTCATTGTAGTTAAATGACTTATTCATAACTTCTGCTGTAACTGTTGCATTTAATTTATAGTATTCAAAATATGAATAATCTGCATTATTGTGCTTTTCGCTGTTTGAATTGAATGCATCTACAACATAAGCTCTATTTGCTTTATAACGATAATATGTTTTGCCATCTGTTAAACCGCTCTTTACATACTCAAAACGCTTTGTTGCATCATTGTATGTCATTGGATACTCTGTTCCGTTTACGTCAACAGCTACAGTCATATTCTTTAAGGTGCCATCTACAAATGCTGTATCATCACGATAGTAATATGATACCTGTTGTTTCTCTGCATCTACTTCATAGCCAACATTATATGGCATAGCAATTTCCGGCTCACTGCCGGCTTTCATGCTGGCATAGATAACCTTCTGGTCAGAAGGGAATGTAACTGAATGGTCTCCACCATCTTTAATCCATGGGTCACCTGTTGAATCTAATGCAATACAAAAATCAACCTTTGTACAAGATGGTTTTGCTGGAATTGTTACTGTCCATTTATCTCCACCTGCATATGTAAAATTGGTTAATACTGAAGCATATCCTGATGTCCATGTATAGAACTGTGGTGTAATACCTTTTTCTTTTAATCCCGGATTCTCATAATCCAATACAAGGTATCTCTTTTCCGTTTGTTTAATTACCGGTTTCTCATGAACCGGATCTGAACCATCCACATAATATAATACTTCATTCTCATCACCGCTTATTGTAAAAGAACGATCTGCGGTATCAGAGCCGCCATCCCATCCCTGTGTTATGTCATAACGTGCCTTTAATCCTACTGTTTTTTCCACATTACTGCCGGCAACTGTAATGGTCTTTTTAAACCATGTCACATCATTTTCAGCATCATAATATGTTCCGTCAAAAACATAGGAACCGTTTAATCCGGCATTCCACATCCACAAATCAACTTTTCCCATGTCTGTGTCTGTTGATAAATCTTCATTGTAATAATAAATTGTAAATGTGTGATCTGGAACCGGTGTCTCCCAGCTGTCCGGTGCTGTTTTATATACGGTTGTATCACCACCAGCTTTGGTTCCGGTAACCCAGAGTTCAGTACTTGTTGATGTTACAGAAACATCAATATTATCCGTCTGTGTCCCACTGTTATTATTAAAAATACAGCTGAAATTCTGTTTTACATCCTGTGTATATACTACATCATACCATCCGGAATGGTCAGCATTTTCTGAAATCTGTCCGCCTGGCCATTCTTTTCCAACACCTGCTCCTGTTGCAGAGGCATCTACATTCCACACATGATTGTAAATAGTACTTCCCATTCCTGATGCAAGATAATGAATGGTTGTTACATATTTCCAATCAGCAGGTTTTGTCTCTGACAATGAACCATCAAACCAGTACTCTGCTTCTGCCTTTCCTTTTGTAGAAAGTGTTACGTCTTTTAACTGGTTTCCATGTCCATCATCATTTAAGATAAGAGAATAATCTGTACTGTTATCTAATGTCAGATGCATTGTATACCAGCCTTTATGACCTTCTGCTGCAGTCATGGTTTTTCCCGGCCATTCACCTGCTGGCTTATTGGTCTCCTTATATACATATGCCGCAACATCATTGCCTAATGTGCTCTTATAATTAATAGTCAGATCACATTCTGTTGGTACAGACTCTGGAATCAATGTTTCCTTCTTTGAAGCATCCTTATACCACTGATATTTTCCATTGTCATCCAATAAACAATAGATGCTAGTATCAGAAGTAAAAGTCTTAATCTGCTCAATTGCAGCTCCTTCTGTCTTTATCTCCGGTGCAGCCTTCTCATCAGAACCTGCATCAACAAACTGAAAACCTGTCCACTCGCTGCTCTGTACATCTACATAATAGAGTCTTGTGCTTTCCTCATATGCAAGCTTTGGTTTTTCCTGATCCCCCCATTGTGAAATGGTGGCATTTCCTGCGTCATGGTTATTTACCGTAGCACCGGAAGCCCAGACATTGACAACCGGTGTATTCCAGGTACTTGGTTTGTCCAAATACAACCGGATTGTCGGGCTCGCAGCATATGCAGTGGTTGCACCACCGATTGCCGGAACCATGGTCACAATCATAGCAAGTGCAAGTACCATACTAAAGATACAGCTTACAATGCCATGTTTCCTGTGAAAGCGTTCTTTTAACTTTCTCATATTTCCTCTCCTTTTCTTATTATGTTTGTACGAAAATTTCCTTTCGCACGTTTTCGTACTTATATTATAATATTTTCGTTGGTTTTCGACTATTGGGATAAACAGAGATTTTATTTACGAAATTTTGGTAAAATTTACTATTTATTCATTTTTATGTAACATATGCGAAATCTTTTTAGTACTAAGAGTCCTAGATATAGTAGATAATTTTTCATTTGAAATTTTGTGAATTATTTTTTAAGCTATTTCCGGTTTT